>ENA-UOUJ01000538-UOUJ01000538.1-activated-sludge-metagenome-genome-assembly--contig:-NODE-538-length-24841-cov-3.549262_pt1 | contig 24841 bp, 18 predicted proteins | sample MGYA00249839_ERZ747224 | MGnify/ENA primary metagenome ERZ747224 (study PRJEB28782, sample SAMN03220277) | activated sludge metagenome | biome: wastewater; feature: sewage sludge; material...
TTATGTGCCGAAAGTTTACCCCGAGTTCAGCACCTCGAAAATTATGATAATGGAGTTCGTGCGCGGCTGTAAAATTACAGATGTGCGCCAACTTCGAGAGTGGGGAATAAAACCGGAAAAAGTTGTGGAGCGCGGCATGGATATTTATCTCACTCAAATTTTTGAGCATGGATTTTTTCATGGAGATCCGCACCCGGGCAATGTTTTAGTGCGCCAAGACGGTACAATTATTCTATTAGATTTTGGAATGGTTGGGCAGTTGATGAAGAAAGATAAATATGCTTTTGCCGGAATTTTTATTGCCATGAGCCGTAGCGATGCGCGTGAAATGGCGGTGCAATTCCGCAAGTTGGCGGTAGAAGACAATATTACTGATATGCGCCAGTTTGTTTACGACCTAAACGATTTAATTGAAGATTATGCCTATTTAGATGTGAGTGAAAGTAGCATTCAAGATGTGATTGTTCGCTTGCAAAAAATAATGTTTGATTACAAAATTACGGTGCCCGGTGGAGTGTTTATTATCTTTAGAGCCTTTGCAATTTTAGAAGGGATAGGTAAAAAAATGCACCCGAATTTTAAAACTTATGACTTCATAAAACCTTATGGACAGCGCTTAATTGCCGAACAACTTAAACCCGAAAATTTAGCTGCTGAAGCGCAGTCGCGCATTTCAAATTTTAGTGCGTTTTTAAATTCTTTTCCGGTTGAGCTCAGAAATATTTTACAAAAAACACAACGTGGAAAACTTCATTTTGAAATAGAACTGCAAGGCTACGGTTACGCGCTAAAAAAATGGGATAGTGTTACGAATAGAATTGTAATTACATACATTATTTGTGCGCTTATTTTAGGTTCATCTATTGCGTTATTGGCTAAGTTCCCGGAAGAAATGAAATTTATCTACGGTATAAACAAATGGAGCTTTATTGGTTATTGCATTGCGGGAGGCTTATTCTTAATTTTACTCTACACCATATTGAGAAAACGAGTTTACAAATAGTAATTTAAAAGATTAAGATGAAAAAGATAATGAAAATAATGCTGCTTGTTTTATTGGTGCCGGTTTTGCTTTTCGCACTTTATGTAGTAGGGAATATTGTGTTTGCAACCGCTACAAAGTTTAGCCCTGAGCCTTTAGAAGCACTTTCAAACAATAAAAAAAGTACAGAGCAAAGTCCGCAAAATGTTCAGTTAGATTCAACTTCGAGCTTGCAATTTTTAATTTGGAATATTGGCTATGGCGGACTAGGTGCCGAAGCTAATTTTTTCTACGATGGTGGTAAAATGGTTGTGAGTCCAAAGGATTGGGTTGAAAAATATAATGTAGGAATTGTGGATTTTTTAAAAAATAATCAAGCTGATTTTATCATGCTGCAAGAAGCAGATACTGCCGGAAGAAGAAGCTGGGATATCAATCAGAAAGAAGAAATTGCAAACGCACTTCCGAATTACAATTATTCGTTTGCCATAAATTATGATGTGCGATTTGTGCCTGTGCCATACACCAACCCGATGGGTAGAGTTTTGGGTGGGTTGCTTTCACTTTCTAAAGTAAAACCAACATTTAGCGAACGCATACAGTTACCGAATAAAGATAAGTTTCCTGATCAACTTTTTTACTTAGAACGCTGCCTACTTTTGCAACGATTTCCTATTGCTTCTTCTACTAAAGAATTGGTTGTAATCAACACACATTTTGAGGCTTATGATAATGGTGAGGTAAAGAAAAAGCAAATGGAATTCACCAAAAAAATATTAGAACAAGAATATGCAAAAGACAATTACGTGGTGCTTGGTGGTGATTGGAATATTGCGCCTCCGGGTGTTGATGCATTTAAGTTTGCAATAGAACAGGAAACAGATTATTTACACATCAATGCCGATTCAAATTACATTCCGGGTTGGAAATATGTTTACGATGCAAACCGCGGCTCAAACAGAAAAAATAAAACTGCATACATTGCAGGAAAAACATTTACAACCATTATTGATTACTTCTTGGTTTCTCCCAATATCAAAGCACTAAATGTAGAAACCGTTGATTTAGGGTTTCGCTCCAGCGACCACAATCCTGTGAGAATGCAAGTGAAGTTGAAATAGCTCTTCATTCTTTTATTTCTGCTACGCTGTTTATTTTTTTGTTAGTTGTTATTTTTAGTCGTACATTTCGCTGATTATTTAATAATCCTAATACTTACAAGATGAAAAATGTTTTTGCAATTTTTACAAGTATCTTCCTTATAGGAAATATTATGGCTCAAGCTATTTGTAGTATAACACCACCGCTATCTGAACCAGGATTTGAGCCAAATTCAAATTTAGTATCCTGTATGGTGAAGAACCAACCTTCGTCCCAATCATTCAAATTTAGAGTTCCTGCTTCTATTGGGAACATTACCATCAATTGGATGGCAATTGATAGCATCACTAACTTGCCTGCTGGATTAACTTATCAATTAAACAAAGGAATTGGTGTGCAATACAATGCAAACGAAACAGGCTGCGTAAAACTTTCTGGTACACCAACTTCAACAGTAGGTCAATACCGTTTAGGAATTTATGTTGGAATTAAAGTAAACAATGTACTTACATTGCCTGGTGAACTTTATGAAATATTTACTTCTCAAGGTGCTGATAACCCAGAAAAGTATATCATTTGGCTAAGATTAAAAGACAGCACTAATGCTCCTTGCCCGTGTATTGATACGACTCAAACTGCAAGTGGTAATCTTAAACCTTACATAGGAAATGAAACGTCTTGTTTAACTCTAAACACCCTTACAACAAACGAAAGTTGTCATATAAAAAATGATGGCTCAATCACCATTACTGCATCAGGTGGCACTCCGCCATATAGCTACCAACTCAACAATCAGGTTTATCAATCATCAAATGTTTTTAATGGTTTAGCAGCTGGAACATATAGTGTAAAAGTAAAAGATGCTAACAATGATTCTGTCTCCATAAATTCGGTTATTATGAGGGATACAAGATTTTGCAATCCTTCTCCCGCTTGTGGCAATTCGGGTTCATGGACATGCACGGCAACTCCGCTTGTTCAAAATGGATTTGAACATCCTGATAGTATAGACTGTTTTGTAAGTGGAGAATCTGGAGAAGTGGTAATGCGGTTTAAAAATTTCAGTAATTTGATAATACCAAGCACAGGATCTGTTAACGTTTATTTTATACGTATTGATTCTATTTTAAACTTGCCTTGTGGCATTTGCTGGTCAACTAATAAAGCAAACAATGTATTTGCTGGTGGCGAAGATGGCTGTATTAAATTTACAGGTACCACTACCGATCAGGTTGGGCAATATAAACTTAAATTAGCGATAAAAGCTCAAATTACTCAAGGCATCTACAACCCACAAGCACTTATTGACCCGCCTGGAGGTTTGATGGCTTACGAAAATACTATCCCAAACTTGCGAGCATACATTAGAGTGAAAGCCAGCAGTAATTCAACTTGCACTTCAGTTGATACAACTGGAATTATATTCCCTAATCTTACCACTTCTTCGTTGTGCTCTGCAATACCAACTGCTTTATCTGCAATATCTGTAAATGATAGTGTTAGTTGCAATGGCAGAAGTGATGGTTCAATCACCATTACTGCATTAGGCGGCACTCCGCCATACAGCTACCAACTCAACAATCAAACATATCAATCATCAAATATTTTTAGTGGATTAGCTGCGGGCAATTATACTTACACAGTGAAAGATGCTGCTAATATTTCTATAATTAAGTCTGTAAATATTGCGGAGCCTATGCCACTTTTGGTATTTCTACAAATCAACAGTGGTTGCAGTGCAAATAGCGACAGTATATTTTCGGCTGTGCAAGGTGGCACTCCACCTTATACTTACAATTGGAACACTGGCGCAGTTGCACCACATCTTTACAATCTTTCGCCCGGAAAATATATTGTAACGATTACAGATTCAAAGGGCTGCACAAACAGAGATTCAATACAGTTAACAGCTACAACGTTCACTGCTCAATCAATCATTGGCAATCCATCTATTACTCCGTTTCAAACTTTTACATATTTAGTAAGTAATATAATGGGGCACACTTACTCATGGAGTGTGCAAAATGGAGCGATACAATCGGGGCAAAGCACTAACAGCATTTCTGTTGTTTGGGGCGGCAATGGACCTTATCGTGTTACACTAATTGAAGAAAATGCTTCGGGCTGTAAAGACACAACTGCATTAATGGTAATAGATAGCAACTGCACACTTCAATTATCTATTATGCAGTCGGGCACAAATTATTGTGATGGGGGCTTAGCTGTTTTATCAGTTCAAGCCCTTGCTAATACAACTTTTCAGTGGTTTAAAAATGGAATATCTCTCGTGAATGAAACAAATGACTCTTTATTTGTTATCACATCAGGTAGCTATCAAGTGCAAGCCACACAAGGTAGTTGTATGGTTTTTAGCGGTGTAAGTTATGTAGTGTTTCAACCTGCTCCTGCTGCACCTTCTATTGTAGCATCTAACAGTAATTTAAGTTGTACCTCACAACCTATAACACTTTCTACTTCCAATAACTATAACAGCTATTTATGGAGTAATGGAGCATCCACTTCGAGTATTGCAGTTACTCAATCAGGATTATATAGTGTAACGGTTTCAGCAAGCAATGGCTGCCAATCATCTTCATCTTACAATGTCAATTTTTCAATGGTTAATCCTGTCGATATTTGCATGGTAACAACCGATAGCTCAACGGGCTTTAATCTTATTGTTTGGGAAAAACCACAAACAAATATGATAGATAGTTTTGTTATTCTTAAAGAAACTAATCAAGCCAATATTTATCAAGCAATCGGAAAACAAGCATATTCTAATTTCAGTACTTTCCTTGATGTAAACTCAAACTCATCTGTGCAGGCATATCGCTATAAACTTGCATTAGTAGATTCTTGCGGCATACTTTCTGCAGCCTCTCAGTTTCATAAAACTATTCATCTTTCATCTAATTTGGGTGTTGGTGGTTCAGTGAATTTAGCATGGTCGCATTATGAAGGGATATCTACTGCAAGCTATAATATTTATAGAGGCACATCTCCACAAACTATACAGTTGCTCGCAACTGTGGCATCAAGCTTAAATTCTTATACAGACTTAACGCCTCCTTCTGGCAATTTGTTTTATTTTATTGAAATAGTTTTTGGAGGCTGTAACCCTACCGCATTGCAGTTTATGAAGGTAAGAAGCAATATTATTGGAGTTCAGGACGAAAGCGGAATTGATGAGATAAGTGAAATTAAATCTGTGAGTATTGCTCCCAATCCCAATACTGGCACTTTCAATCTTACGGTTGAATCATTAATGGAAAAGCAAGGTAAAATTACTGTTGCCGACATTGCTGGCAGAGTATTGGTAGAAAAATTTATTCACCTATATGAAGGGGAAAACAAATCTGAATTTCAAATACTCAACGCAGGTTATTATCTATTAGCATTACAAATTGAAAATGAAACAAAAGTGATACCTATTATTGTTAGCAGATAAAAGTAAAACTTAGGAGTAATACTGTACGGTCTATTGTTAAGGTATAGAGCCTCTATATTTACAGTAGGAGTCGTGATAGAATTTCAATTTTAAAATTTAGATTTAATATCTATGAAAGAGAATTTTAGCTAATCATTCTTGTTTCCATAGTTAAAAAGTAATGTTTATGATTTGTTGAATTTGATTTTAAAGAGTTCTACTGTTTATTTCTCACGTTTTCTATATCGGCAATAAAGATATTTTTGCGCCTCAAATAAATTTTTGATGCAAACTGTAGATAACTTAAATTTTAAAGGAAAGAGAGCACTTGTGAGAGTAGATTTCAATGTGCCATTGGATAAAAAAACTTTTGCGGTAACTGATGATACACGAATAAAAGCAGCATTGCCAACTATAAATAAAATTCTTGCCGATGGCGGTTCTGTGGTATTGATGAGCCACTTGGGAAGACCTTTGAAAAAATTAAAAGAAGATGGTACTGTTGATTATGAAAAACATTCACTAAAACACACTTTAGCAACGCTTGAAAGTTTATTAGGAAAGCAAGTAAGGTTTGCAAACGATTGCATCAATGATGAAGCATTTGTGCTTTCATCAGCCTTGCAAGCGGGTGAAGTTTTATTGCTTGAAAATCTTAGATTTTATAAAGAAGAAGAGAAAGGTGATGCCACATTTGCAGAAAAACTTGCTAAGCATGGAGATGTGTATGTAAACGATGCTTTTGGCAGTGCGCACCGTGCACATGCATCTACCACAGTAGTAGCAAACTATTTTGATAATGCTAGCAAAGTGTTTGGTTATTTAATGGCAAGTGAAGTTGCCAATGCCGAACGTGTGATGAAAAATGCAGGCAAACCTTTCACCGCAATTATTGGAGGAGCCAAAGTGAGCGATAAAATTTTGATAATTGAAAACCTCCTCAACATTGCCGATAATATTGTGATTGGCGGAGGAATGGCATATACTTTTTTTAAAGCACAAGGTGGAAATATTGGAAGCTCACTTTGTGAAAATGATAGATTGGAACATGCGCAATCTTTGCTTGCAAAAGCTGCTGAAAAAGGTGTAAAGATATTGCTGCCAATAGATTCTGTTGTGGCTGATAAATTTGCTGTTGATGCAAACATTAATACAGCACCAAGCAATGAAATTCCGGAAGGTTGGATGGGCTTAGACATTAGCGAACAAGCTATTGCAGCATTTAAAGAAGTGATACTTTCTTCTAAAACAATTTTGTGGAATGGGCCAATGGGCGTTTTTGAAATGCAACCTTTCCAGAATGGAACTGTTGCTATTGCTAAAGCGGTTGCAGAAGCCACATCAAATGGCGCATTTAGTTTAGTTGGCGGTGGCGATAGCGTAGCCGCAGTAAATCAATTTGGATTGACCGATAAAGTGAGTTATGTTTCTACTGGCGGTGGTGCATTATTGGAATATTTTGAAGGAAAAGAATTGCCGGGTGTAAAGGCGCTGCTGTAATATTCCTTTTACAAAAAGGGAAGCCGAAATTTCATTCATAGATGGAATTTCGGCTTTTCTATTTTAGAGAGGACAGTCTTAGTTTTCTACTTTCAATATTTTTAATTTTTTGTTGCCGGCAGGTAGCGCACAATCAACTAACATGCCTTCCGAAAAGCCTATAAGTGCAATTCCTAAAGGTGAAAGCACAGAAATCTTTTTCTCTTTTAAATTGGCATCATTAGGCAAAGTGATGGTATAACCCAAAACTTTTTTTGTTTTTTCATCTTCCACTTCAAAGTAAGAGTTTAAGCGAATTACATCAGGCTTTATTTCGCTATCGCTAATTAAATCGCCCGACTGCAATTCTTCAAACAACAGTTGTACTTCTTTTGTTTTTTGCATTGGTGGCAAAAACATAATAGTGTTTCTCAAAGTGTCGTAATCTGTTCTTGTTATTATTGGTTTCATGTTCTATTGTTTTAATGTTTAATAATTGTTTTTTGAATAAATTTTATGTAGAACTTTTACAACAATTAAAATTGGTAAAAGCATTGTTTTAAAAAGTGTGATTGCCGCATGCTGTCATGCGTATGGAATGTAGTTACGGAAAACTATCCTCCGTTTAGAAAAAAAATGAATAAAACGGAGGCTTAAATTACAAAGACCTTTTGTTGAATTGATAACGACTTGAACTGCGCAAACAATACATTAGCTATGCTTGCAACTGTTTTGTAGCTGTAGCTATAAGCTAAATAGTAAGTATTGCTTTTCGGTATCATTATACAGTAAAATACTTTGAAAATTAGTTGTAAGAAACTATACAACGAAATCAAATATACAAAATGTTTTTTATAGAAACAAATAGGGAAAATTAGTAATCCCAAACGGAACTTCTACTACTGCGGATATAATCGCGCATGTTCATCCAAAATGCTAAAACAAAATAGATAATAATTGGTGAACCAATTGCCAAACAACTTGCATAAATAAAAAACAAGCGAATGTTTTTAATTGGAATACCTAAGCGTTTTCCTATGCGCGTACACACGCCAAATAAATTCTGTTCAATTAAAAACTTGAAGTCAGTTATACGCATTTGCTATGAATATCTTCACAAAAATAAAACGAGTTTTCTTTAATTCAAAAATATGTTTTTGTAATAAATGTTGATGAAATATTTACTGCTAAATCTAAAACCAATTTGGGTTGAAACTCAAAAAGCGGACATTATTTATTTCACCGCTTAAATATTTTTAGCCGTACTCCATAGAAATTGTTTTTTTAGCCGCATGATTAAGCACATTGTTGCAGCTTTTTTACTGCTGTTCACCGCGCAAATTTTTGCACAAGGAACTTACATTCCTTTAGGAAATGAGGCTTATCATATCATTGATCGACTCGATATTCGCTATGGAAGAATTTTACCGATTCAGCATACTTCGGTGAAACCATATAGCAGAAAGTCGGCTGCGGAGATTGCAGAAGCGCTTTGGTTTTCAAACCTGCCGTTAAATTCAAGACAAAAATTTGAACTCCAATATTTGATAGATGATAACAGTGAATGGCTTGATTCTTTAAAGAGCAAAACCGATAAACCGTTGTGGAAGTTTTATCGAGAACCTGCAAGTTTAGGACACGTTGATGTAAAGAAGAATTTCAGCTTAAAAATTAACCCGATTTTGGCGTTTAGAGTTGGCGGAGAATTAGGCAATAAAGACATTCTTTTTGTAAACACCAGAGGTGCGGAAGTGCGCTTTACCATTAAGCAAAGAGTGAGTTTTTATTTCTCCATTACCGAAAATCAAACACGCACACCGAAATATGTTCAAGATAAATTTTTAACCGGCTCAAATAGATATATTCCCGGCAATGGTTATTGGAAAGAATACAAAACTACCGGAATAGATTACTTTGAACCACGCGGATATGTTGATGTGAATGTATTAAAACACATTTCGCTACAGTTTGGCTACGATAGAAATTTTATTGGCAATGGCTATCGTTCATTTTATTTAAGCGATTATAGCTCGCCCTATTTTTTCTTGAAAATGAATGTGAATGTATGGCGAATAAATTACCAAACTATTTGGGCTGAATTGATAAACCAATACACGCGCGGTGGCGACCAACAACTGCCTAAAAAGTATGGCGCATTTCACCATTTGAATTTTAATGTAGCGCACTTTTTAGACATTGGTTTTTTTGAAGGCGTAATTTTTAATCGTAAAAATCAATTTGAGTTTCACTATTTAAATCCAATTATTTTCTATCGTGCCATTGAGCAATCTTTAGGCTCTCCCGATAATTCACTTATTGGTTTTGATGCAAAAGCCAATATGTTTAACCACTTGCAACTTTATACACAGTTTATTTTAGATGAGTTTAATTTTGGTGAGTTGATTAAAAACAAAGGCTGGTGGGCAAATAAATTTGGTTGGCAAATAGGTGCAAAATATATTGATGTGGTACCGAATTTAGATTTGCAGGCAGAATTTAATATGGCGCGCCCGTATTTATACACCCACAATACAGGTTCAAATGTAACTGCAAATTATACCACATATAATCAGCCATTAGCACACCCGCTGGGCGCAAATTTTTATGAGTTTATCTTTATTTCAAACTATAGAATTTTGAAAAACTTAAATGTAACTTTTAAATATCTCAATAGTATTTATGGAGAAGATAGCACCGATGCCAAAACAAAAACACTCACCCATTTTGGAGGAAATATTCTGCGCAGCACAACTGCTGAAACAGTGCAAGGTGTTTATGGAAATAAAATAGGGCAGGGTGCAAGAGTAATGCAAAACTATGTGAATCTTTTAATCTCTTACCAACCTTGGCACAATGTGTATGTTGATGCAGAATTTCTTTATAGAAACAAGAACAGCAAGATAAATTCTCGCGATCAAGAAACATTCTATTTTGGTATTGGCGCGCGAATGAATATTGCCTATAAACAGTATGAATTTTAGTTTTCTATCAATAGAAATTCTAAATTTTCATTCCAAAATTTCCTGATATTTTTTATACTTTCAACAAAATTACTCTTTAGTAGTTTTAACATTCGTTTGGTAAATTCTATTTTAGAATTAACAGATAATCAACATAAAACATGTATAATAAATAAATATTTTGATACTACATAGTTTGGTTTATTTTCGCGTTGCTTAAAAAATTAAATAACCAATTTTAAATACAAATGAAGATACTCGTTCCTATTACAAAAGTACCGGATACTACATCTAAAATTGCTTTTGCAGACAACAACACTAAGTTTAATAGCGATGGTGTTACTTTTATTATGAACCCAACTGATGAGTGGTATGCACTTACTCGCGCTGTTGAACTGAAAGAAGCAAATGCAGGAAGTGAAGTAGTGGTGATAAATGTTGGCGCAGCAGATAATGAACAGATTATCCGCAAAGCATTAGCAATTGGTGCAGACCGCGCTGTGCGTGTTGATGCCAACCCAACTGATGCATTTTTTGTGGCTTCACAAATTGCTGCTTACGCTCAAACAGAAAATTTCGATTTAGTAATTACCGGAAAAGAAACTATTGATTTCAATAGCTTCCAAGTAGGTGGAATGGTTGCCGAATTATTGGATTGGCAAGCCGTAGGTCTTGTAAATAAATTGGAAGTTGCTGGCACTACTGCCACGCTTACACGCGAAATCGAAGGCGGCACAGAAACTGTAGAAACAAGCCTTCCGCTTGTAGTTGGCGCTACTAAAGATTTAGCTCAAGCACGTATTCCAAACATGAAAGGAATTATGGGCGCAAGAACAAAAGCAATACAAGTTGTTCCTGTTACTGCGGTTGAAAGCAGAACTGAAATTACATCTTTCACGCTTCCTGAAAAAGCTAAGCAAGTGAAATTAGTAAGCCCTGATAATGTAGGTGAATTAGTGCGTTTACTTCACGAAGAAGCAAAAGTTATCTAATCAACTTTTCAGGTTTATACACAAGAAATAATTATTAAAACAAAAATTTTAAATAAAAGAAGATGGCAATCTTAACATTCGTAGAAGTATCAGAAGGCAAAATCAAAAAAGCATCTTTGGAGGCAGCAGCATATTCATCAAAAATTGCAGAAACATCAGGTGCAGAATCAGTTGCAGTAGTTTTAGGCGAAGCAAGTGCAGATGAAGTTTCATCACTTGGAAAAGTAGGCGTAAAAGTAGTTTACCATGCAGCCGATGCGCGTTTCAATACTTTCAATTCAAAAGTATATTCAAAAGCAATAGCAGAAGCCGCAGACAAAGCAAGCGCAGAATTAGTAGTGCTTTCATTCAACCAAAACGGTAAATTTTTAGGGCCAAGAATTGCAGTTCGTTTAAGTGCGGGTTATATTCCGGGTGCGAGTGAATTACCAGTTTTAGAAGGAGGAAAATTAAGTGCAAAAAAGAACGTGTTTTCAGGAAAAGCATCTGCTACTTACCAAATTGTAACTGCGAAAAAAGTAGTAGCACTTACACCTAATTCTTTCCCAATTGTAAAAGGTGAAGGTACTGCAACAGTTGAAGCATTTTCGCCAAGCGTGAGCGATGCTGATTTTGGTGTGAAAGTAAAAAGCGTAGATAAAGTAACAGGAACAATTCCATTAACTGAAGCTGAAGTTGTAGTGAGCGGTGGACGTGGCTTAAAAGGCCCTGAAAACTGGTGGATGATTGAAGATTTGGCAAAAGAAATGGGAGCTGCTACTGCATGTTCTCGTCCGGTGGCCGATGTAGATTGGAGACCTCACCACGAGCACGTTGGTCAAACAGGTATCACTGTTCGCCCGAACTTATATATTGCAGTTGGTATTTCAGGAGCTATTCAACACTTAGCTGGTGTAAACCAAAGTAAAGTGATTGTGGTAATCAACAATGATCCAGAAGCACCTTTCTTTAAAGCTGCGGATTATGGTATTGTAGGCGATGCTTTTGAAGTGATGCCGAAACTAATTGAAGAATATAAAAAGTTTAAAGCTGCACACTAAAATGTAGTTTGAAATTTAAAAAAAAAACCACACTGTAAATAAAAAACTGTGTGGTTTTTTTATTTGGCAAGTTCGTAAAACTCAATTAGTTTGCGCTTGCTAAGCAAAACACTTTGCAATTGTTGAATACACGAAATTGAGATGAAGAAAATTGAATTGGAAATAATAACGCTTTCGCATAGTGTTACACAATCGCATTCTTTTGCCGTTGTTTTAGGCGAAGTAGGCGGCATTCGCAGATTGCCCATCGTAATTGGAGGATTTGAAGCACAAGCTATTGCAGTGGCTTTAGATAATATGCATCCATCGCGGCCGCTAACGCACGACTTAATGAAAATGATTTGCGATACTTTTGATATTAGTTTAGAGCATATTTATATCAGTAAATTACAAGAGGGCGTTTTCTACAGTAATTTGGTTTGCAAGCAACACGGAGAAACTTATGAAGTAGATTCGCGCACATCTGATGCAATAGCGCTTGCCGTGCGTTTTAGTTGCCCAATTTTTGTAGAAGAAAGTATTTTAACTGAAGCCGGAACGGTGGCTGATAGTGCTGAGGTAAAATTGGAAAGCGATGAAATTTCAGAGCTCATTGCTCCGTCTGAGCATCTTGTGGAAAGTTCAAATTTTAGTGGCATGACAGATGATGGATTAGACCGCCAGCTTTCAGCAGCAATAGATGGAGAAGATTACGAAAAAGCTGCTCGCATTAGAGATGAAATGAACAAACGCAAGAAGTAATTCTATCCTAATTACTTGGGTTGTATTACAACTTCAATTTAGCGATTGTTTTCCTCAATAAATAATAGTAAATTATTTTTTGTACTGTCTGTTTCTAAACGGTATTTTGTAGTACCAGAAATAGAAACATGATAGCCATTAGGGGAAATACTTTTTGGTACAGCAATTTCAGTTGGGGCTAAAATAGAAGTGTTGCTGTTAAATTTCATACTGAAAATTTTAGAGGAAAGTTCGTACTTAAAACTGGTTAATTCACCGGCAGTTGCTTTTGGATATACACGCACCAATTTGTCTAAAATAGGAGAGGGTGTTAAATCTCCATTTAGTGGTCCCCAGCCACCTAAATCGCTCGACCAATATGTCCACGACATTTGTACAGAATCTGCTCTATGCAGTAAATCATATAAAAATAAAACGTAGCTTTTTCTGGAAGGAGATAGACCAAACTCTCCCAAAAGCATTGGTGTGTTTTGCATTTTGCGTTCTTTTAATCTATGCTTATACCATTTAGAAAGATCGCCTTTAGCTTTTCTATTATAGCTTTTTCCTATATCTACAAACATTGGATAACAATGTGGAGCATATACTAATTTAGCATTAGGAATTGCATCTTCCACTTTTTTTAAATAGGATTTCATGCCAAAGTTTACTCCAAAAGAGCGAGGCTCGAAAAATAAATATTTCTCTTTTTCAACTTCGCGAATTGCCGGAATTAGTCTTCCATAAAATGCCATCAGCCATTTTTTTTCAAAACCTCCACACATGGTTTTAGCAAGGTTTCCGCCATGTGGTTCATTCATTAAATCATAACCGATTACGTATGGATTATCTTTAAACAGTTCAACCATTTTTAAAAATGAGGCAATGTAATGTTGCTGTAAGTATTGTTTCTTTTTATACTTCCAAAATTGCACGTAAGAGCGCTTTACTTTTGGCTCTAAATTTTGTAGCCCCCACGGAGTTGCTTATCCGATATTAAGTTTTGAATTTTTGTTTGTGTGCTTGCCCAATCCGGAGCACCATTGCCGCCAACACCATAGCCATAAACATCTTGGTGCATATCAATAATTACATGTATTTTATTTTGGGTGTACCATTCCACACGCTTCTTTACTTCATTTAAGTAGTTGTAGTTGTAAACTCCTTGCTGTGGTTCAATAGCGCCCCAAAACACCAAATAGCGAACGGTGTTAAAACAAAATTCAGTGTCTTCTCGTATTACATCTTTTTCCTGTATCCAAGGGTGGTTATCTTTAGAGTGTTTTGCATTGCTTGCAGTATTCAAACCGTGTAAAATAAGGGTGCGCCCAAATTGGTCTTTTATACTTGGTAAATGTTGGGTAATGGTGGTTTGTTCTTTAGGTTTTTCTGCATTTGTACTAGCAAATAAATCTCTGTGATTACTTAAACTAAAAAGTATTACTGTAAGTAAGAATTTATATTTCATTTCTTGTTTTGCTGGAGGTGTATATTTACTACAATATCAAGCTATTTATTGCCATTACTATATTGTTCAGTTTTAGGAATTACTAAAAATATTAAAAGCTATTTTGTGAAGTAATTGAGTGTTTTGTTTTCTAATAAGTAAATTGAATCGTAAATCAATTAACTCGTTCACGCTTCAAATTTGTAGCCAATTCCTTTTAATGTTTTGAAGTAGTTATCGCCAATTTTTTCTCGCAGTTTCCGTATGTGAACATCAATGGTGCGGTCGCCAACTATTGTTTCAGTGCCCCAAACTTTTCGTAAAATTTCTTCTCGTTTAAAAACTTTTCCAGGCTTGTTCATGAGCAAATGCAGCAATTCAAATTCTTTTCTTGCAAGTGAAATCTCCTCACCTTTTTTCAACACAGAATATTGTTCGGTATTGATTTCAATTTCGCCAACGCTAATGTTTTTATTGTGTTCTTTATTTTCTAATCTGCGTAGTAAAGCATGAATTCTACTAATAAAAACGCGAGGTTTTATTGGCTTGGTAATATAGTCGTCAGCACCAGATTCAAAGCCTGCAATTTGAGAATAATCTTCATCGCGAGCGGTGAGAAATGTAATAAGTGTATTTTTAAATTGTGGCAAATTTCTAAGCTCTCGACAGGTTAAAATGCCATCTAACTTGGGCATCATCAAATCTAAAATAATAATGTGCGGCTGATGTTTTTTGGCGCTTTCTATTGCTTCAATTCCATTGTTTACAGTATAAACTTCAAAACCATCGCGCTCTAAATTGTACTTCATAAAGTCTAATACATCAGCTTCATCGTCTGCCAATAAAATTTTAATATCTCTCTTTTCCATTCTTTGAAGTTTATGCAAAAATATTTCTCAGAAGTTAAGCCAATGTTAAGAAGCGTTTTATCTGTTGAAATTGAATTTATCGGGTGGAATTTCATTTCTAAAATGGCCATTCATCTTTATCTTTTCTCGTAGTTGCATACTGTCTTCAATGGTTGGAATAATTTTTATTAGGTGTTGGATTAGTGTTAATTGTCTTTGTCTTTCAGATAGTATTTCTAAAAGATGGCATTGGTCTGTAAGCGATAAAGCGCAGTAAGTAATTAAATCATACGATAATGGGTTTTCAAACTTTTTGTAGGGGTCAAAATCTGTACCTAAAAACTTATGCAACTTCATGATGAGTTCATAAAGTTGTGGGTTAAGTTCAATGGCATCAAGCGGCATAAATGATTCTTCTTCTACTATGGCTGCGCTATAAAGTTTGTCCGGTACTTCTTGAATTACTTCTAGCACTTTTAAAACCTTAAAGCCTTTTGTGCGCACATCCATTTCTCCGGATTCATACGTTTTAGAAATTTCAGTTAAGCGCATTTCTGTTGCATAACCATTTAGTCTATCGCCCAAAACTGGAGGAATGGCAAATGTTTTTCCTGTTTCGAAGCATTCGTTCATTAGTTGTCTGTAACGTGGCTCAAACACGTGTAAGTTCAACGTTTGCAATGGGAACACTGCAAGTTTTAATGGAAAAATCGGAATAAATTTCGGCATAATTTTCTATTACATTTTCGTGTTTCAAGAATTTATTTTCTTTGAAAAAAAAGGCTTAGTTTTTCAATTAAAATTTGTGGCGCTCGCACCAATTTATTGCTTTTAGTTTCTAAGAAAACAAGCGAGGTTTCTCCTTCATTGGTCTTCACTTTTTCAGTGTTAAAAATTTCGTAGAGAAATAGAATTCCTCTATTGGGCATTTCGGGAATTGTAACTCGCACATTCAGCAAATCATCATAAAAAGCAGGTTGCACATACTTGATATTTAAGCGCGTTACCGGCATTAGTATTCCGCTATCTTCAATTTGTTTATACGAAATTCCAAGTGCTCGAATTGCTTCTGCACGTGCCATTTCGTAGTAGTACGGATAGTTTCCGTAATACACATATCCCATTTTGTCTGTGTCGCCATAGCGAACTCTAATTTGTACTTCGTGCTGAAACATTTTTTTTTGAAGATATTTATTTAATGAATATCGGCTGCATTAAGCGCTTTTATCAATGCAATCCAATAAAATACTACATGCTTTTTCAATTAAATTATCAGGAATATTTAGTGGCGGCACAATGCGTAAGCTCTCAGGCGCAAATAGAAACCAATCGGTGAATACTCCATTTGCAATTGCTAAATCAATTATCTTTTTGTTCTCTTCAAACGAATTGAATTGAACAGCCATCATCAGCCCTTTTCTGCGAACAGATTTTATCTTTTTATGTTGAAGTAGCTTTTCAAAAAGTAAACTCTTTTGTTCTACTGTTTTGAGTAAATTTTCTTCAACTAAAATATTTAAAGCTGCATCGCCTGCTGCGCATGAAACAGGGTGCCCACCAAAGGTGGTGATGTGCCCCAATATTGGATTTTCAGTAAGTGTATCGGTTACAGATTTGTTTGCAATAAATGCGCCTAATGGCATTCCTCCACCAAAGGCTTTTGCTAAGGTGAGAATATCGGGTTGAATATCGAAATGTTCAAACGCAAACATTTTTCCGGTTCTTCCCATACCAGCTTGCACTTCGTCTAATATAAGCAGCGCGCCAGTTTCAGTGCATTGTTGGCGCAGTTGCTGCATATACTCTATGCTTGGAACAGTAATGCCGCTTTCACCTTGTATAGTTTCAATTATTATGGCAGCAGTACGCGAATCAATATTTTTTAAGTCATTAAAATCACCATAATTTATCATGCACACATCGGGCAATAATGGACGAAAATTTCTCTTAAAATATTCATCACCCATCACGCTCAAAGCTCCGTGTGTGCTACCGTGATAAGCGTTTTTACAATATACAATTTTTGTTCTTCCTGTAAATCGCTTTGCCAATTTTAGTGCGCCTTCGGTAGCTTCTGCACCGGAATTGGTGAAGTAAATACTATTTAAACTTGGTGGTAAAAATTTACAGAGTTGCTTGGCATAATTCACTTGAGGCGATTGAACTACTTCGCCATAAACCATAATGTGCATGTGCTTTTCAGCTTGTTGCTGCACTGCTTTCACTATTTTTGGGTGGCTGTGCCCAACATTGGAAACGCTAATGCCTCCAATCAAATCAATCAATTCTTTTCCTTCTGGAGTGAAGAGAAGAGAGCCGCTTGCTTTTTCAATTTCAAGTAATAAAGGCTCTTTGCTTGTTTGTGCTATATGTTGTAAAAAGAATTGGCGATTGCTAATGTGCATGATATTTAAAATGTAATTTACAAAGGCTCGCAAAGGTTGTGAGAAGTGCGAAAGTTGCGAAATCTTTTACAACTAATTTTGAGTTTGATTTGACTTGCGTTGAAAATCAATTTGTTGAAGAGTGTGCTGGTATCTAAAAATGTGAACACAACTAAGTTAGTTTGTTGAGAAAGAATAGCGAAAAATTGGCTATGTAGCTAATGTTTAATGTTCTTTTGAGGCATAAAGAATTATTCACGTAATCTCGACAATTATGTTTACAGAAGAGCATGGAATTTTTGGTAGAATAAAAAATCTGTTTGGCAATGGTCATGCAGAAAAAGTTACAGAAGTGATGGGAACCAGAACCGTAGTTGGTTTTGATGAAAATGAAGTGCCGCGCCCAACTTCTTTTGCGGATATTATCAATGAACCATATTCTGCTGCGCCACCAGTTACAGTTCGCACAGTGGAGCCAACTGCAATCAATTATTCAAAGCCAAAAGAAATAGATTTAGATATTCAATTTGCTGAAAATTTTTGTGCACAAGGTGGTAGTTTTATTTACTGTGAAACTGTTGCAGATGCTATGAATATTTTGCGCGATATGAAAGAGCAAAACCAGTGGAAATATGTGTTTGCTTGGGAGAATGAAATTTGCGATATTTTTACAGAACAAAATTTTCAACGCGGAGCTATTGGTTTTACAATTAAAAATTCTGATGCTGTAATTTCTCTTTGCGAAAGTTTGGTTGCCGAAGACGGTAGTATCATTTTTAATCCTAAGCAAGCTTCTCGCAGGTCTCTTTCTTGCTTTCCTGATATTCATATCGTGTTGGCAGATGCTACGCGCTTAACTACTTCATTAGTTTCTGGAGTAGAGCGTTTTAATCAACTGCACAAACCCGAATTGCCTTCGGTATTAAAAATTGATGATGAAACCACAGGGCACTTTTATGATTCTGCACGATTGGTTTTGCGCTCAGAAGGAACCAAAAATATTTTCGTGATTTTTGTAGATGAAGTTATTCCGCCAAGCATTAGACCATAAATATTTTTCAATTTATATAAATTGAAAGAGCCCAAATTTCTAAACAGAGTTTGGGCTCTTTTTTTTGTTTCTATTTTATCCTTGTTACGAAAGTAGAGGCATAAAAAAAGTTTGATGAATTGCTCCATCAAACTTTGTATAATTTTCTAAAGTATGCTCTGTTATTTGCTAAGGCAAAAGCCTTTTACAATTACCAGCTTCTGTCGTTGCCACGACCTTTGTTGTAGCCTCCGCCACCGCCACGGTTGAAACCACCGCCACGATTGCCGCCATTGCCACCTTCAGGTCTAGCTTCTGCTTGTTTCACAGAAAGCTGTCTTTCTAAGAAGTCGTAGCCGTTCAGTTGAGAAATTGCCTGACTTCCTTCGTCATCGTTAGGCATTTCCACAAAGCCGAAACCTCTGCTTCTTCCTGTGTGCTTGTCGGTAATAATTTTTACACTGCTAACAGCGCCAAAGCGCTCGAAAGCCTCGCGCAAACCATCTTCGGTAGCGCGGAAATTGATGTTACTTACGTAAATGTTCATGAACTAAAAATTTAAAAATTGAATACTGTGTTTAGTCCATTCAAATACGAATACCGAAAAAGACATAAAGACAAATTCCCTGCAAAAGTAATTCTTATTTGAAAACTACAATTATTTCTGCCAAAATTATTTCTGCATAATTTTTATTGTACCGCTTCCGCTATAGGAATGATACTCTCCAGCATACATGGCATCAGCGCTCAAAGTGCCTAATTTAAACGTTCCTGTGCTTACAGCCCTCACTGCGTAGTAATAAGTTTGCCTCTTGTTTCCGGAGTTCACAAATAGGTTTATTCTGTCGTCTCGAACATCTGTATAGGTTGGATATGACTCATTTTTTATCCAATTCATGCCTTGAATTTCGTTTATGCGGGCATTTTCAATTTCAAAACCTGCCGGAAGCATATCGGTAATTACTACGTTATCAATATCTCTTCCAAAAGTATTTTCGAGCGAAATTGCTACTACTATCAATTCATTTTGTTTGAAATCTAAATTAGTTTTTGGCTTGCCATATCGGTCATAAAATGTTCTGCGCACTTTTAAATAATTATCACCTTCTTTCACATTGCCACTTGCCGAAATTCCTTCTGCCTCCCAGAAGTAATAAAGTTTTCCGCTGCCTTTTGTGGTTATCTCTATTTGGTTTGAAGTTAATTTTGAAGCCGGAATTTTTATTGAACTGTTATTCATTTCGCCCAAGGTTTTACCTTGTATTTTCACTGTTGCAGAAATGTTGTTTCCCGTATTTTGTTTTGCCAATTTGCCTAATGCAGTAATGCTGAAAGCTAACTCTTGTGTGCTTAAATATTTCTGCGTTTTTAGCGCTTCGGCAATGTGTTTTGCCATCATTGAAATTTGTTTGTTTTCAGGTTGTACTTTAAGAAGAACAGTGAGCGCCAAAGCCTCGTTCCGCAAGCCGCTTGTAAAGTTATTGCTCAAATCTTTATCGGCAATTTCGCTTGAAAAATTTCCCAGTAAAAGTTCACTTAGTTTTGATTGGTCGCCACCTAAAGCATAAGCTGCGGCTAATAAAAACCTGCCTTCATTGTTCAGTAAATTAATGTTTGATCTGTAATAATTCATAGTACTTTTTGGTGTTTTACCCGAAAGTGATAGCACATATAAGCTATACGGAATTTCAGGAGCTGCAATCATTTTGGAATTGCCTCTGTTGAAGTAGTATTTATACATTTTTTTGTTGCGCAATTTCTCTTCTAAAAACCTAAGAAGCGGATTGAGTAAATCATCATCAACTTCGTATCCCGCTTGCTTGGCTTCTATTAAAAAGTGTGCAGCAAACACACTTGCCCACCAATGTTCTATAGCTTCGTTTTCCCAAAGTACCACACCTCCGCTATAAAGTTGACGCATTTTTATTTTCTTAATTGCCTCAGTTACATTGTACGATGCCGATTTGCTATCCTTTTGATTGGTACCAATTGCTTCGCTAAGTTCAGGAAAATAAATTTGTGGAAAAGCGGCAGCAGTTATTTGTTCGGTGCAGCCAAACGGGTATTGAATTAAGTCGCTTAAGTTTTTACCAAAGGCTGCCAAAGGCGAATTGCTCACTACCAAAGAATATGCTTCTGTTCCTTTTATGAAATCAGATGAACCCATTGCAATTGCTTGTGTTTTGCCCGCTGCAATTTCACCGTTTCCGGTTGCTTTTTGAAGTGAAGCACTTGGTCTAACAGGAAGTTCAGTTAGCTCTGTAAAAGTTTCATTTCCGGCTCTTGCTTTCACTATTACTTTTGCTTCGCCAATAGCTTCTTTTGCCGCAATTGAATAAGTAATTCTACTTTCAGCATTTGCAGGAATAGTTAAGCTGCTCTTTTCAATATTTTTTAAAGAAACTGCTCCGTTCGCTTCAACCGAAATGTTTACGCTCATTGATTTTGAAGTGGTGTTGCTAAGTGTAAGCGATGCCACTGCCTCATCTCCAGGGCTTAAAAAACGCGGCAAACCGCTGCTTAAAATAATTGGGTCTGATACTTTCATACTTGCTTCTGCTGAACCAAATTTTTCGTTTACGTAGTTTACTGCCATTAACCTAAGCTGTCCGCTAAATTGTGGAATATCAAATTCAAAAGAAGCTGTTCCGCTGCTGTTTGTTTTTTGTATGCCGCTCCAATAGCGAACAAGTTTCACGCGCTTGCTTGCAATAGGATTAGTGCGTTTACTCAAATCAAAACCATCTCCACCCACACTGCTTATCTTACCTTTTATTTCAGGAAAAAGATTTGCATAAAAGTCATATCCGGTTACGCTTAACGCTTGTTTTTCATAAAAGAAATTATATGGATTGGGAGTTTTGTAATCTGTAATTTGTAAAACACCTTCATCTACCACAGCCAAAGTAATTAGCGAGTTTGGAGCTCCATTCACACTCACTTTTTGGTGTGTGTTGCTTCGCACTTTTTCTGCTGCTTGAATTTTTACATCAATTTTTCTGGAAGGCTCGCTTACTGTAATATTTTTAAAACCATGAGCCACCGTGAGCGGAATATCAGATTCTTTATGTGCTTTAAATAAAGTTGCAGTTACGTAAACATTTGGAAGATGATTGTTGTTTAATTTTATCGAAGCTGTTGCTGTTCTATTTTCAATATTTAGATAGAATTCTTCTAACACATCATCTCGCTCCACAGTTACAAGCATTTTACCGTTAAATGGCGCTTTAAAAAGCAGCTTGGCTTGCTCACCTGCTTTATAGCTTTCTTTATCTAATGCAATATCAATATTTCCTTCTTTGTTCACTTCAAAGTTTGAAGGATTGCTGCCCCAATTTCCATAGCTGTAAAATTGTTGTGCAACATAGCTTGTAGCATTTGGTAATAACACTCGTATTTCGTAATCGCCAGGTATTCTGGGAATAAAATTGAATGCAGTATTTTGCCCACTAACATTTATAGTTTGCTCCGATAAAACTTTATCAACTTGTTGACTTTCGTATCTGTAAGATTCCCAACCTTTAGTTAGTACAGTTTTGTACTCATGCTTTATTATCTGAATTCTTGCTTGTGTAGAAATTATATTTTCATTTTCGTTGAGTGCAACTATGCCAAAGCGAATGTTGTTGTTTAGAGGAAAATAATCATATTCACTTTGCTGCAAACCTAAAAACACTTTTTGGGTAAAAATTGAAGCATTGTTATATCTGTTTACAGGACGACCGGTTTCATCAAAAACAGTAGTAAATAGACTTGTATTGATGATGCCTCTATTTTCAATTTCTGAAGGTAATTCAAAAGCCTCTTTAAAATTCCCATTGGCATCTGTGTTGCCTTCTTTTACTGTGTTTTCAAAATAATTATCTAAACGCGAAAGAGAGAAATTGAAGTTCGGAAATTTCTTTGATGAAAAGTTTTTGAAACTATATTGAACTTCTATTTCATATTTTCTTTCTGTGGCAGGTGTTCCGAGAAGATTTTGTGCATTACCGTTTAAAATTAAAGTGTCTTTAATTCCTAATTTTTCTTTTGTCAAGTGGGTTGTTACCTTAATTCTATCGGGCATAAATTCTTCAACCAAAATACTTTTGCTTGCTAATAGCACATCGTTTGGAGTGTATAACTCAACTAGATAACTACCTGTAATTGCATTGCTTGGAAGCTCAAATGCCGCTTCAAAAGAGCCTTGGGTATTTAATGTTTTTTTGAATGATTTAAAGAGTTGTCCTGTTGGTGATTTAAGCTGAATTTTCACAGGAATTATGCCTGCCGGTTTCCAATTTGTAGTGCGAATAATTGCTGAAATATTGATGGTTTCACCTGGACGATACATGTCGCGTTCGCCATATATAAAAGCATCTAATCCGGTTGAGGAAATAGATTTTCCGCCCACATCAAAACGCGAGGTTTCCACTCTGGAATTTGACAAACTCAAGTAGTTGAAATCTTTGCCCAATTTAGCAGTTATCAAAGCCGGATTAAAGCCAACAGCTTCATACTTTTTAAGGGGAATAACGGCATTGCCAAAGTTGTCTGTTTTTGCATTGCCAATTATTTGATTGTTGATGCCATATATTTTTAATTCAACATTGCCAAGTGCATTTGCGGTATTCAAAGAGTTTGTAAACAACACTATGCTGTTTGCGGTTTTGCGTGCTATAATTCCAATATCGCTTGATGAAATTAAACGCATATCACTCACCCAGTAATCACCCGTAGAGCGGAGAGAAATGCTGTATATGCCATTAAATTCTGGCAGCTTATCTTTAAAGTTGAAATTTAAAATTCGCGCTTCGCCTTTCTTTTGAAGTTTTGCAGTAGAAATTTCTTCTTCGTAAACAACATCGGAAACAACGTATGTTGGGTCTTCGTTATCGTAATCATAGTAGCTGTCGCTTGTTCCATATCGCAAAGCTGCGAGCAGGTTGCTTTCATATACTTTCTTAACAATGAGTTTTACTTTTGGAACATTTACAATGTTTACCAAAATATTTTTGTTGCCTTTAGCGCTTAAATAATTTGCTGTTTTATCAACGAATGCAATGTTAGGTTCCAATTCTCCAAAGCCAATTGTATTAAAGTTGTCTTGCTTGAGTTCTGCGCCCAGAATACCTTTCAGCCCTTTTTGAATTGTGAGTTCATACATTTTGTTGGCATCAAAATTTTCTGATGTAATTAGAAAACCTTCATCAGTAGTATGTATTTCAAAATTCACCGCAGGCGAAATTTTTATAAACGATTTTAGATTGCTGCTCACAATCTTTTGTGAAGTAGAAACGCTGATACTTCCACTTAATCCATCATGAAGAGCTTGGGTGTTTCCAATACTTAAAGTGAAAGGAGAAACAAGTGCGAAGTTTGCTTTTAGCTCCTCTTGCGTAGCATTTTTCCCAAAGTACGGAACCAGTCCTTTTTTTATGCTAATGCTTACACTGTATTCTTTGTCTTCCGGTTGCGGAATTTTGACAAGTAACGAAGATTTAGTTTCCTCTTCTGTTGGCACAAATGTGAAAGGCGTTTCATTGCCATTTATTTTTAGTGTAAGCATGTTCTTTACATCTTTCAGATTTGGCTCATACGCAAAAAATACGTCTGACTGAATACCAATTTCGCGCGTGGTAGCATTTGTAATTACCCATTGCGCTGAAAAATTTACAATGCTTTGATTGGGTGTATGAAAGCGCAATATCTCAGTATTGGCAAGTTTATATTTTGAAAACTTGCAAACAGCATCTGTAATTTCGGCAGTAAAAGAAGTGGCAGGAAGTAGTGCTTGTGCAGGAGAAAAAATTAAAGTGCTGCCATTTTCCCAACGGTAACTGCCTTCAATTTCAGGTGTAAATTTTATGTATTTTTCATCTTGCCAGCCACCAGCTTGCAGCAGACTATCGCTCACTAAATCTTTGCTAAAAGTAAATGAAAGATTGGTTTGCGTAGGAACTTCATCAGTGCAATTGGTTGCAATAAGTTTAGTGTGGTTTTGTAAATTACATGAAACCAAACACCATATCAATAGCATAGCTGTGTATGATAGAACAGAGAAGCGCATAAAAAATATTTAGAGGAAAAAGAAGAATACAAAGCGGAATGTACACAATTTTATTGCGTACAGAAAGCATAAAACGTTATTTTTTTCTGTAATGCCAAAGCAAAGCCATGTTAGCAAGTAAAATCATGGCTCCGGCTTGGTGCATCACACCCCAAAACACTGGAATTTTGCCATTGCAGTGCATCACGGTAATTATTCCGATGGTGGCTTGCAGCGTTACCGTAAATGGCAACAGTTTAAAGCCTAATTGTAATTTGTTCCATTGTGTTTTTCTCGCTTCTTCAAAAACTATGTAAAGTGCTAATGCCCAAAGTGTGTAGGCTGTAATCCTATGTGTGAATTGTATAAAAGTTCTTCCCCAAAAATCGGTAGCGCTGTA
>ENA-UOUJ01000539-UOUJ01000539.1-activated-sludge-metagenome-genome-assembly--contig:-NODE-539-length-24824-cov-7.289717_pt1 | contig 24824 bp, 26 predicted proteins | sample MGYA00249839_ERZ747224 | MGnify/ENA primary metagenome ERZ747224 (study PRJEB28782, sample SAMN03220277) | activated sludge metagenome | biome: wastewater; feature: sewage sludge; material...
CGCGGCCTGCACCGCCTGCGCTGCGCCCGATGCCGCCGGCGCGCCGGCCGCGTCCTTCACCCGCTCGGCGTCGCCGCGCTCGACGAGGCGGCTCGAGACGAGGTCCGCGGCCTGAACGGGCAGGGCGACGGGCAAAACGGCGGGCAGGACGGCGAGCGCCGCGGCGAGGAGGAGGGCGGTTCGCGGCATGGGGCACCTCTTTGCATCGGAACATCGAGGGCGCTAGATGGTTGAGGATGGCTTAAGGGCGCGATCGCGGAGGGGAAGGTGCGGGCATTGACGCTGGTGGCGGCGGTGGCGCTGGCCGGGTGCGTGGCACCCGGGGTGGCGCCGCCGGGGGTCGGAACGGTCCAGGCGGAGCGGAAGGCGAATGTCGCCGCGCCGCTGGCGCGGGGAGAGACGCAGCTCGTGGTGCGCACGCTGGCGGGGCCGGCAGGGTCGGCGGGCGGGCAGGAGGTCGCGGGGGCGGCCTGCGTGGCCGAGTCGGCCTATTTCCGTGCCGAGTTCGCGAGCCCGGCCCGGGTCCTCCTGCCCGACTTCGGGGAGAGCGCGCCGCCGGTGACGGTGACCTGCCGCTCGGGCACGGCGACGGGCAGCGCCGTCGCGGCGCCGCAGGCGGCCTGGCAGGGCGGGCTCGGCGGCTGGCCGGCGGGCGGGGTCTCGGTCGGCACCGGCACGAGTTCGGGCGTCGGCGTCGGCTTCGGCTGGTGGGGCGGCGGCGGGGTCGGCGCGGCCGGCGGCGTGCCGGTGGTGCGCTATCCCGAGCTGCGGATCGTGCTCGGCTGAGGCTCAGCCGTCGGTGCAGCTGTAGAAGCGGGTGGTGGTGGCGCCGGTGCAGCGGCCGTGCAGGTCGTAGACGCGGCAGGCCTCCTGCCAGCCGCTGAAGCGGCTGCCGCCGGGGTGGCCCCAGCCGCGGCACTGGCGCGAGGCGCGGGCCTCGGCCTCGCGCCAGTCGGCGGAGACCGGATTGTAGATGGTGCCGGTCGAGGCCATGGTCACGATGCCGTCGGCGCGGCTGTGGCCGGCCGGCACCGGCTTCACCCCGGGCGGGGTGCCGCCGCAGGCCGCCAGGAGGAGCAGGATGAGGACCGGGCGCATGGCGGGAGCGTGCGCCGCGGGGGCCGTTCCGGTCAACGAGAGCGTTACCAAGGGGTTAACGCCGGCGGCGGAGGCGGCATGGTCGAGTGCGGGTTGAGTGACGCTGGTTTGTCGGGATTGTCAATGGCTTGCGTCGCGTCCTTCTCCCGGTGTAGCGACCTGCGGGGCGCCGCGGCGCTTCAACGGGCTTGATTCGGCGGCGCGAGGGGCGCTTGATCGGCCGGCAGGCAAGAAGAACCTGGAGGGACAGGATGCGGGCGATGTGGATCGCGCTGGCGCTCGGGCTCGCGGGCTGCGGCGGGCAGGCCTACGACTGGCGGGCGATGGAGGGCGGCGGGGCCGGGCTGCCGGTCGTGACGATGCGCTCGGCGCCGGAGATGGTGGTGCCGCCGACGCGCGGGCCGCTGCGGACGCTCGCGGTCAGGACCTTCGTACCCGGCACCGAGGTGGACGGCTGGGACGAGGTGACGGGGGCGACCTGCCGGGTGGAGGGGGCGCCCTACTTCAGCGCCACCGTGCTCACGCCGGTGCGCCTGGCGCTGCCCGATCTCGGGCCGGACGCGCCGGCGCTGGTCGCCACCTGCGAGAAGGGCACGCTCAGGGGGCAGGCGGGGGTCGAGCCGGCCTTCAGCTGGCCGGAGGAGGGGCGGCCCTCGGCGCCGCAGCGGATCTGGTGGGGCGGCGGCTGGTGGTGGGGCTTCCAGAGGACCGGGCCGCTGCACTATCCCGACCTCGCCGTGTCGCTGCGCTGAGGGAGGGATGGCGATGCGTGTGCTGCTTCTTCCCGCCCTTCTCGCGCTCGCGGCCTGCGCCGGGAGCCCGGAGAGGGAGGCGCCGGCGGCGAGCCGGGCGCTCTATCCCAACGAGACGCCGGAGCTGCGGGCGCTGATCGAGGAATATTCCGCCGCCTACGGGGTGCCGGTCAGCCTGGTGCAGCGGGTTGTCATCCGCGAGAGCCGGCACGTGCCGGAGGCGCGCAACGGCCCCTACTACGGGCTGATGCAGATCCTGCCGCAGACGGCGGCGACCATGGGCTACCGCGGCGGGCCGACCGGGCTGCTCGATCCGGAGACGAACCTCCGCTACGGGGTGAAGTACCTGCGCGGGGCCTGGCTGGTCGCCGACGGCGACCAGGACGAGGCGGTCGGCTGGTACGCCAAGGGCTATTACTACGAGGCCAAGCGCAAGGGGCTGCTCGAGGAGACGGGGCTGAGGTAGGCCGCGCGCCTGGGCGCGGGGGCCTGCCGCCCGCGGTGTCCCCGGGCCCGCGCCAGGCGGCGGGACCCGGGGACGCTTCCCGGGGACGCTTCCCGGGGACGCTTCGAGGTCGGCGCTCCGCTACGCGAACGCGAAGTCGGGCGCGAGCACCGTGCTCGGGTCGGAGCGGAGCGCCTCGGCGAGCGCCCGCGTCTGCGGCAGGAGGCGGTCGACGTAGAAGCGCGCGAGCGCGGGCTTGCCGGCCTCGGCCCGCGTCGCCGCGTCGCCCGAGGCGGCGGAGGCCGCCGCCATGCGGACCCACATCCAGCCGAAGGCGACGAGCGCGAACAGCCGCAGGTAGTCGGTGGCGGCGGCGCCGGCTTCCGCCGGGGTGGCGCCGGCGAGGCGGTCGGTCGCGGCTTCGAGCAGGTCGAGCGCCTCGATGACCGGCGCGGCGAGCGCGGCGCCGGCGGCCGGCGCCGCCGCGTCGACCTCGGTCCGCACGAGGGTGAAGAACCGCCTGACCAGGGCGCCGCCGTCGAGGCCGAGCTTGCGGGTGACGAGGTCCATCGCCTGGACGCCGTTGGTGCCCTCGTAGATCTGGGCGATGCGGGCGTCGCGGACATACTGCTCCATGCCCCATTCGCGGATGTAGCCGTGCCCGCCGAAGACCTGCTGCGAGGCGACCGCGGTCTCGAAGCCGAAGTCGGTGAAGGCGGCCTTGATGACCGGGGTCAGCAGCGCGACCATCGCGTCGGCCTCGCGGTGGATCTCCGGGTTGGGGTGGCGGGCGGCGACGTCCATGCGGAGCGCCGTCCAGACCGCGAGCGCCCGGGCGGCCTCGATGTAGGCGCGCCCCGAGAGGAGCATCCGGCGCACGTCCGGGTGGGCGATGATCGGAACCGGTCCGGGGGTGCCGTCCGCGCCGGCGCCCTGGAGCCGGTCCTGCGCATAGGCGACCGCCTTCTGGCTGGCGATCTCGGCGACGCCGAGGCCCTGGACGCCGACCATCAGCCGCTCGGCGTTCATCATGGTGAACATGGCGTTGAGGCCGCGCCCGGGCTCGCCGACCAGCCAGCCGGTGGCGCCGTCGTAGTTCATCACGCAGGTCGGCTGGGCGTGGATGCCCATCTTGTGCTCGAGCGCGCCGACCGACATCGGGTTGCGCGCGCCGAGGCCGCCGTCGGCGTCGGGCAGGAACTTCGGGCAGAGGAAGAGGCTGATGCCCTTCACGCCCTTCGGCGCGTCGGGCAGGCGGGCGAGCACGAGGTGGATGACGTTGCCGCCGAAGTCGTGGTCGCCCGAGGAGATGAAGATCTTGGTGCCGGTGATCGCGAAGCTGCCGTCGCCGTTCGGGACGGCGCGGGTGGAGAGCAGGCCGAGGTCGGTTCCGGCCGAGGCCTCGGTCAGCGCCATCGCGCCGGTCCACTCGCCGGAGACCATCTTCGGCAGGTAGGCGGCCTTGAGCTCGGGGCTGGCGTGCCGCTCGATCGCCTCGACGGCGCCGCGGCTCAGGCCCGGGAACAGGCTGAACGAGAGGTTGGCCGAGCAGAGGATCTCGTCGAGGAGGATCTGGAGCACCCGCGGCAGGCCCTGGCCGCCGTACTCGGGATCGCCGGAGAGGCTGCACCAGCCGGCCTCGGCGAAGGCGCGGTAGGCGTCGGCCATGCCCTTGGCCGTCACGACGTCGCCGTCGACGAGCCGGCAGCCCTCCTCGTCGGCGGGGCGGTTCAGCGGCTCGAGCACGTCGCTCGCGAACTTGCCGGCTTCCTCGAGCACGGTGACGGCAAGCTCGGCGTTCACCTCGTCATAGCCGGGAAGTTCGGCCATGATCTGGTCGAAGTCGAAGACGCGCGTCAGCAGGAAGGCGACGTCGTCGATGGGGGCGGTATAGGCTGACATGGATTGGCCTCGTCGGGTCAGGGGTGAACGAGCTCGCCGGGGCGAGCGGGTGCGGGGGCCGGACGGTCGTCGCCGGCGAGGAAACGCTCGATCCGGGCGGCAGTGCCCGCCGGATCGGTCAGGATGAAGAGATGGCCGCAGGCGACGATCTCGAGGCGGGCGTCGGGCAGGCGATTGGCGAGGATGCGGCCGTTCGCCACCGGCACGATCGGGTCGTCGTCGCCCATCAGGATCAGGACCGGCAGCGTGAGGCGCGGCAGCCAGAGCCAGCTCGTCCAGCCGGCGCTGGCGAGCAGCTGGTAGAGATAGCCGCGGCGGCTGGTGGCGAGCATCGCCTGGGCGTGCTCGGCGAGGAGCGCCCGGTCGTAGCGCAGCAGGCCGCCGTAGAGGTCGGGACCGACCGTGAGCAGGTGCGCGGGGTCGGCGTAGCGGCGCGGCGTCGCGAGCTGCTTCAGCACCCGCGGGCTGCCGGGCACCATGACGAAGCCGGCGCAGGTGGCGGCCAGCGTCAGCGAGCGGCAGCGCGCGGGGAAGTCGTGGGCGAACTGCTGGGCCAGCGCGCCGCCCCAGGAGACGCCGAAGACGTCGACCTCCCCGATGCCGAGCGCGTCGAGCAGCCGCGCGGCCAGGCGGGTGAGCCAGGCGAAGCGGTAGGGCAGCGCCGGGGTCGGCGAGCCGCCGACCCCGGGGACGTCGAAGGTGACGACGCGGGTGTCGCGGAAGTGCGTCGCGAACGGCGCCACCGTCTCGAGGCTCGCGCCGATCCCGTTGAAGACGAGGAGCGTGCGCGAGGCGGACTCCGCCCCGTGGATGGCGACGCGGACGTCCTGTCCGGCGATGCGCAGGGTGCGGATATCGGTCTTCTGGTCCACCTCGGCGTCCTCCCCGTCAGGCCGCTGCGCGGACGTAGGTGCCGGGCGCGTCGGCCGATGGTCGGTGCCGGCGCGAGCCGACGGCCTTCGGCGCGGCGATCCGGTCGCCGCCGCGGGCGTCGAGCCAGCGGTGCCAGTGCGGCCACCAGCTCCCGGCGTGGGTCTCGGCGCCGGCGAGGAAGGCGTCGGGCGTCGCATGCTCGCCGTCGTTGCTCAGGAAGCGCGCCTTCGGGTTGCCGGGCGGGTTGATCAGCGACTGGACGTGGCCGGACTGGCTGAGCACGAAGGTCGAAGAGCCGCCGAGCCCGGCACGGGTCAGGTAGCAGCCGTCCCAGGGCGTGATGTGGTCGGTCTCGCCGCCCATCAGGTAGGCGTCGCAGCGGATGTCCTTCAGGCTGAGCGCGTGGCCGCAGATGGTCGGGCCGCCCTCGCCGGTGACGCCGCCGGTCTCGATCAGCTGCAGCATGTCGGAATGCAGCGCCGCGGGCAGGTTCGTGGTGTCGGCGTTCCAGTAGAGGAGGTCAAAGGCCGGCGGCGCCTCGCCGATCAGGTAGTTGTTGACCCAGTAGGACCAGATCAGGTCGTTCGGCCGCAGCCAGGCGAAGGCGCGCTCGAGGTCCTTGCCGGCGAGCACGCCCTTGGAGCGCGAGAGCATCCGCGCGAGCTCGAGCGTCTCGAAGCTGGCGAAGAGGCCCATGGAGGTGTCCTGCGCGCCCGAGACGTCGAGGATCGCGACGAAGAGCGACAGCGACCCCGCCCGCTCGACGCCCCGCGCGCCCCAGAGCGCGGCGAGGAGTGCCGCGGTGATGCCGCCCGAGCAGGCGCCGACGAGGTTGAGGTCGGGCGATCCGGAGATGTCGCAGGCGACCGCGGTCGCGCGGTCGAGCGCCTCGACGTAGCTCTCGAGGGTCCAGTGCGCCTCGGACTCGGTCGGGTTCTTCCAGCTGACGATGAAGACCTGGTGGCCCTCGGCGACGAGCGCCTCGACGATCGAGCGGCCGGGGGCGAGGTCCCAGATGTAGAACTTGTTGATCTGCGGCGGCACGATGAACACCGGGCGCGCGCGCACCTCGGCCGTCGTGGGCGCGTACTGGATCAGCTCGAGATGGTCCTCGGCGTAGACGACGCGGCCGGGGGTGAGCGCGAGGTCGCTGCCGACCTCGAACTTCGACTTGTCGACCATCGACGGCAGGCCGCCGTTCGCGGTCATGTCGCTCAGGAACTGCCGCATCCCGACGACGAGGTTGCGGCCGCCCTGCTCGAGCGTCACCTTCATCGCCGCCGGGTTGGTGAGGAGCGCGTTGGTCGGCGCCAGCGCGTCGGTGACGAGGTCGGTCGCGATCCGCACCCGCAGCTTGTCGCGCGCCGTGACGTCGAGGCCGTCGACCCAGCCGGAGACCGCGTTCGACCATGCGAGGTAGGACTGCATCAGGGCGTTGTAGCCGGGGTTCGACGTCCAGACCGGGTCGCGGAAGCGCTTGTCGCCCTTGGCCGGCTGGAGGGTGCCGCGGCCGGTCAGGCTTTCGAGCGTCTGCTGGCTGGCACGCAGCGCGTGCGCGACGGCGGTCTGCGGCCGGGCGAGGGCGCTGGCGGCCAGACCGACCATCGACAGCGCCAGGTCGGCGGCATTCTCCACGCGTTTGGCGGACATGTTTCCTCTCCTTCTTTTCCGTTATCCGACGACGAGGGCGAGCACCTCGCCCACCACCGCCGGCTTGTCGGCGCCCGCGACCCGCGCCGCCGCCTCGAGGCGGAGGAGCTGCCGGCCGGCGCCCTTGTCCTCGACCTCGGCGAGGCGGAAGCCGCAGGCGACCGCCGCGCCGGCCGGGACCGGCGCGAGGAAGCGGACCTTGTCGAGGCCGTAGTTGATGACCCCCTTGGCGTCGGCGGGCACGATGCCCGCCTCGGTGATCGCCGCCGCCATCAGCGACAGCGTGAGGAAACCGTGCGCGACCGGCCCGCCGAACGGGCTCTCGGCGCGGGCGCGCTCGACGTCGACGTGGATCCACTGGTGGTCGCCGGTCACCTCGGCGAAGCCGTCGATCCGCGGCTGGCCGACCGTGACCGGGGCCGAGGCCCCGAAGTCGTGGCCGACGAAGTCGCGAAGCGTCGCGGTGCTGTAGCCTGCGGGTGCGGGCATCTCTCCCTCCTCAGGCCTGGGTGCGCAGTTCGCGCCGCAGGATCTTGCCGACGTTGGACTTCGGCAGCGCGTCGATGAAGACGATCTGCTTCGGCACCTTGTAGCCGGCGAGCTCCTTGCGGCAGTGCGCGATCACGTCCGCCTCGCTGACGGTCGCGCCCGGCGTCTTCACGGCGTAGACGCGCACCGCCTCGCCGCTCTTCTCGTCGGGGACGCCGATGCAGGCGCATTCGGCGATCCCCGCGCAGGCGGTGACGGTCGCCTCGACCTCGTTCGGATAGACGTTGAAGCCCGAGACCAGGATCATGTCCTTCTTGCGGTCGACGATCTTGACGAAGCCGTCCTCGGTGAAGACGCCGATGTCGCCGGTGCGGAAGTAGCCGTAGTCGGTGAAGGCGGCGGCGTTGGCCTGCTCGTTGTTCCAGTAGCCCTGCATCACCTGCGGCCCGCGGGCGCAGATCTCGCCGGCCTCGCCCTCGGCGACCGGGCGGCCCTCGTCGTCGAGGAGCGCGATGTCGGTCGAGGGCAGCGGCAGCCCGCAGGCGCCGGAGAACTCAGCCCCGGCGATCGGGTTCAGGCAGAGGATCGGCGAGGTCTCGGAGAGGCCGTAGCCCTCCTTGATGTGGTGGCCGGTCAGCGCCTTCCACTTCTCGGAGGTCGCCGGGATCACGGCGGAGCCGCCGCCGATGGCGATCTTGTAGTTGGAGAGGTCGATCTCGCCGAAGCGGGGATGCGCGCTCAGCCCCTGGAACAGGGTGTTGACCGCCGGCAGCACCGAGAATTTCGCGTCCTTGATCGCGTCGATGAAGCCGTCCATGTCGCGCGGGTTCGGGATCAGGATGCTGCGCGCCCCGACGCTGGCGTAGGCGAGCATCATCATCAGCCCGAAGATGTGGTAGAGCGGCAGGGCGAGGACCAGGGCCTCGCGGCCGGGCTCTGTCGCCTCGGGCAGGAACGCCTTGAACTGCTCGGTGTTGGCGACGAGGTTGCGGTGGGAGAGCACCGCACCCTTGGAGAGGCCGGTGGTGCCGCCGGTATACTGGAAGAAGAGGATGTCGGTGCCCTCGAGCGCCACCGGCTCGAACGGCAGGTCGCGGCCCTCGGCGAGGACGTCGGCGAAGCGCACCGTGTCGGCGAGGCGGCCGTCGACGGCCGGCGAGGGGATCGGCAGGCCGATGCCGTCGCCGAGGTCGACGGTGATCGCGGTCGTGACCGGCGTCTCGTCGATGATCTCCGCGAGCGTGGGCGTCGAGCCGCCGAAGATGATGATCGTCTTGGCGCCGGCGTCGTTCAGCTGATGCGCAAGCTCGCGCGGCGTGTAGAGCGGGTTGACGTTCACCTGCGCCGCGCCGGCCCGGACGATGCCGAGCATGGCGATCGGGAAGGCGAAGACGTTCGGGCACATCAGCGCGATGCGGTCGCCCCGCCGGACCCCGAGCCGGGTCTGCAGCCAGGCGGCGACCGCGGTCGCCGCGGCGTCGATCTCGGCGTATGTCATCGTGCGGCCGAAGCACTCGAAGGCCGGCTGGTCGCCGAAGGCGGCAACGGCCTTGTCGAAGAGAGCGACGACGGACGGATAGGCGTCGGCGTCGATCTGCGCCGGAATGCTGGCGCCGTGGATGGGCTTGTTCATGTCTTCCTCCCGGTTCAGGGTCAGCTGCTGGTTGCGGCCCCGCCCGCGCGGCGGGGCCAGGTGTCTCATTCGGCCTTGTCGCGCCGGAGGAGGTCCGCGATCGGCGCGACCACCTCCTCGGTGCGGTAGCGGGCGATATCGACGAACTCCTTGGCGTGGGTCGCCGACATCTCGAGGCGGTTCTGGGCGTAGGCGGCCTGCAGCTCGGCGAGCTCGCGCAGGGAGCCGGCCCGGATCGAGGTGCGCAGGTGCTCGCCCGTTTCGCGCAGCGTCTCCCCGCCGATCTCGCCGAGCGTGCGGCCGAGCTCGAACAGGCCGGCGACATAGGCCTTGCCGCCCGCCTGGACGGCGCCGCCGATGCCGGCGGCGATCTCGCGGGTCCGCTCGAGGCGGGTGCGCTCGGCCGTGCCGTCGGCGTCGATCGTGTCGATGGTCGTGGTCATTCGCTTCTCCATGGGTGTGTGGGGCGGTTGCCGTCAGAACGGCGCGGTGATCGTGAGGCCGACGCCGAGCGCGTAGTTGTCGGAGAACTCGGCGCTGGCGAAGGGCCCCTTGATGTCGGAGTCGCCGAGCCAGCGATACTCAACGCCGCCGGCGATCTTGATGCCCTTGTCGGTGGTGTAGCTCCCGCCGACACCGAGGCCGAAGGCACCGTCGGTCGGGTTGAGCGGCCCGAGCGTCTTGTTGATGCTCGGCTCGTAGAGTGCCTGCACCGCGCCGCTCCAGTGTTCGGTCAGCTGCCTGCCGACGCCGAGCTTGTAGGTCCAGATGTTATAGTCCTTCGAGGCGAGGATCGCGTCGAAATTCTCGGCGAGCCCGGGGGCCCGCACCTGCCAGCCCTCGTAGTTCGTCCACCGGGCCGACCCGAACAGCAGGGTCTTCGGCGCGATGCCGGTCTGGAAGTCGAGGTTGACCGACCGCGGCATCTCGATGTCGGTCTCGCCGTCGAAGACCATGCCGCCGACGGCATCGGGGAAGGTCTCGGTCGAGTCGAGGCTGAAGTCGATCGCGGACCCGTAGGTCAGCGCGATGAGCAGCGCCTTCTCCGGGATCGTGTAGGCCGCGCCGATGACATAGCCGAGCCCCCAGTCGTCGTCGCCCTGGAAGCTGTAGCCCGACAGCGGCCCGTAGGCCGCGCCCACCGTCGCGGCGTCGCCGCCGAAGCGCGCGACCCGCGGCCCGCCGTAGACGCTGAAGTTCTTGTTCAGCTTGTACCGGGCCAGCACGGTGCCCTCCACCGAGTGGAAGTCGGCGAACGTGCCGCCGAAGGCGAAGTTGGACGGGGCGTAGGCCAGGTCGGCGCCGTAGGGCTCGTCGATGATGAAGGCCACCGACCACTTGTCGTTGAGGTCCTTCTTGATGCCGCCGCCGTAGCGCAGGAAGTCCTCGGCGGAGTCGTCGCTCCGGGTTCCGAAGGAGTCGACGCCGGTGACGGTGGGGATGCCGTAGGCGAGTTCGAGCTGGACGACGTCGCCTTTCTCGAAGAGCAGCGTCACGGGCTGGCCGGATTTTTCGAGACCGCCGGCCTGGACGGCCAGGGGTGCGGCGAGCAGGCACGTCGAGGCGAGGAGTGCGGTTCTCATTGTGGTTTCCTGAGGTTGAGGGGCTTGGTGGCCGCGATCAGAGGGCGAAGTGGACGACGGCGATTGCCGCGCCGAGGAGGAAGAGGGTTTCGGCGACGACCAGGATCAGGTGGCGGGGGCCGAGGTCGACCATCGCCTTGAGCGAGGTGCGGATGCCGAGGGCGGCGATCGCCACGGTCAGCAGCCACGTCGAAAGGGTCGAGGCGTTGCTCTGCACCACGGCGGGGACGAGGCCGGTGCTGTTCAGCAGCACGCAGACCACGAAGCCGATGAGGAAGAGCGGCAGCCCTACGCGCTTGCCCTCGCCCTTGCCGATGACGAGCGTGATCGCGAGGAGGACGATCGGCAGCATCGCGACGCGCTCGAGCTTGACGAGGGTGGCGAGGTTGCCGGCGACGTCGCTGACCGCGTAGCCCGCGCCGACGACCTGGGCGACGTCGTGGATCGTCGCGCCGATCAGGAAGCCGGTCTGGGCGTCGTCGAAGCCGAGGAGCGCGGTCACGATCGGGTAGGTGATCATCGCGATGGTCGAGAGCGTGGTGACCGCCATCACGGTGAAGAGCGTGTCCTTCTCGAGCTCGGTCCGCCGCGGCAGCACCGCCGAGATGGCGAGCGCGGCCGAGGCGCCGCAGATCGCCACCGCGCCGCCGGTCAGCAGTCCGAAGCGCCAGTGCCGGCCGACGAGCGGCGCGAAGAGGATGCCGAAGGCGATCGTCGCGACGAGGAGGCCTGCGACCGCGACGACCGAGCCGGCGCCGAGCGAGGCGATCTCCGACAGGCTGAGGCGGAAGCCGAGCAGGGCGACGCCGGTGCGCAGCAGCGTCTTCGAGGCGAACTCGATGCCGGGGGCGCAGCGCTCGTCGGTGGAGAGGAAGTTGAAGGCGATGCCGAAGAGCAGCGCGAAGAGCATCGCCGGCGCGCTGTAGTGGTCGGCGAAGAAGCGCGCGGCGGCGGCGACGGCGAGGGCGAGCAGCACGCCGCGGTAGGACGTCTTGCAGATCCATACCGCGCGGCCGATGAGGCCGGAAGGGGCCGGCGTGTCCGGCCCGGCGTCGACGGCGGGTGCTGCCTCGAGCGCAAGCGAAGTGTTGGCCATGATCGGTGTTTCCTCCAGCTGATGCGCCACTTGGCGTCTATGGGCTTCGGGATAGCGGCGGGGGTGGTTGCCCGTCCCCCCACCCGTAGGGGGGGCTCCCCTCGCAAGGGGGGGAAACGAAGACGGGGGGTCGAAGCTTCGTCCAGGGCGCCGACGGCCAGCTCGTTGGTGCCCATCAAGAGGAAACGGCACCAGACGCACTTCGGCGCCCGGTGCCGGCTTCAGAGCGGTTACGGGTGCGTCTCGGCCAGCCCGGCCCGGTGGGCCGCGCCCTGCATTCCGGTAGGGAATCTAGACCGCCGGGCGGAGGGGTGGCTCGGCCGCTTCCGGCTCCACGGCCGGCGTCGGTGGCCGCAGCCCGCGCAGCTCGGCCGGAACGGCAAACTGCTCGTCGGAGCGCATGTGGTCCACGAACTCCCGGACGCATCCGCCGCACCGGGGCGCCTTGCCGAGTGCGCGGTAGACCTTGCCCGGCGTGATGACGGCGCGTGGGTCGGACGTTCGAATCGCGGCGATGGCCTCGCTGATGTCGCTGTCGGTAACGCCAGAGCAGAAGCAGATGATCATCGGTGAGGCCTCTCGGTCTATGTGGCAAGCGGGTGCCAGCGACTGGAGCGCCGAGCCGTGCTTTTCGCCGTGCTCACAGCGCTTCCTTGATTGTGGCGCCCGTGGCGGATCGGTCGGAGATAGCGACGGAGGGCTTCCCCGCGTCCGGCCACCCGTGGAGGGTGGCCTCCGTTTCCAGCCGCGGGGAGAGGAATGCGCGCGGCCCGCCTTCGGGGAGGACGGGCCGCGGTCTCGAGATTCGGTCCGGTCAGTGCGCCGGCGCGACTCCGGTCGGGGCGGGCGCCGGGACGAGCGTCTTCTCGCGCCATTCGGCCGCCGCGGCGCGGGTCGTGGCGTAGGTCGCGAAGCCGCTGCGGAAAATCAGCACGCCAATCGTCCCGGCGGTCACGCAGGTGATGACGATGGCGAGGCCGACCTTCGACGGGTCGCGCAGCACGTAGTCGGTGAGCAGTCCGACCGCCACCGGGCCGAAGCCGGCGCCGATGATGTTCAGGGTGCCGGTATAGAGCGCGGCAACCTGTCCCCGCATCGGCGCGGGCGCGGTGTCCTGGATGATCGAGGGACCGACGCCGAGCAGCGAGAAGGAGAAGGACGCCGCCAGGGTCAGGAAGACGATCGTGAGCACGGGGTTCCCGGCGTACACCATCCCGGTGCTGGTGATCGCCATGCCGGCGCAGCAGAGCGCACCGACGCGCAGGTTCGCATGCGCTATCCCCTTGCGCCGCCAGAAGTCGGCGAGGCCGGTGGCGGTGAGCACGCCGACCGGGCCGGCGATCGTGATGATGACGCCGAGCGCCTTGCCGATCTGCGGATAGGTCCAGCCGAGCTCGCGGACGAAGTAGGTCGGGGTCCAGCCGGCCCAGGCATAGATGGTCAGGGTGTAGAAGCCGACGCCGAGCAAGGCCGCGGTGAAGCATGTGCGGTGGGCCTTGAGGTAGGCGACGGTCTCCGCGACCGGCACGCCCTGCGTCGGGGTGCCGCGGGCGGCGCCGGCCAGGCGCGGTTCCGGCACGGCCAGCATCAGCAGCGCGATGAACACGCCGGGCAGGCCGACCGCGACGAAGGTCGCCTGCCGGGGCAGGAGCTCGCCCAGCACCGGCAGCACGGCCGGGGAAGCCGTGAACACCCCGAGCAGCAGGCCGCCGGCGAGCAGGCCGATGCCGGCACCCAGCGGGCCGCCGGCGCCGAAGACGCCCATGGCGCGGCCGCGCTTGTCGGCCGAGAAGACGTCGGCGAGCAGCGACACCGCGCCGGGGATCAGCACCGCCTCGCCGACGGCGACGCCGGTGCGCGCCACGAGCAGGTGCCAGAAGTCGGTCGCCAGGCCGCTGGCGGCGGTGGCCAGGCTCCAGAGCGCGATGCCGACCGCAATGATGACCCGGCGGTTGCCGCGGTCGATCAGGCGCGAGATCGGCAGGCCCATGATCGCGTAGAAGGCCGCGAAGGTGAAGCCGTGCAGGAGGCCCATCATCGTGTCGTTGACGCCGAGCGACTTCTGGATCGGCCCGACCAGCAGGGTCAGGATCTGCCGGTCCATGATCGAGAAGATGTAGGCGAGGAGCAGCACGCCGACGGCGTACCAGGCCCGTCCGGGGGGCGTGAACGTGGGAGAGGTCGTGTCGGTTCGGTTCATGTCAGAGTTTCCTACGAATGCGGTGTGTCGACAAGCCGGCGGCGCGCCGGAGTGCGCTCCGGCACCCGCCGCGGACGTTCGGCAGTGAGGTTGGAAGTCGGGAGACGGGCCGCGCGGGCGGCCCGGACGGGCGCCGGCGGTTCAGGTGTCGGGGCGCCCCTCGGCCGGGCCCGCCATGCGGCGGATCGCGGCGAGCGTCGGGCAGGCGCGCTGCATTGCGACCGGGCAGGTCACTTCCTTGCCTTCGATCGCTGCGCAGACCGCCGCCAGGCGCGCGCAGGGCGGAAGCAGGATCGGGGCGGCGGTGATCGCGAGTGTCATGGCGTTTCCTCCGTCGTGTCGCTCGTGTCGCTCTTCGGCGTCTGTGCCCCGATCCTAGAGAGCCGCCCCGTCGCCCGTCCCCCCACCCGAAGGGGGGGAGAAGGGGGGTGGGGCTCCGCGAAGCTCGGCGCGCTCGGCCGGGACTGCCGGGGCGCCGCGGCGCGTCGCGAAGCGGGTCGACCGGGGCCGGCTCAGACCGGCCGGTCGCCGATGATCCCGGCGCGCTCGAGGTTGCGCACCGCCGGCCAGAAGTCCTGCACGGCGTAGTGCTGGGTCGCGCGGTTGTCCCAGATCGCGACGCTGTTCTTCCGCAGCCGCCAGCGCACCTGGTACTCGGGAACGTAGGCCTGGCTGACGAGGTAGTTCAGCAGCTGGCTTGCCCCCGGCGCGAAGTCCTGCCCGAAGCGGACGTTGGCCGGCGTGTGGAAGTTGGTGAAGTGGGTGGTGAAGGCGTTGACGAAGAGCACCTTCTCCCCGGTCTCGGGGTGGGTGCGGACGACGGGGTGCTCGGGGTCCGGGTACTGGGCCTTGAGCGCGAGGCGCTTCTCGATCGGCATCGCCGCCCCGAAGGTCGCCTCGATGCTGTGGCGGGCGCGCAGGCCGTCGATCTGCGCCTTCACATGCTCCGGCAGCCGCTCGTAGGCGAGCGCCATGTTGACCCAGATCATGTCGCCGCCGACCGCCGGCGCCTCGGTGCAGCGCAGCACCGCGCCGAACTGCGGGCATTCCCGCCAGGTCGTGTCACAATGGTAGGCGTTCTCGTACTGCTCGGCCCGCGACTCGGGGCCCTTGTGGATCAGGACGAGGCCCGGGTGGTCGGGGTCGCTGCCGACGACCGGATGGTCCTCGAGCGGCCCGAAGCGGCGGGCGAAGGCGACGTGCTCGGCGCGGGTGAAGTCCTGGTCGTTCAGGAACAGGACCTTGTGCTTGAGCAGCAGCGCGTGGATCTCGGCGAAGAGATCCGCGTCGTGCGCCGCTTCGCCGAGGTCGAGGTCGACGAGCTCGGCGCCGATGGCGCAGGTGAGCGGCTCGACCTTGATCGAGCCGCTCCGCCCGCCGCGCCGCCTGACGGCGGGGGCGGAAAGGCCGGCGGCGAGGGTATCCTGGGTCATGATTGCATCTCCATGCATGAGGGGGGCGGGGTAGGCAGGGGCGTTCAGGCGGCGGCGGACGCGGCCGAGGCGGCGGGCATCGGCGACGAAGCGGGTCGGCTCGCCGCACGTGTCGGCCGGCGCAATCCGCGCAGCTCGGCCGGGACGTCGAGTTGGTCGTTGCTGCGCATCTGCGCCACGAACAGCCGGATGCATCCGCCGCAGTCCGCCTGCTTGCCGAGCGCGCGGTAGATCTTTCCCGGCGTGATGAGGGTGAGCGGGTCCGAGGCCCGCATCCAGGCGATGGCGTCGCGGATGTCGCGGTCGCTCACGCCGGTGCACGAACAGACGATCATTGCCGCACACCGGCAGCGATGACCGCCGCGAGGCTGGTGTTCGTGTTGGCGGAGGTCATTTCGCTGTTCCCCTGTGTCTTCCGTGGCTTCTTCGCGAGGCTACCCGGGGAGCGGTGCCTCGCGCGCCCCCCCTTCCGAGGGGGGGCGCGGCCGGAGGGTGGGGGGTGGGGGCGTCCGGGCCATCGCCCAGCGCGCGCGGCCGGACGTTGGGAAGGCTGGATTCGCCGTCGACGATGGCACGGCGCACGCTCGGCAGGCCGGCACCCTCGCGCTCCAGGTGCGCGAGCAGTCCCTGCCAGATCAGCGGGCGGGCGGCGATGACGGTGACGCCTTCGCGGTCGACGAGCCGGTGCAGCGAGCGTCCGTCGAGCCAGGGGCCGGGAAGGACCAGCCGCGCGCCGACCGCGAGCGCCGCATGGACGAGGTCGCGGCCGTCGCGGTGGAACAGCGGAACGGCGGCGAGGACGATGTCCTCCCGCCGCAGGTCGGCCTCCGGGGCGGCGGCAGAGATGAAGCTCGGGGTCTCCGTGATCGGGTCGGCCGCCTCGCGCCGGCAGGCGACCAGATCCTCGTAGCAGAGCAGGTTCGGGATCGCTCCCGGCCCCGGCATGTCGGCGCGGTCGGTCATCGCGATGAAGGTCCGCACCGAGGCGAGCCGCGGGCCGATCTCCTCGACGAGCGGCATGAAGGTGAGGTCGAAGAAGAGCGCGCGTGCCCCGGCCGCGTCGGCGGCCCGGACGATCTCGTCCGGGTGCCCGCGCGGATCGAGCGGCACGAAGCGCAGCCCGGCGGCGTCGGCCGCGGCGGCGAGCTCGAGGTGGCGGTGGCCGTTCCAGGCCAGCGTCGCCACGGCGTCATCCCGGGACAGGCCGGCGGTGGCGAACGCGCCGGCCACCCGCCGCGCCCGTGCCGCCAGCTCGGCCAGCGTTGCGCGATGCAGGTCGCCTTCCACCCGGCGGGAGACGACGTCGCCCCCCGGGTTTTGCCTGTCTTGCACCAGCGCGTTCATGTTGGATCTCCTGTCAGGGTTGGAGGACCGTCGCCCCGACCGTGCGGCGCGACTCGAGCGCCCGGTGCGCTTCGGCCGCGTCGGCGAGGGCGAAGGTCTGGCTCGGCTCGCTCGCGATCTTGCCGGCGAGCACCCAGTCGAAGACCTCCCGCGCCATGTCGAGCATGTGCGACCGGGGCGTGGCGTAGTGGATCATCGCCGGGCGGGTCAGCCAGATCGAGCCCTTCATCGCGAGCAGCGTCGTGTCGATGACGACCGGCCCCGACGAGGTGCCGTTGCTGACGAGCACGCCGCGCGGCTGCAGGCTGTCGAGCGAGGCCATCAGCGTGTCCTTGCCGACCGAGTCGTAGACGACCGGCACGCCCTTGCCGTCGGTGATCTCGCGCACCCGCTTGGCGATGTCCTCGCGCGAGGTGACGATGACGTGGGCGCAGCCGTTGGCGCGGGCGACCTCGGCCTTCTCGTCGGTGCTGACGGTGCCGATCATGGTGACGCCGAGCGCGCGGGCGAGCTGGCAGGCGATCAGCCCGACGCCGCCGGCGGCCGCGTGGTAGAGGATCGTCTCGCCGGCCTCGAGCGGCCGGACCTGGCGGAACAGGTACTGGGCGGTCATGCCCTTCATCATCAGCGTTGCGGCGGTGCTGTCGCGGACCCCGTCGGGGATCGGGATCAGCACGTCGGCCGGCATCACGCGGACGTCGGAATAGGCCCCCTGCGGCCCGAGGAGATAGCCGACCCGGTCGCCCGGGCGGATGTCGGTGACGCCGGGGCCGACCGCCTCGACGACGCCGACGGCGTCGGAGCCGAGGCCGTTCGGCAGCGGCATCGGATAGCGGCCGGTGCGGAAATAGACGTCGATGAAGTTGACCGCGACATAGGTGTGCCGGACCCGCGCCTCTCCCGGCCCGGGCTCGCCGACCTCGACCTGCTCCAGCCGGAGAACTTCGGGGCCGCCGATCTCGTGGATGCGAATGGCGTAGGACATGGCTTTCCTCCCTTGGGGGCCGGGCGGTCAGGCGACCGTGGCGTCTCCGGCTTCGAGTTGCAAGATCAGGCCCTCGGCCATCGGCCATTCGCCGAAGCCCGAGGCGGGGTTGAGGTGGCCGACCGCGCCGAGGTCGACGAGGCGGGAACCCCAGTCGCCGGCGAGGGCGGCGACGCGGTCGAAGTCCCCGAGCGGGTCGTTGCGGCTGGCCGCGACGATGCTCGGGAAGGGCAGCGGCCGGCGCGGGACCGGCAGCCAGCCGCCGGCCTCGAGCGCGGCGATGGTCGGATAGCCCTCCGGCATCGGCCGCTCGAAGTCCGGCGGGGTGGCGAGGAGCGCGCCGAGGACGGGACGGCGGGTGTGCTGCGCCCAGTGCGCGACCATCACCACGCCGCCGCTGTGCGCGACGACGACGAGCGGTCCCTCGACCGCCTGCGCCTCCCGCTCGATGGCGGCGCAGCGGGCCGCGCAGTCGAGGTCGTCGCGGCCCATCGGCGGCACGGCGCGGACCCTGGGCAGCCGCGCGCCGAGCACTGTCTGCCAGTGCTCGGCGACGTGGTCGCGAAGGCCCGGGACGATCAGGACGGTTGCCCCGGACATCCCTGCCTCACTCGGCCGCGTGCAGCAGGCCGCGCTGGCCGGGCTGGCGGTTCGGCGCGAAGCCGTTGCGGGCCAGCGTCTCGTCGGCCGACTTGTAGAACTCGCCGATCCGGTAGATGCGGCGCGCCTCCTTGCCGTTCGCGATGTCGCGGCCGAACTCGTCGGCGATCTTCACGATCTGCTCGATCTGGCTGACGGTGCCGAACTTCGCGGTGCGGCGCTGGTTCCAGATGTTGTCCTCGATGCCGACGCGGACGTGCAGGCCCATCGCCATCGCCATCATGTTCATCGGCAGCACGTTCAGCATCGACGATTCGAGGGTCAGCACCGCGCCGTCCGGCGTGCCCCGGACGAAGTTCGCGAGGTTGTAGATGTTCGGCGCGTCGAAGCCGCCACCGATCGCGACCCAGGTCAGGATCAGCGGCACGTTGCAGACGCCGCGGCGCATCATCCGCTCGACGGTCTCGAGCTGGGTGATGTTGGCGAGCTGGAAGTGGGTCTGGATACCCTTCTCCGACAGGCGACGGATGTGCTCCTCGACCCACTCCGGCCCGGCCGGAACCGTCATCTCGCGGTAGGCCTGGTAAAGCGCCGGGTCGGCGAGCGTGGTGCCGCGGATGTCGGCCTCGTTCATCTGCTCGACGATGTTCATCTGGTTGGTGTTGATCGCGATCGTCACCTGGTCCGGGGTCGGGGTCAGCTCGGCGAGCATGTGCCGGGTGTCGTCCGACAGCCACTTCGCCTCGGCGCCGTCGCCCTCGGGGGCGAAGGAGATCGAGCCGCCCACCTGCAGGATCATGTCCGGCACCGCGTCGCGGATGCGGGCCAGCGCCTCGTTGAACATCGACAGCCGCTTCGAGCCCTTGCCGTCGAGTTCGCGGACGTGCAGGTGCAGCACCGTCGCGCCGGCGTTGTAGCAGTCGACCGCCTTCTGGACGTGCTCGTCCATGCTGAGCGGGATGTCCTCGGGGAAGTCCTCGGGTCCCCACTCCGGGCCGTAGGGCGCCGCGGTGATCACCAGTTTCTCCTGGTTCTCAGGGAAGTTCGCGCCATCCATGAAATTCATGGTCTTTTCCTTTCGGTGTCTGGTTTTGCAGGTGGAGGGTTAGGCCAATCAGTAGGGCACGTCGCCGACGATGCCCGCCCGCTCCATCTTCCGGTGGCAGGGCGGATAGTCCATCACCGCATAGTGCTGCGTGGACCGGTTGTCCCAGAAGGCGACGCTGTTCGGCTTCCACCGCCAGCGCACCTGGAACTCGGGCACGAAGGCCTGGCTGACGAGATAGTTGAGGAGCTCGCTGGCGCCCGGGGAATAGTCCTGCCCGAAGCGCACGTTGGCCGGCGTGTGGAAGTTGGTGAAGTGGGTGGTGAAGGCGTTGACGAAGAGCACCTTCTCCCCGGTCTCGGGGTGGGTGCGGACGACGGGGTGCTCGGGGTCCGGGTACTGGGCCTTGAGCGCGAGGCGCTTCTCGATCGGCATCGCCGCCCCGAAGGTCGCCTCGATGCTGTGGCGGGCGCGCAGGCCGTCGATCTGGGTCTTCACATGCTCCGGCAGCCGATCGTAGGCCGCGGCCATGTTGACCCACATCGTGTCGCCGCCGACCTCGGGGCATTCGACGCAGCGCAGCACGCAGCCGAAGGGCGGCCGCTCGCGCCAGGTGGCGTCGCTGTGCCAGGCGTTCTCGTAGCGGTCGTTCGGCGAGTCGGGCGACTTGTAGATCCGCACCAGGCCCGGGTTCTCCGGGTCGCTGCCGGCGACCGGGTGATCCTCGAGCTCGCCGAAATAGCGGGCGAAGGCGACGTGGTCGGCGCGGCTGATGTCCTGGTCGCGGAAGAAGATCACCTTGTGCTCGAGCAGCAGCGCCCGGAGCTCGGCCATGACGTCGGCGTCGTGCCGGGCCTCGCCGATGTTCACGTTCAGGATCTCGGCGCCGATCGTGCAGGTCAGCGGCTCGACCTTGATTGCCGAGAGCCGTGCGGTGCCGGAGACCTGGGCGGGTGCGCCCGGCTTCGAGGGTGCCTCGGTAACTGAAGTCATCTTTTCTCCTCCTGCCGCCGGTCTCGACCCGCTGGCATTCATCGCCCCGTCAGCCGGCTGGCGTGGAGGTTGTAGCGAGTCGCCGCGGCGGCGGTCCCCCCCCTCGAAGGGGGGGATGCGCCCCGGGGAGGTCAGCCGGCCGGCGCCAGGATGCCCATGAGTCGCGCCCGCGAGACCACCTGCTTGCGGGTTCCCGCGCTCAGCTTCGCGAAAAGGTTCTTCACGTGCCATTTGACGGTATCCTCGTGGATGTTCATCGTCAGGCCGATTTCCTTGTTCGACAGGCTTCGGGCGAGCAGCACGAGCACCTCGCGCTCCTTCGGCGTCAGCGCGGACGAGTGGGCGACGAGGTCGAGGTCGTCCCGGGTCGACGCCGCGGCCGCCGGCGGCGCATTGCGCGGCTCCGGCGCGATTCCGGCCGCGTCGGCGGCGCGCGCCGCGATGCGTCCGATCCGGTCGCCGAGCGCGGGATGGGCGGCCTCGAACACCCGCGCCAGGCCGTAGACGTTTGCGAGCTCGACCGCCTCCTGCGCCAGCTCGCTCGCGTCCTCGCCGGCGTTGTGCAGGACGAGCGCGCGAAACCCCAGCGTCTCGACGTTGAGGCGCTGCCGCTTCGCCGCCCTGGCCGCGGCATTCGCGCGCTCGAACGGCGCGCGGGCCCCCTTCCAGTCCCGCGCCGCGATGGCGGCGCAGCCGTGCGCCACGTCGCGGTAGATCTCGACGCTCTCGAGCCAGCGCGGCCCGCGCAGCGGAGCCTCGGCGGCGACGAGCGCGTCGATGCGCGCCACCAGCGCGCGGCAGCTCTCCACCCGGTAGTGCCGTGCGTGCAGCATCACCTGCTCGGAGAGGCTGGAGATGCGGAGCCGCGGCAGGCCGCGGAGCTCGCCGACCGCGTAGAGCCCCTCGAGCACCTCGAGCGCCCGCGCCTCGCTCGTCTCCTCCGCGATGAGGGCGAGCGTCCGGAAGGCGAGGATGACCGCATCGGGCAGGGCGCTCCGCTCGAGCACGTCGAGCCGGTTCGCGAGCGTCAGCTCCGCCTCGCGCGGCGCGCCGCGAACCCAGAGCGCCGCCGCGAGCAGCGCCGCCAGCATGCAGGAGAAGGAGCTGCGCCGGCCGAGATCGGCATCCGCCTGCAGCAGCGCCGGCCGCAGGATGCGCTCGGCGAGCAGGATCTGCCCCTCCCACAGGTAGGTGAGGCCGACGATGAGGTCGCTCCATCCGGCGAGGTAGGCCGGAGGCGGGGCGTCGGGATCGCCTCTCGGCGCGCGCTGCTGCCGCAGGCGCGCCAGCGCGGGCTCGCCGTCGATCAGCGCCCGGAAGGCCGAGCGGTTGGCGTGGATCCGCAGCAGCCAGGGGTCGGTCAGCGGCGGATCGACGGCCCAGGGATCGTGCAGCGCCGCGAACCGGTCGGGATCGTCGGCGAAGACCGCCGCCCCGGCGCGGACCAGCGCGCACTCGCAGCGGATCTCGTCGTCGATGTCGTCGCGCGCCAGCACGCGCGCCACCAGCCGCTCCGCCGCCTCGTGCCGCTCGCTGATGGCGAGCGACCAGGCGGCGGCGAGCAGCAGCCGCGGCCGGCAGTCCGACTCGGTGCTCGGGATGATGCTGAACCATTCCTGGACGTCGTCGAGGCGCCCGTGCGCCATCACCGAGTCGTAGAGGCTCCGCTCCGCCAGCTCGCAGGCCCAGTCCTGCCGCCCCGCCGCCAAGGCATGCCGCGCCGCGATGGCGGGAAGCCCGTTGGCCGACAGCCACTCGGCGGCCCGGGCGTGGACGGCCGCCTGCTCCTCGGGCGCGAGCTCGCCGAACCGCTTCTTCAGCGCGTCGCGCGCGAGGGCATGCAGCCGCACCCAGTCGCTCTGCTCGCCGGCCACGAGGACCGGCGTCGTGCACGCGATGCGCCGAAGGCGCTCGGCGGCGTCCGGGGCGCCGGCAACTGTGGCCGCCAGCGCCGGGCTGAAGCCGTCGACGATCGACACGCGCTCCAGGAAGGCGCGATCGGCGGGGTCGAGATTGGCCAGGAGCAGGCTCGAGAACCGCTGGTGCAACTCGCCCTTCTGCCGCAGCAGCGACTGCGCCGCGGCGCGCGGGTCGCGATCGGCGGCCATCACCGCGACGACCATCTGGAGGCCGAGGGGCCAGCCGTCGGCCATCTCGTGCAGCCGGACCGCGATGCCGGGGTCGAAATCCGCGCCGAACCGCTGCCGGACCAGCGCGATCGCTTCGTCGACCTCGAAGCGCAGGTCCGAGGCGCCGACGGTCGCGCAGTCCCCGTAGGCGACGAGATCGTCGAGCCCCGCCGGAGTCGCGCCCTGCATCCCGATCAGGACCCGCACGTTCGGCGGCAGGTTTCGCAGCAGGTAGGCGAGCGCCTCGAAGGTGGCGGGCGACAGGCGGTTGGCCTCGTCGAGCACGAGCACGATGTCGAGCGCCGACTGCGTGATCTCAGCGAGCCATTCCGTAATGCCCTCCAGCGGGTCCGCCGGCGGCGAAGCCAGCAGCGCCTGGCCGAACGTGGGTCGGCAGGCGGCGCCGCGGAAGGCCACGACCAGGCTCCGCAGGAGCCGGCCCGGATCGTCGCCGGGGCTCGCCGTCAGCCAGAGGACGATCGCGCCGTTGCCGAGCGCCTCGCGGCGCCACTGCGCGAGAAGCGAGGTCTTGCCGTAGCCCGGCGGCGCCTGGATCACGATCGCGTGAGCGTCGCGGAAACGGCCCGAACCGAGCGCGAGCCGCGGCCGGCTCAACAGGTCGCGCTGGATTCTGGGCGGCGTCGCCCTGAGCAGAAGTTCCGCCGGCGCCGTCTCGCCTGACGGGCTCCCGACCTCCGCGAGTTGGGTGGTCTCCATCGTGTTTGAACCGACGCGCCTTCGGATGGGATATCTCGCCGTCGGCGACAGGATCGCCGATCTCCGGCCGGCATTCCAGCGTGATGTGGCCCGCTCCTCCACGGCCACGTCGAACGGGTCGGCGCCTCCGGGACCGGGCGGCCGCCGCCAGGGCTTTTCGATGGCGCCGAAGCGGCCCGTTCGGGCCGGCCGGCGGTTTGCGGTGCCGGGCCGGCCGGGCTAGCCTGGGGGTTGTTTCGCGGGTGGCGAGGAGGGCGGCGACGATGAAGAACCCCTGGATGAGCCTCTGGCTCAGTGCGGCGAACCGGGCGGCCAACCGGGCGGCGGGCACCGCGCGGGGCCTGTGGCTGGCCGAGGCGCGGCGGCAGCAGCGGGCGCTCGCCCGCGAGATGGCCAAGCCGGCGCGGCCGCGGCGCAAGCCGGCGCCGAAGCGGGGCAAGTGAGCCCCCGGCCGAGCCGGGTTCGCGTGGGTTGGAGGAGACGGAGATGGACGACGAGAAGTTCAACATGTCGACGCGCAAGTACCTGAAGCAGGTGGGCGTGACCTCGCAGCAGGCGATCGAGCGGCACGTCCGCGAGCATGGCGACACCTCGGGGCGGCTGAAGGTCCGCACCGTGCTGACGATCGAGGGGCACGGCATGGAGCATGTGGTCGAGGGCGAGATCGACCTCGGGTAGCCGGTCAGGGCAGCAGCACGGCGGCGCCGGTCAGGCGCCCCGCGCGCAGGCGGTCGAGCGCCTCGTTCGCCGCGGCGAGCGGGAAGGTCTCGACCGCGCAGCGGACCGGGACGGTCGGGGCGAGGGCGAGGAAGTCGACCGCGTCCCGGCGGGTGAGGTTCGCGACCGAGCGCAGGACACGCTCCTCCCAGAGCAGGCGGTAGGGGAAGGCGGGGATGTCGCTCATGTGGATGCCGCCGCAGACGACGGTGCCGCCCTTGCGGGTGGCGGCGAGGGCGGCGGGGACGAGGGCGCCGACCGGGGCGAAGAGGATGGCGGCGTCGAGCGGCTCGGGCGGGACCTCGTCGGAGCCGCCGGCCCAGGCGGCGCCGAGGCTCAGGGCGAAGGCCTGGGCGGCGGTGTCGCCGGGGCGGGTGAAGGCGTGCACGCGCCGGCCCTGGGACCGGGCGACCTGGGCGACGATGTGGGCGGCGGCGCCGAAGCCGTAGATGCCGAGGGCCTCCGCCGCGCCGGCCATGACGAGGCTGCGGTGGCCGATGAGGCCGGCGCAGAGCAGGGGGGCGGCCTCGGCGTCGGTGTAGCCGTCGGGGATCGGGAAGCAGTAGCGGGCGTCGGCCGTGGCGTACTCGGCATAGCCGCCGTCGCGGGTGTAGCCGGTGAAGCCGGGGGCGTCGCAGAGATTCTCCTGCCCGTTCAGGCAGTAACGGCAGGTTCCGCAGGTGTGGCCGAGCCAGGGGATGCCGATACGCAGGCCCTCCGCGAGGCCCTTGACGCCCCGTCCGGTGGCGGCGACGCGGCCGACAATCTCGTGGCCGGGGACGATGCCGGGCGGGACGCCGGGGAGCTCGCGGTCGACGACGTGCAGGTCGGTGCGGCAGACGCCGCAGGCGGCGACCCTGACCAGGACCTCGCCGGGGCCGGGCTCGGGGACCGCTCGCTCGACCGGGTCGACCCGGCCGGGGTGGGTGGTCGCCATGGCCCGCATCTCGCCCTCCGCGCCTGCTGGATGGGGCATGATACGGCGTTTTCGCCGGATTCGGGAATGGCGGGTCGCAAGGGATTGGAACGGCGGGGAAATGGGCGGTATGGAAGGCGTATGGAAAGCGGCTGGAAAGCGTATTGCGACTATTCTTGTCGGGAATGGAGGATCGGGCGGTGAAGAACCCCTGGATGAGCCTG
>ENA-UOUJ01000540-UOUJ01000540.1-activated-sludge-metagenome-genome-assembly--contig:-NODE-540-length-24789-cov-8.199199_pt1 | contig 24789 bp, 20 predicted proteins | sample MGYA00249839_ERZ747224 | MGnify/ENA primary metagenome ERZ747224 (study PRJEB28782, sample SAMN03220277) | activated sludge metagenome | biome: wastewater; feature: sewage sludge; material...
ATGCGTCGCCTTGTTTCCCCCGCGACGCCCTCCGCCTCGGCGCTCCTGAAGTTGGTGACCGCAAGTCCCGCCCCGCCGCCTGCGGCGTGCAGGCGGGGGCGTCGCTGCGCCAAGCACGCGGGTTTCTGTGTAGGTCTTCGCCCTACATCATGATCGGCGGGCCGCCGACCCCTGCATCGGCGAGGTGCCGCTGTGGGGGCGGGGCGCGGGAGCGGAACATGGGTGACGTTGGATCTACCCGTGGAACCGCCATCATGCGCATCGTCATCGTCGAGGATTCCCCGCTCCTGCGGGACAACCTGGTCCGGCTGCTCGCCGATCATCCCGAGCTGTGCGTGGTCGGCAGCGCAGCCGGCGAGGACGAGGCCTGCGCGCTGATCGAGGCGCAGCGCCCCGACACCGTGCTGCTCGATCTCTCCCTCGCGCAGGGCAGCGGGCTCGACGTGCTGCGCCGGGTGCGCGCCACCCCCGGTCTCGCGCCGCGCGTGGTGGTGCTGAGCAGCCGCTCGGTCGATCCCTGGGAGGCGCTGTGCAGGGAGGCGGGGGCCGATGCCTTTCTCGACAAGGCCGAGGACACCAAGCTGCTGCTCGCCCAGCTCGCGAGCTGGATGCCGCCGCTGCCGCTCGACGAACCGCGCCGCTGCCGCCGGCTGCGTCAATTGCAGGTGCTGGACACCCAGCCCGAGCCCGCGCTGGATGCGATCGCCCGCCTCGCCGCGCGCATCGCCGAGGCGCCGGTGGGGGTGATCAGCCTCGTTGACACGTACCGACAGTGGTTCAAGGCGCGCGTGGGGGTCGACGTGCAGACGACCTCGCGTTCGGTAAGCTTCTGCGCGCATGCAGTGGTGAATGACGGCCTCCTCGAGGTCGAGAACGCCACGCTGGATCCGCGCTTCGCCGACAACCCGCTGGTGCGCGGCGACCCGGGGATCCGCTTCTATGCCGGCATGCCGCTGGTGATGCCGGGCGGCGAGGTGGTCGGCACGCTGTGCGTGATCGACCGCCGGCCGCGCCGCCTCGGCGCGACCGCGCGCGAGGCGCTCGCAGTGCTGGCGCGCAGCGTCACCGATGAGCTCGAGTTGCGCCAGCGCGTGGGCGAGCTCGAGGAGGAGGTCGCCCGTCGCCACGAGGCGGAGGCGCGCATCATGCAGCTCGCCACCCGCGACGCGCTGACCGGCCTGCCCAACCGCGCCGCGCTGATGGACCGCCTGAACCAGGGGGTGCGCGGCGCGCAGCGCACCGGCAACCTGCTCGGCGTGCTGTTCCTCGATCTCGACCGTTTCAAGTGGATCAACGACACCCTCGGCCACGATCTCGGCGACGCGCTGCTGCAGGAGATGGCGCTGCGCCTGAGCCGGGCGGTGCGCGAGTCCGACACCGTCGCCCGCCTCGGCGGCGACGAGTTCGCGATCGTGCTCGGCGACCTGTGGCAGGTCGCGGATGCGGAGGCGGTGGCGGCCAAGATCGTCGACGTCGTGACCCGGCCGCTGGAGGTGCGCGGGCATGCCCTGCGCGTGGGCTGCAGCGTGGGAGTGGCGGTGTACCCATTCCAGGCGCACGACGAGGAGTCCCTGCTGCGCCACGCCGACCTGGCGATGTACCACGCCAAGGAGTCGGGCGGAACCCGCCACCAGCTCTTCTCCGAGCAGATGAACGCACGCGCGGTCGAGCGCATGACCGTCGAGTCGGAGCTGCGTGCGGCGATCGTGGCCGGCCAGCTCGAGCTGCACTACCAACCGCAGCTGTGCCTGGAAGACCGCAGCCTCGCCGGCATGGAGGCGCTGGTGCGCTGGCGCCATCCGCGCCTCGGCCTGCTCGCGCCCAGCCGTTTCGTGCCGCTCGCGGAGGACTGCGGGCTGATCTGGGAGCTCGGCCTCGCGGTGATGGACCTCGCCGTTGCCCAACTCGCGGCCTGGGACCGTTCGGGGCTGCGGGTGCCGCGCATCGCGGTGAATGTGTCGCCTGCCCAGCTGCGTCCGGAGCTGGTCGAGCGCATCGCGGAGATCCTCGAGCGCCACGGCGTCGACGCCTGCCGACTGGAGATCGAGCTCACCGAGAGCGCGCTCACCGCCGACGGTCCGGCCGCCAACGGCCTGCTGCAGGCGCTGCGCCGCATGGGCGCCTCGATCGCGATCGACGACTTCGGGGTGGGCTATTCATCGCTGACCCTGCTGCGCCGGCTGCCGATCTCGGCGCTGAAGATCGACCGCAGCTTCGTCGCCGAGCTCGCCAGCAACCGCCAGGACGCGGCCATCGTCGAGGCGATCCTGCGCATGGCGCACAGCGTGGGCCTGCGTACCGTGGCCGAGGGGGTCGAGCACGCCGAGCAGCAGGCGGCGCTCGGGGTGCTCGGTTGCCAGGAAGGCCAGGGCTACCTGTTCGCCCGCCCGCTGGACGTCGCGGCGGCGAATTCGTGGTTGGCGAGGCAGGCGTCGGGCGGGCTGGCGGTGGCGTGAGGAGGCCGGGGTTTTCCGTCCGCTCAGTGCGATGCGGGGAGCCCGCGGGGCGCGGCGAGGAGCGTGCCGGGGGCCGCGAGCACGGCGCGCGGTGCGCCCTGAAGCAGGGCGGCCTGCTCGGCGAGGGTGAAGTTGCCGTAGCGCGAGTCGAGGGTGATCTCATCGCCGATCCAGTGCGGCAGGCAGAGCGGGGTTTCCTCGTGCGCCAGCTCGACCTCGGCGACCACGAGCCCGGCGTGATGACCCTGGAAGACATCGACCTCGAACATGTGGTCGGCGTGGCCGACCAGGTAGCGCGTCTTGCGCACCACCCGCCCGGCGCAGTGCTGCGCGATCATCTGGTGGGCGTCGTCGACCGGAATCGGGTACTCGAACTCGTCGCGGCTGAAGCCCTGCTTGGGCGATTTCAGCGTCAGGAAGGCGCGTTCGCCACGGATGCGGACCCGTGTCGACATGGAGCCGGGCTCCTTGGCAAGGTAGCCCTGGATGATGTGCTCGCCCCTGCGGCCGTCGAGGATCCGCACGTCGCGGACCAGGAACCTGCGCTCGATCTCTCGCGCCATCGCTGGAAACCCTGTTGCAGAAGGTCCGAATTGTAGCAAAGGATTGCAAGGAGATTGTTGCATTGCAATATTTCTGCCGCCGGCAACTGGGTGTCTTTCCTCGTGCTGCGTTGTGGAGCCACGGCGGGCAGGCGATTGGCTAGACTGTCGGATACCACCACCACGGGACGGACCATGAGCGCACCCACGCTGATCGCACTGATCTCCCAGAAGGGCGGCTCGGGCAAGACCACGGTCGCCATGCAGCTCGCCGCCGGCCTCGCCCTCGAGGGCTACCGCGTCGCGCTGGCCGACCTCGATCCGCAGGAGAGCGCCTCGCGCTGGGCCGAGTCCGCGCCTGCCGAGGCCCCCTTCCCCGCACGCGTGGTGCGCCTGTCCGGCAGCGCCGACGAGATGGCGAAGTCCTTGCGCCCGGTCGCCAACAAGGTCGACCTGGTGGTGATGGACTGCCCGCCCTCAATCGAGCACGCACACACGATGAGTGCGCTGGATTTGTGCGATATCGCCCTCGTGCCGGTGGTGCCCGGGCCGACCGACCTGTGGGCGACGCGCGGCATCGAGCGCCTGATCCTCGACCGCAAGCGCAGCCGCCCCGGCCTGCGTGGCGCGCTGCTGCCCAACCGGGTGACGCGCACCGCGCTGTCGGCCGATGTGCTCGAGGTGCTGCACGACTTCACCCTGCCGGTGCTCGACGCCGTGCTCTCGCAGCGCAGCGCCTATGCGCTGAGTGCAGTGCGGGGGACCTCGGTGTTCGGCCTGGGCCGTGCCGCCGCCCCTGCGCAGGAAGAGGTGGCCCGCCTGGTCGCTGCGGTGGTCAAGCTGATCGAGGAGTGAAGATGAGCGCTACCACCGGCGGGCTCAAGTCGAAGCTGCGCGAGACCCTGAAGCAGGAGGATGCCGCGCTCGCCGAGCGCAGCCGGGCGGTCGACCGGCCCGCGGCGACGAAGCCGCCCGCCATGAAGCCGGGTGCAGCGAAGCCCCGGCCGGCGGAGCCGGCGATCGTGGACCCTGCCGCGTCGAATTCGGTATCCGAGGCGTTCATCTCCCCCGCGATGCCGGTGACTGCCGAGTCCGGCGAGGCCGAGCGCTCCGACAAGCTCGAGAAGGTCGAGCGCGATTCGTTCTCGATGCCGGCGCGCGAGCACAAGCGCATCAAGTCGCTGCGTGAGGCGCTCGGCAAGGACGGCATGCTCGTAAGCAAGTCCGAGCTGCTGCGCGCCGGACTCGCGCTGCTGGCCGAGCACGACACCGCGGAGATCGCCCGCCTGGTCAAGGCGCTCCCCAGGGTGGCGAAGGGCAAGCGCAAGAAGCGCTGAGGCGGCGATCGCGATGATCCCCACGGAGGAGCGCCCAAGGGCGCGAACCTCGGTGCGCGAGATCGCGACCGCGCCCACCGGAGCGCGCCTTTCGCGGCTGGCGCCGCTCCTGCGTGAACCCTCGTTCAGCGTGCCTGCCCGAGCAGCCGCAGCCAGTAGCGCAGGCCGGCGGGCCAGGTGTCCGCGGCTGCGCGCAGCAGGTCGGCGGTGGAGATGTGGGTGGAGAAGGCACGCGATTCGGCCGGGGCCCGCAGGCGTGCCGGCCACTCGGCGGTGAAGCGCCGTAGGCCGAGCGCGAGCAGCGGCAGGTCGGTGTCGTGGCCGGCGCCGAGGTCGCCGAGTACGCCGGCGAGCGACAGCCAGCTCTTGCGGAACACCGCCAGCTGCCCGCCGAAGCCGCCCGCGCCCTGAAGTGCCAGCGCATCGAGCAGGCCGACGAGCCAGTCGAAGCCGAGGGGGCGGCCGCTGCGCACCAGGGTGTCGAGCGCGCGCTCGACGGTGGCGCCGATCGGGGCGTCGTGGGCTTCGCGCAGGCCCAGTCCGGCGAGGCCGGCGGCGATGCGCGACTCGTCGAGGGCAAGGGCGGCGAGCGCGACTTCCACCAGGGCCTCGCGCTCGGCCTTGCTCAGGTGCGCGACGAGGCTCCAGTCGAGCACGGCCACGCGCCCGTCGGGGGCGAGCAGCAGGTTGCCGCCGTGCAGGTCGCCGTGGAAGGGCGTGGCTTCGCTGCACGACCAGAAGGGACGGGCGAGCAGCCCGCCCACGAGGGCACGGCCGAGGCGGCGGGACTCGCGCACGGACAATGCGGCGTCGCTGAGCTTGGGGCCGTCGATGCGCTCCATCGCGGTCAGCGCGGGTGTGCACCAGGGCAGCAGCGCGGGGACGAAGACGTCGGCGTCGTCGGCGAGCAGCACCGCGGCGGCGCGCAGGTTGGCCTGTTCGCGGTCGAGGCGGATCTCCTGCACGAGCAGGCGGCCGGCGGCGGCGAGGTGGCTGCGGTAGTCGATGGCGGGCAGGCCGAGCTCCGTCCCCCGGTCCTCGAGGAAGTCGCCGAGCGCGGGCAGGATGGCGAGCTCCTCGGCGAGCCGGTCGGCGATGCCGGGCTTGAGCAGCTTGAACACGCCGTCGTGGCTGCGCCCGCCCTGCCGCCACGAGAAGGGCAGCACCACTGCGACGCTGCCCTCGGCGAGCGCGCGGTCGGCCAGGTGCAGGCCGTGGTCGGCCCCGAGCTCGGCGTGGATGTGGGCGTGCAGGCCGTCGACGCCCGTGCTTGCGGGGAGGGATTCGAGCGCCTGCAGATGGCGGCGCAGCTCGGCGTCGAGGCCGGGCTGGCGCGCAACGATCTGGCCGAGCTTGTGCAGCGTGGGACAGTGCGCGAGCAGGGCGGTAGCGCGCGCAGCGGCGGAGGCGCTCGACGCGAGTGCGATCTGCTCGGCGACGATCGCGCCAAGGCGGGCTTCCGGCAGCCGCTCGAGGAAGAAGGCCATGCCTTCGGCCAACAGCGGACGCCAGGCGGCGAGGGGCTCGGGCAGCAGGGTGCCGAGGCCGAGCGATTCGAAGAGTTCAGTGCCCAGGTCGGGATCCATGGGGGAGGATCTTCCGGAGATGCGCCGGGTTCAGCGCTTGCGGGCAGTCGCCTTGCGCTGCGAGGATTTTTTCTTGCCGCCGGCACGCTGGAGCGGCGGCAGCGCGTCGAGCAGCGCGATCGCGTCGGCATGGCCGAGGGCTGCGAGTGCTGCGAGGCCGGCGCGCACCAGCTCGGACTTGCGTGCGGGCCGGCCGGCGGCCTTCATCGCAGCGCGCAGGGCATCGAGGCGGTTCAGGTCGCTAGCGGTCAGCGAGAAGGATTCACGCCGGCGCTTTTCGGGCTTGGCCTTGCCCGGCTTTGCTGGCAGGGCGCGCGCCTCGGTTCCCGGGCGGGTCGGGGCCTGCTTCGCGGCAACCTCGGGGAGGCGCCGGTCGAGCGCGACATCTTCCTGTTTCAGGCTGGCGCGCAGGGCGCCGCGGGTGTGGATGTTCACGGAGCGGTCCTCGGGGGCTTCAGCGCCGTATTCTAGGCTGCGCTCGCGAGCATGCGTGCTCGCGAGCGCACGGGCTGGCGCTGAATGGAGTTCAGCCGTTCCCGGCGTGGCGAAGGCGCTCCAGGTTGCGGTGCCAGTCGGCGAGCGCGTCGGCATCGTCGAGCAGGTCGGCGACATGCTTCTTCGCTCGTGGCTGCCAAGCTTGCGTGGCGTGCGGCGCGGACCCGCCCCGGGCTGCGTGCAGGCCGGGGTGAACGGCAGTCGGTGTAGCGGGAGCGGCGGGATGGCCTTGTATCTGCATGATGCTTACTCCTGTTGAGTCGAAACCAAGTTAAAGGTCCGCGCCGCGTCCGCTCCTCACCCCTGACGCCTCACGCCTCGCGCACATACGTCCCCGGCGCCTCCGCCAGTGCGGGATGGCGCGCATCGGCGGCGGGACGCGCGGCAACGAGTTCGCCGGCGCGCGGCTTCAGCCAGGCCATCCAGTCCTCCCACCAGCTACCCTCGTGCTGTTCGGCACGATCGCGCCAAAGCTGTGCGCGGTCGGCACGGTGGGCGGTAGCCACCCGGTAGCGGCGCTTGGGCGGCGTCACCGGCGGGTTGACGATGCCGAGGATGTGGCCGGAGCTCGACAGCACGAAGCGCTTGTCGGCGGCGACGTGGTGCATCGCGTGGAAGGTCTGCGCCCAGGGCGCGATGTGGTCGTCTTCCGCGGCCACCGCGTAGAGCGGCTGGCGGATGCGGCGCAGGTCGATCGGCTCGCCGGCCACGACGAGGGCGTCGGGCTGGACGAGGCGGTTGTTCAGGTAGAGCTCGCGCAGGTACCAGGCGTGCATGGCGCAGGGCATGCGCGTGGTGTCCATGTTCCAGTACAGCACGTCGAAGGCCGCGGGCGACTCGCCGTACAGCCAGCCATGCACCACGTAGTGCCAGACCAGGCTGTTCGAGCGCAGCAGGCGGAAGGAGGCGGCCATGTCCTTGCCGTCCAGGTAGCCTTTCTCTGCCATCTGCGCGCTCAGGTGGGCGACGCTCTCCTCGTCGATGAAGACCTCGATGTCGCCCGGCTTGTGGAAGTCCACCAGGGTGGTGAACAGTGTCCAATCGCGCACCGGTACGGCGTCCTCGCCGTAGTGGCGCGCGGCCCAGGCCATCCAGGTGGCGAGCGCGGTGCCGCCGATGCAGTAGCCGACGGCGTGCACCCGCTCGGCACCACTGAGCTCGCGCGCCACCCGCACGATCTCGGAGATGCCCTCGAGCAGGTAGTCGTCGAAGCGGACCTCGCGCATCGACGCGTCGGGGTTCTTCCAGCTCGTGATGTAGACGTCCAGGCCCTGGTCCAGCAGGTAGCGCACCATGCTCTTCCTCGGGTTGAGGTCGAGGATGTAGAACTTGTTGATCCAGGGCGTGACGATCACCACTGGCTCTGCATGCACCTGCGGCCGGGTGGGCGCGTAGTGGATGACCTCGAGCAGGCGGTTGCGGAAGATCACCGCGCCCGGCGTGGTGGCGAGGTCCTCGCCGACGTGGAAGCCGTCGGGGTCGGTCATCCGTACATTGCCGGCCTGGATGTCCGCGAGCATGTTCTGCCAGCCTTGCCACAGGCTGTGGCCGCGGGTGTCGATGAACTTGCGCAGCGCGATCGGGTTGGACCACAGGTAGTTGGTCGGTGCCACCGCATTGAGCCATTTCCGCCACCAGAACGCCGCGCGCCGGCGCTCCTTGCCGGACAGCCCGGGGGTCTCGTAGAGCATGTCCTGGACGTGGTGGGTGAAGGCGAGATACCACTCCTTCACCAGGTCCCAGGTGGCCGAGTCGGTCCACACCGGATCGGCGAAGCGGGGGTCGTCGGCGTGCGGCTTGACCGGGTCGGTGCTGGGCAGGCCGAGCGCGCGCCGCCAGGTATGCCACTGCAGTTGCCACAGGTCCGTGCCCAGGCCGGCGAGGCGCTCGCCGAGTTCCTGCGGATGCATCAACCAGGCCATCTGGGCGTGCAGGATGGGTGCCGCGATGCCGAAGGGATCGGCGCGGGCGGTGACGCCGTCGCCGATCGCGGCGATGTGGCGGTAGAGCACACGTCCGTCGGGGACGCCATTGGGGCGGTGCAGGCCGCCGTTGCGGCCGCTTGTCCCGTTCGGGCCGTTCGACCCGCGCGGGGCGCGGCCCGGGTCTGGTTGCTGGTTGGCAGAAGGGGCCGTCGCCGCCCGTTTGCCGCCCCGTCGCGAAGCTGGCATGAGGATCGCCTCCGTGCGCATCCCGTTCGAGTGGGGTCGCTGCCCCGCCCCGCCGATTGCGCGCTGGTCGTTGAACAGAGTCTGCGCCCTTCGCTTGACAGCCGTATTGCGGATTCGTGAAACGTGTCTTGCGCGGCGCACCATGGGCCGCGCTCATGGTGACATGACTGTCACATTTCACCCACAGAATCCTTCACAAATACCGGGAGGATGCCATGGAGAAGCTCGAGGCCGTCGCCAGCCTGGGACAGGCGGAACTGCTCAGGCCGGCGCGGGTGCGTGCGGCGCTGGCCGCCAACGACCGACTGAAGCTCTATCTCAGCGTGCTGCAGGCGGCGCACGACCGTGCGCAGCGCGGCGACGCCCCCGCGCTCGACCTGGCGCGCGAGTTCGCCGCAGCCGGGGTCGATGCGCCCTGGCTGGCGCAGCTGCCGGCCACCGCCTACCGCGAGGGCAAGGAGCTGCACGTGGCCGGCCTCGACCGCCTCGCCGGCCTGCTCGCCGAGGACCTGCGCACGATGGCGCGACCGCTCGAAGGCGACGAGGACTTCGACACGCGCTGTGCACACTGGTGCGCCTGGCTGGCCGAGCTCGCCCCCGACGCGCTGTCGTCGGTCCAGCTCCACGCCCTCACCAGCGGCAAGCGCGGCAAGGACGACAGCCTGCACCTGCTGGTCATGGATCTGCACAAGTCGCTCAACCGGCTCGCCGCCGAGCTCTCCAGCGAGACCATCGACGGCGCCCATGTGTGGCAGGTGGATGCGGCCGATCGCCCGCGCATCGCCGCCTTTATGCGCGGACTCAATTCGACCCGCGCGCTCAAGCTCGACCACCCCGGGCTGGATACCGCCGCCACCCGCGACGGCGCCCGCCTGCTGCTGCAGAACGATATCGGCACCAACGACGCCCACGTGCTGGTGATCCAGGTCGAGGGCCTGCGCGTCGTGCTCACCTACTCCGACCTCCACCGCCGCCGCTTCGCCTTCTTCCAGTCGCTGCTGTGCGAGGTCGGCGCCAACTGGAGCGAGCCGCAGGCGCGCACCAGCGCCGGGCTCAACTTCGGCGCCACCTACTACGTCGGCACCGCCGAGTTCGATTGCGCCGACGAGGAAGCGCTGTGCCGGGTGCTGGAGGGTATCGGCGCGCGCATCGTGTTCCTGATCGACTGGAACCGCGCGCGCAAGCGTCTGGAGCAGTTCGTCGGCAAGACCGACGCGGTGGCGATCCTCGCCGAGGCGGCGCGCCGGCGCGTCGGCCACATGGCCTGGCTGGCCGCCGGCGGCGAGCAGCTGGTGTTCGGCGCGATGCAGGCGCTCGGTCCGGAGTACTTCCGCATCGGTGACCGTCTCGACGGCGTGCTCGGCACCGAGAAGGCGCGCGCCTTCGTGCTCGAGAGCATGGGGCTGGCGAGCGCGGCGATGCAGCAGCGCCAGCCGCTTGCGCTGGTGGCCGACGACACCCGCCTGCTGCTGGCGCGCTACCTGCGCCGGCACGACGAGTTCGACCTGCTCGCCGAGCATGCGGCCTACTGCCATGCGCTCGCCGAGGGCCTGCGCGACGGCCTCGCCCACGGTCACGAGCGCGACCGCAAGGCGGCACGCGAATTCTCCGAGCGTGCCAAGGACTGGGAGCGTCGCGCCGACCAGCTGGTGATGGACGCGCGTGCGCGCGCCGAGGCGCGCCCGCGCTGGGGGGCCTTCGCCGAGCTGGTGGAGACCGCCGACGACGTCGCCGACGCGCTCGAGGAGGCGGCCTTCCTGCTTTCGCTGATCGCCGCCGACCACCACCAGGGCTGGCGCGGTGAGGTGCACCAGACCATGCAGCTGCTCGCCGACGCAGTGCTCGGCGCGGCACAGGACCACGTGCGCGCGCTCGAGATTGCGCGCGCCTTCGGCGAGGACAGCAGCGCCGAGGATCACGAGGAGTTCGTCGCCGCGCTGTGGCGGGTGCTCAACGCCGAGCGCCAGTGCGACGTGCTGCTGCGCGACGTCCGTCGAGCGCTCGCCGAGCACGTCAGCGACGCGGCGACGCTGAACCTGAGCACCGACTTCGCGCAGGCGCTGGAGTCGGCCACCGACTGGCTGCTGGCGACCGGCTACGGCCTGCGCCGGCTCGTCTTCAGCCGCGCGGGGGTGGGGCGATGAGCGCGTCGGCGGATATGGCCGTCGGCGCCACGCCGGTCGACGCACGCCGCGTCGTCCGCCTGATCCACGCCGATTCGCCCCTGCCCGCCGACTGCGGCGCCGCGGCGCTCGGCTCCAAGGCCTGGAACCTCGCGCGCATGGCCGCGCTCGGGCTGCCGGTGCCGCCGGCCTTCGTGATCGGCACCGGCTGGTGTGCCGAGCCGGGCGCGCTCGACGAGGCCGCGTGGCGGCCGGCACTCGCCGAGCTGGAGCGCCTGAGCGGGCTGCGCCTGGGTGATGCACGCCATCCGCTGCTGCTGTCGGTGCGCTCGGGCGCGCCGGTGTCGATGCCGGGGATGATGGAGACCCTGCTCGACATCAGCCTCACCGAGACCACGCTGCCCGGCCTGCTGCGCCTCAGCGGCCATCCGCGCCTGGCCTGGGACGCCTACCGGCGCCTGATCGCCGGCTATGGCGAGATGGTCGCCGGGATCGACTCGCGCCACTTCGACGCCGACCTCGAGGCGGTGTGCGGCGAGTGCAACGCTTGCGACGCGCGCGACGAGCGTATGCTCGACTTCGCCGCCCTGCGCGCGCTCGCCGCCCGCCACCTCGACACCTACCGGCGCGAGGCCGGCGAGGCCTTCCCGCAGGATGCGCACGAGCAGCTGCGCCAGGCGATCGCCGCGGTGTTCGCGTCCTGGCACGCGGACAAGGCCCGCACCTACCGTGCGATGCACGGCCTGGCCGAGGACATGGGCACCGCGGTGACCGTGCAGCGCATGGTGTTCGGCAACGCCGGCGGGCTGTCGGGCGCGGGCGTGGGTTTCACCCGCGATCCGAGCAGCGGCGAGCCGCGGCCCTGGGTGGACTTCCTCTTCAATGCGCAGGGCGAGGACGTGGTCAGCGGCCGCCGCAGCGCGCACGGCCACGACGAGCTCGCTGCGGTCGCGCCCGCGGTGTGGCAGGCCCTGCTCGACGCCACCGCCTGTCTGGAGCGCGCCTTTGGCGACATGCAGGATTTCGAGTTCACCGTGCAGCAGGGCGTGCTCCACCTGCTGCAGACGCGCGCCGGCAAGCGCACGCCGCAGGCCGCGGCGCGGATCGCGCTCGACCTGCTCGACGAGGGCGTGATCGACGCGGATACCGCGCGTGCGCGCACCGCCGCGCTGGATGCGCGCGCGCTCGCCGAGCACCGCATCGCCAGCGCAGACGGGCGCGCGCTCGTGCCGCTCGGGTGCGCCGCGAGCGCGGCGAGCGGGGTGGCCTGCGGCGAGATCGTCTTCGACGAGGAACGTGCCCGCGCCCGCTACGCCGCGGGTGCGAGGCTGATCCTGGTGCGCCAGGACGCCGAGACGCGCGACCTCGCCGCGCTCGAGCTTGCCGAGGGCCTGCTTACCCGTCGCGGCGCGCGCACCTCGCACGCCGCGGTGGTCGCGCGCCAGCTCGGCAAGGTCTGCCTGGTGGGCTGCGAGGCCTTGCGTCTCGACGAGGCGGAGCGCACGCTTGAGATCGGCGGTCATATCCTGCGCGAAGGCGATCTGCTGACCCTGGACGGCAACGAGGGGGCGATCCACGCGGGCGCTGTCGCCGTCGTGGAGTTCGTGCCCGAGGGCTTGCTCGCTCGTCTCGATGCGCTGCACGGGCGCGGGGTCGCGGTGCCGCTTCGTGAGGATTTCCAGGTGGGAGGGCTTTGATGAGCTTCAGATCCAACTACGGCCACAAGTGTGCGATCGAACTGTATCGCGACGCGACCGAGCGCCAGGCCAAGCTGGCCGGCGTGACCATCCCCACCTTCATGTGCCGGCGCTGCGGCAAGCGCCAGTCGGTGAGCGGGCGCCGCCAGGTGGTGCGCGGCAGCTCGCGCTACGGCTACTACTGCGCGAGCTGCTGCACGACGCGGCCGGTTGCGGCGGGCTGCGGCAACCGGCCCTCCTAGCGGCGGCGGGTGCCGGCGCTGCTCAGGCTGCGCGCGCCGCGGGTGCGCGGGCGAAATCCGGCTGCAGGCGATTGATGCCGCTTACGATGGCGCGCAGCGAGGCGGTGACGATGTTGGCGTCCATGCCCACGCCGTAGCGCTCGCCGCCCTGCCCGCCGGAATCGCTCAGCTCCATGAAGGCGCAGGCGCTGGCGTTGCCGCCGTCCTCGCTCGGCGCCACCGAGCGCTCCTCGAAGCTGCGCACCTGCACGTCGATGCCGGCGCCGCGCAAGGCGTGGATGGCGGCGTCGATCGGGCCGTTGCCCTCGCCGACGAGCAGGTGGCGGGTGCCGCCGATCTCGACGATGAGGCGGATGCCCTGCGCCTCGCCGTGCTCGAACAGGTGGTGCTCGACGTAGCGCACCGGCGCCACGCTGTCGAGGTAGGTGGCGCGGAAGAGGTCCCAGATCGCCGCGGCCGACATCTCGCCGCCGCTGGCGTCGGTGACCTGCTGCACCTCGCGCGAGAACTCCACCTGCAGGCGGCGCGGCATCACGACGCCGTACTCGGTCTCGAGCAGGTAGGCGATCCCGCCCTTGCCCGACTGGCTATTCACCCGGATCACGGAGTCGTAGCTGCGGCCGACGTCGGCGGGGTCGATCGGGAGGTAGGGTACGTTCCACGGGGCGCCTGCCTTTTGGGCGGCGAATCCCTTCTTGATGGCGTCCTGGTGGGAGCCGGAGAAGGCCGTGAACACGAGATCCCCCACATAGGGGTGGCGTGGGTGGATGGGCAACTGGTTGCAGTACTCGACGGTGCGCGCGATCGCGTTGATGTCGGAGAAGTCGAGCCCGGGCGAGACGCCCTGGGTGTACATGTTCAAGGCGAGGGTGACGATGTCGACGTTGCCGGTGCGCTCGCCGTTGCCGAACAGGCAGCCCTCGACGCGGTCGGCGCCGGCCATCAGGCCGAGCTCGGCGGCGGCCACGCCGCTGCCGCGGTCATTGTGGGGGTGGAGCGAGAGCACCACGCTGTCGCGACGGGCGAGATTGCGGTGCATCCACTCGACCTGGTCGGCATAGACGTTGGGCGTCGACACCTCGACCGTGGCCGGGAGGTTGAGGATGACCTTGTTGTCCGGCGTCGCGCCCCACTCGGCGGTGACGGCGTCGCAGACTTCCCTGGCGAAGTCGAGCTCGGTGGCGGAGAAGGTCTCGGGGCTGTATTCGAGGGCGATCTCGGTGCCGCACTCGGCACGCATCTGCTCGCCGATCTGCTTGATGAGCCGCACTGCCGACACCGCGAGCGCCACCACCTGCGGCTTCTCCATGCCGAACACGACCTCGCGGAAGGTGGGCGAGGTGGCGTTATAGACGTGGATGATCGCCCGCGGCGCGCCACGCACCGACTCCATGGTGCGGCGGATGAGGTCCTCGCGCGCCTGGGTGAGCACCTGGATGGTGACGTCTGCGGGGATGTGGCCGCCCTCGACGAGGGTGCGGACGAAGTCGAAGTCGGTCTGCGAGGCCGACGGGAAGCCGACCTCGATCTCCTTGAAGCCGATCTCGCACACGGTGCGGAACATGCGCATCTTGCGCTCGACGTTCATCGGCTCGAACAGCGCCTGGTTGCCGTCGCGCAGGTCGGTGCTCATCCAGATCGGCGCGCGGTCAATGACCTTGTTCGGCCACTGGCGGTCGGTGAGCGCGATCGGGGCGAAGGGGCGGTACTTGGCGGCGGGGTTGGGCAACATCATGGCGCGGTCCTCGTGGGCATGGCGTGATTCGATGGACGAAAGTTTACGCGGCCGGCTGCCGCAGACGATTGCGTTGTTGCAGGGAAAGCGGGTGTTTTTGTGCAGAAAAGTTCACTTAACTTCTATCTAGTGAAAGAATCTGCTTTCATGGCCAAAGGAGGCGCCCGATCATGCAACTCGACCGCTACGACCGCCAGATCCTGGACCTCCTCCAGCAGGATGGGCGAATCAGCAACCAGGAGCTCGCCGACCGCATCGCGCTGTCGCCCTCGGCCTGCCTGCGCCGGCTGCGCGCGCTGGAGGAGTCCGGCCTGATCCGCGGCTACCGCGCGCTGCTCGACGCCAGGAAGCTCGGCCTGTCACTGATGGCGCTGATCCACATCTCGATGGACCGCCACACCCCCGAGCGCTTCTCGCACTTCGAGGCCGAGGTGGAGAAGATCCCGCAGGTGCTGGAGTGCCTGCTGATCACCGGACAGGATGCCGACTACCAGCTGAAGGTGGTGGTGACCGACATGGACGGCTACCAGGCGCTGCTGCTCGAGCGCATCACCCGCATCCCCGGCGTGACCGGCGTGCATTCGAGCTTCGTACTGCGGCGGGTGATCGACAAGACGGCGTTGCCGTTGCCTGGCGCCTGAGCGCGGGTGTGCACAATCTGGATATATGTCACGTTGTGAGCGGATAGCGGGGCCGGATTTCGGCGTCCAAGATCTCGGGGCTGCGTTGCGCTTGCGCCGCACTCGAGCCAAACCGACATGAAGTCCGCCGCGTGCGGACCCACCAAGGAGACGACATGGACGCCCGCGTTCGCGAACTGGTCAAGGCCACCATCCCGGTGCTCAAGGAGCATGGGGTCGCCCTCACCACCTATTTCTACCAGCGCCTGTTCCGCCACAACCCGGAACTGAAGAACATCTTCAACCAGTCGCACAACGAGACCGGCAAGCAGCCGGTGGCGCTGGCGATGGCGGTGCTGGCCTACGCCGAGAACATCGACGACCCCTCGGTGCTGGCTCCGGTGATCACGCTGATCGCCAACAAGCACGCCAGCGTGGGTATCCGCGCCGAGCATTACCCGATCGTCGGCAAGCATCTGCTGGCCTCGATCCGCGAGGTGCTGGGCGACGCCGCGAGTGACGAGCTGATCCACGCCTGGGGCGTGGCCTACGGCGCGCTCGCCGACGTCTTCATCGAGGCCGAGAGCAAGCTCTACAACGAGGCCTGCAACAGCGACGGCGGCTGGAGCGGCTGGCGCAGCTTCCGCATCATCGACAAGGTGCGCGAGAGCGCGGAGATCACGTCCTTTCACCTCGTGCCCTGCGACGGCGGCCCGCTGCCTTCCTACCGCGCCGGCCAGTACACGACCGTACGCGTGTTCGTGCCCGAGCTCGGCGTGATGCAGCTGCGCCAGTACACGCTGTCGATCGCGCCGGGGGCGATGCACTTCCGCATCTCGGTGAAGCGCGAGCCGGCGAGCACGACCACGCCTGCCGGCCGTGTGTCGAACCGGCTGCACGATTTCTACAAGGTGGGCGACATGCTGGAGCTGGCGCCGCCCTTCGGCGAGTTCTTCCTCGACGAGACGCACGACGGGCCGGTGGTGCTGGTCAGCGGCGGCGTGGGCATCACGCCGATGATGGCGATGCTCGACCGCCTGGTGGCGGCGGCGCCGTCGCGCCCGGTGCAGTTCGTGCACGCCTGCCGTAACGCGGAGGTGTTCGCCTTCGGCGCGCATCTGGCGAAGGTCGCGGAGCGTCATCCGCAGGTGAAGCTGCATCTGTTCCACGATGAAGGCCCGGTCGCGGCGCCGGTGCAGTCGGGGCGGGTCGACCTGCGCGCGCTCGCCGGCGAGGTGCTGGCCGAGGGGGCCGATTACTACCTGTGTGGACCGGTGGGCTTCCTGGAGGCGCAGATTGCCACGCTGCACGAGCTGGGGGTCGAGTCGGCGCGCATCCATGCGGAGGTGTTCGACACCGGCGGAATCGCGACCTGAGGCGGTTGCGTCGGGTGAGTTACGCCAGCCGCTAGGCGCGGGCGCGGCAGGCGGTGGGGGTGTCGGCGTCCGCTCGGGCGCAGCGACGATTCAGGCGCGGCTACGATCCGGCTGCGGAGCCGGGGCGGCGCTCGCCGCCTGCACTCGCGGCCCTTCGCGTGCGCGGCGACGCAAACTCGTCGCTGCGCTCCTCGGACATGCGTCGCCTTGTTTCCCCCGCGACGCCCTCCGCCTCGGCGCTCCTGAAGTTGGCGACCACCGCCCCGGCCCCGCGGCCTCAAGTGTGCGCGGCTGGCCCTGAAGCCCTCCCCTGTTCGCGGCTTGTGGCGATCCTACACGGGACGCAACCGCGGCGGTTTCTGTAGGAGCGCCGCAAGGCGCGAATGCGACGGCGGGCCGTCACCCGCATCGCGGGAGGAGCCACCCTGTTTGCGGCTTGCGCCGCTCCTACACGGGGCGGAACCGCGGCGCTCCACAAGAACCGCGGCGCCTGGAATCCGCGTCTTCGCCCCGGCTGCTCGTGTCGCTCCCGTGGGCAGGGGAGCCCTCGCCCACTCGCCTTACTTTCCGGCGTTCGGGAAGAAGAGCTGCTCGCCTTCGATCTTGTACGCGGCGATGGCCTCCTGGCCGGCGGACGAAACCACCCATTCGACGAACTTGTGCGCCTCCGCCTGCTTCACGTGCGGGTGGCGCTCGGGGTTCACCACCATCACGCCGTACTGGTTGAACAGGCGCTTGTCGCCTTCGACCAGCACCGCGAGGTCGGCGCGGTTCTTGAAGCTGAGCCAGGTGCCGCGATCGGCGAGCACATAGGCGCCGCTCGATGCCGCCATGTTCAGCGCCGGACCCATGCCGCAGCCGCATTCCTTGTAGCCCGTGCCCTTGTTCTCCACTGCGGCGGCCTTCCAGTAGCGCAGCTCGGCGGCGTGGGTGCCGCTCTTGTCGCCGCGCGACACGAAGTTGCCGTTGGCCGCGGCGAGCTTCTGCAGCGCCCCGGTGATGTCCTTGCCCTTGGTGGCGGCGGGGTCGTCCTTGGGCCCGATGAGCACGAAGTCGTTGTACATGACCTGGCGGTGCGCGATGCCGTGGCCTTCGTCGACGAACTTCTGCTCGGCGGCGGCGTCGTGCACGAACACCACGTCCGCGTCGCCGCGCCGGCCGACGTCGAGGGCCTGGCCGGTGCCGAGCGCGACCACCTTCACGTCGATGCCGGTCGCCTGTTTGAACTGCGGCAGAATGTGGCCGAAGAGCCCGGACTGCTCGGTGGAGGTCGTCGAGGCGACGACGATCGAGGCGGCTTGTTGGGCGATTGCGGGGGCGGCGAAGAGGCCGATCGCCACGGTGGCGATTCCGGCGACGGTGCGGCGGATGCGCGCGATGCTGGGGGTGAAGGTCATGCGGAGTCTCCTCGATTGGGGCCGGGCTCGGGCCGAGTGCTTGCGTGGCCGTCGCGGCCGCTGCGGCGACGGATGCGCCGCGGCCAATCTAGGCAGGCGGGTGGGATGGATCAATATGAACGGTCTTGCATAGGATGGAGGGCTGCTGCGGCCTGGACGCCGCGGTACGACACGGACATGGACCAGAAAGCATGAAGAGCCGCGTGATCGAACGCTGGGTCGAGGCCCACCTCGCCGGACGGCGGATCAGCGCCAACTCGCTGATCATCTCGGCGTATGGCGACCTGATCGCGGTGCACGGCGGCGTGGTGTGGCTCGCCGACCTGATCCGGCTGATGGCGCCCTTCGGGCTCAACGAGCGCGTGGTGCGCACCAGCGTCTATCGGCTGGTCCAGGACGACTGGCTCGAATCGGGCCAGGTCGGCCGGCGCAGCTACTACCGCCTCGCCGCATCCGGCATGCGCCGCTTCGCGCCGGCGTGGCGGCGCATCTTCGAGCCGGAGGGCGAGGGCTGGAGCGGGACCTGGCAGGTGGTGATGCTGCCCTCCGCGCTCGAGGCGCGGGTGGCGGACAACCTGCGCCGGGAGCTGTCGTGGGCGGGCTACGGGGCCTTGAACGCGGGCGTGCTGTTGCGCCCCACCGACGACGCCTCGACGCTGCGCAACATCCTCGACGGCTGCGGCCTGCGCGACCGCGTGGTACCGCTGACCGCGCGCGGCCTGGACGGGGTGACGGGGGCGGCCACCGACGAGCTGGTGCGCGAGTGCTGGGACCTGCAGGCGATCGCGGCCACCTACGACGCCTTCATCGAGCACTTCCGGCCGCTGCTGCGCGCCTTCGGCGCGGGCGAGGTGGAGCCGCAGCAGGCCTTCCTGGTGCAGACGCTGTTGATGCACGAGTTCCGCCGCGTGCTGCTGCACGACCCCCAGCTGCCGGTGCAGGTGATGCCCAACCGCTGGCGCGGGGATGCGGCGCGCGAGCTGTGCGCGCGGCTGTATCGCCTGAGCTGGCGTGCGGCGTGCCGGCATCTGCAGGCCAGCTGCGCCAGCCCGGAAGGTCCGCTGCCGGCGCCGTCGGCGCAGTTCTTCCGCCGCTTCGGCGGCCTGGAGTTGCCGCCGGCGGGGACGGAAGAGGTCGCGACGGAAGACTGAGCGGGCGCAGCCTGGCGCCCGCAGGGCCGTTCAGGCGTTGCCGAGCCGCGTGGCGGTGGCGACGCCTGCGGGCTTGCCGCCTCGCACGGGGTGATGCTTGAGCGCGATGCCCTGGGTGAAGGCGGCGCGGCGGATCAGCGTGTATTTGAACCACCAGCCGACCAGGACCGCGAGCAGACCCGCCGCGGCGAGCGCGAACCACGCGCCGGGCAGGCCGGCCAGGTTTGCGGCGAGCGCGAGCAGTGCGAGCCCGACCGGAAGGACGTGGCCCAGCATCGCGAGTCGCGGCGCGATGGCGTCGAAGGCCTGCACGCTGGCCGCCGGCGCGCGATCGGTGCGCAGGCCGTCGAGGTAGCGTCTCCACAAGAGCAGGCGGGCGGACAGGGCGAGCACCAGGACGAGCGCGGCGGCGAGCTGCAGCCCGCCCGTCAGGGTCGCGACGATCAGGCCCGCGCCCTCGGCCAGCCCGGTGCCCAGCACCAGCGGCGCGCAGCGCGCGTGGCGCCAGGCGGGGATGCCCTTGTCGGCGGCGAGGATGCGCGCCTGCGCATACACGAAGGCGAGGCCGCACAGGCCGGCGAGCGCCTGCGCGGCGGGGTGCGCGGTGAGCAGGGCGAGCGCGCCGGTGCCGAACAGCGCGAGCGCGACCGAGGCCTCGCGCGTCATCCACGATGTGCGGATGTGGCGGAAGACGTTGAGCGCGCGCCACGGCCGGCCGATCTCGAACCAGACGCAGAGCAGCCCGAGCGCCACGAGGGCGAGGCCGGCGGCGAGCTGCGGGCGCACCTCGACGCCGGTGAGGCCGGCGAGCCCGGCGAACAGGACGAGCCCGCCGCCGCTGCCGCCGCAGATGAAGTTGCCGGCGGCGCGCCAGTCCCAGTGCTGCTGAAGGCGGGGCGCGGGCTGGCCGGGGAGAGGGGGACGGTTCGGTTTCATCAGGCGTGATCCCAGATGTAATAGACGCTCGGCCCGGTGCCGAGCTCCTCGTGCATGTGGAAGTGCTGCGTCTTTGCGAGCAGGCGGCTGACCGCGCTGTCGGGGTCGTCGATGTCGCCGAAGACCATCGCGCCCGAGATGCAGGAGTTGACGCAGGCCGGGGTGACCTCGGGGTCGCGCCCGGGGATGCGCCCGCTCGCCGCGGCGGCGTCGATGCGCTCCTTGCAGAAGCTGCACTTGGTCGCCACCGAGATGCGCGAGGGGTCGAAGCGGATCGCCTCGGAGGCGATCGGCTGGTCGCCGTAGGCGAAGCGCGGCTCGTGCACGATCGAGCGCGCCTCGTAGGGACAGGCCATCACGCAGTTGGCGCAGCCGATGCAGACGTCGTAGTCGATGGTGACCAGGCCGTCGCGGCGCTTCTGCGTCGCCTCGGTGGGGCACACCTCCGCGCACGGCGGCTCGGCGCAGTGCATGCAGGCCGTCGGCAGGAAGCTGCGGCGGACGTCGGGAAACTCGCCGGTCTCGAGGTCGAGCACGCGGCGCCACTGCACGCCGGGCGGGGTGGCGTTGGCGTTCTTGCACGCCGCGGTGCAGGTCTGGCAGCCCACGCAGCGGCGCAGGTCGATGCTCATCACATAGCGGGTCATTGCACGGTGCTCCCTTCGAGACGGCGGATCGCCACGCGCACGATGTCGGCGCCCGAGCCGGTGGCGTCGGTGAGCTCGAGCGACATCGGCGCCACGGTGTTGAGGCTGGGCATGCCGAAGTCCTTGGCGACCGGCGTGGCCCAGTGGTCGAACTGACCGGGGATGACCAGGGTGTCGGGGCGGATGCCGTGGGCGAGCACCGCCTTGCCGTAGGTGGCGCCGATGTGCGAGCGGATCTCGACGCGGTCGCCGTCGGCGATGCCGAGGCCCTTGGCGGTGTTGGCGTTCATGATCACCCCGGCGTGGCCGCGCACGTTCTGCGCCACCTCGCGCATCAGCGCGATGCTGACGTTGCCGCCGGTGTGGTACTGCATGCTCTTGGTGGCGAGCAGCCACAGCGGGTAGTCCTCGGGCTTCGCGCCGCTGTCGACCAGGGCCTGCTCCCAGCGCCCGGGGACGTCGTGCCATTCGGGCAGGGCGGTGTACTCGGAGAGCTGGGTGTCCCACCAGTGCATGTCGTGCTCGTGCAGGCGGTTGCCGAGCTCGCGGCCGATGCGCAGCAGGCGCTCCTGGTAGGGCAGCTCGTAGCGCAGGCCCTTCTCGGCCAGGGTGGGGGTCAGGTACCACGAGCGCTGCGGCATCGGCACGGTGTAGAAGCCGTGCTCCTTGAACCAGGCGAGGTCGTGGGTCTCCCGGCCCTGCGAGAGGTCGGTGCTCGCCGCGCGGCAGATCGCGTCCCAGATCGTGTCCACGTCGTGTGTGCGGGCGGGGTCGAGGCTGAAGTCGTAGCCCTCGCCGGCGAGCGGCGAGACCCCGCCGGCGCCGCGGTTGATCGCCTTGTTGTAGGGCTCGAGCAGGCCGGTGCGGCGCGCCAGCTCGGTGCTGATCCAGGTGAAGTCGCGCGCCTCGCCCTGCGGCTCGACCGCCGGCTGGCGCAGCACCACGCCGCGTGCGGTCCAGAACTGCTCGACGAACTTGGTGCCGCCGACCTTGATCATCTGCAGGGATTCGAGGTCGGTGGCCTCGGGCAGCAGCAGGTCGGCGAAGAAGTTGGTCTCGTCCACCGTGTAGGCGAAGGACACGGTGAAGGGGAAGGTGGCGATCGTCTCGACCAGGCTGGGCGTGTCCCAGAACGAGATCGCCGGGTTGGAACGGTAGATGAACCAGATGTCGGGCAGGGTCGGCTTGGGCATGTTGAAGTCGCGCGGCACCTCGCGCTGGAACATCCACGCCAGCTGGGTGGGGCCGAGCGCCTGGCTCCATGCCGAGTTGCCGACGATCGGCACCAGGGTGCGGTGGGCGTTGCGCCCGGTGGGCTGGGCGACCCAGTGCTCCTTGTCGGTGGGGTTGAATTTCTGCGCCATGAAGCCGTCCTCGCCGGCGGTGACGCTGAGGTGGCGGTCGTCGTGGGGGCGGTTCAGCCGCACGGTGGTGCCGAGGGTGCCGCCCGGCACCTCGAGCGCGCCCACCAGGGTGGCGAGCACGGTGCGCGCCCAGCAGCACTCAAAGGCGCCCCAGCCGTTGTTCACCGACTTGCCGAGGGTGACCGCGACCGGGCGCAGCGGCAGGGTGGCGCCGTCCACCTCGATGGTGGCGCCGATCTGCGCGTTCTCGAGGTATTCGCCCGCGATGCGGCGGATGGTGGCCGCGGGCACGTCGCTGATGCCCTCCGCCCACTCCGGCGTGTATTTGCGCATGTGCTCGACCAGCATCGTGTGGGCGGGCACGCCCTCCACGTCGGCGAGCGGCTGGCGAACGTCGTCCGCATCCACCGTGACCGCCGCGGTGACGCGGAAGCGGCCCTCGAGCGCGGGCTCGACGCCCGGGGTGTCGAAGGGCACGGCGCGGCCGGCGGCGGGATCCCACACCAGCGGCTTGGCGCTGTCGGGGTCGCGCAGGTAGAGGCCGTCGGGGCCGACCAGGTAGGGCGAGGAGGTGCGGTCGCGCAGGAAGGGCAGGTCGAGCTTGCCGACGCCGTGCTCGCACACCAGCACGTGGATCAGCGCGAACATGAAGGCGGGGTCGGTCTTGGGGCGGATCGGCACCCACTCGGACGCACAGGCGCCGGTGATCGACAGGTGGGGTTCGACCTGCACGCGCTTGTAGCCGCGCACGCGCGCGTCGGCATGGCGGGTGACCGCGCAGGGGCCGCCGGAGGCGTCGACGTTGCTGCCGATCGAGATCACGTAGCGGCAGTTGGGTGTGTCGGCGGCGACGGTGAAGGCGCGGTGCCAGAACTCGCCGTAGAGGTGCTCGGAGTGCACGCACTTGACGCCCTGGCCCGAGCCGAAGCTGAAGTCGATCGGCCCCCAGGCGGCGAGGAAGGCGGGCAGGGTGCCCATGTACATCGCCGGCGTGCCGCCGTGGCCGAAGCTGGCCGCCACGCGCGGCAGGCCGGAGTCGTCGACGAGGCCCTTCTCGCGCACCGCGGCGAGGCGGGCGGCGATGGTGTCGAGGGCCTCGTCCCAGGAGATCGGCACGAAGCCCGGGTCCTCGTTGCGCCCCTTCTTCGGGTTGGTGCGCTTCATCGGCTGCAGGATGCGGTGCGGGTTGTAGGTCTTCTGCACCAGGCCGTGCGCCTTCACGCACACGCGACCGCGCGCGGGATGGACCTCGGCGGCGGCGAAGTTGGGCTCGATCTCGGTGGCGACACCGTCGATCACCTTGACGTTCATGAAGTCGGGGCCGGCGACGCAGTTGTAGCAGTAGCTCGGAACCTTGCGCTCGTTGCGGGCGGTGGCGGTGGTCATCGCGGACTCCTCGCTCAGTGGATGCGTTGCGGGTGGGTGTAGACGCTGTGGCGGTGGCCGCGCGCGAAGCCGACCAGGGTGACGCCGGCTGCCTCGGCCAGGCGCACCGCCATGCCGGTGGGCGCGGACAGCGCGGCGATCGCGGCGATGCCGACGGTGGCGGCCTTCTGCACGATCTCGTAGCTGGCGCGGCTGGTCATCAGCACGAAGCCGTCGTCGAAGCCGCAGCCGCGCGTGGCGAGCGCGCCGATGAGCTTGTCGAGCGCGTTGTGGCGGCCGACGTCCTCGCGCACCAGCGCGACGCTGCCGTCGCGCCGGCACCACGCCGCAGCATGCACCGCGCCGGTGAGCTGGAACAGCGGCTGCAGCGCGGCGAGCTCGGCCTGGGCGCGCTCGAGCGCGCCCGGGTGGATCGCGGTGTCGGCGAGGCGGGCGGGCGGCAGCGCGCGCTGCAGCTGGGCGAGGCTCTCGATGCCGCACAGGCCGCAGCCGGTGCGCCCGGCGAGCGCACGGCGGCGTTCGCGCATGGCGGCGAAGCGTTCGCCGGCGAGCGCCATGCGCACCTCGCAGCCGAGGGCGTGCTCGACGACGTCGATGTCGTGGAGTTCGCGTGCGCTCGCGGCGATGCCCTCGCTGAGCGTGAAGCCGAGCGCGAAGTCTTCGAGGTCCTGCGGGGTGGCGAGCATGACCGCGTGGGAGAAGCCGTTATAGACGAGGGCGACCGGCGCCTCTTCAGCGACTGCATCCTCGCCGAGGATCGCGGAGTCGGTGCCCCGGCGTTCGACGCCGTAGCTGCGGTGCGCCCCGCTTGCGGGGTAAGGGTGGTCGAGCATGGGGACCTCCTGTCGGGACGGAGCCGCACGAGGGTCTTGCCGCGGCTTGCTTTGATGATACAAAAAAATATCAAAAAAGCAATTGCAACGTATCATAAAAACGTAAAAACAAGGAAAAACATGTGTTTATAGATGATTAGATATCCACGAATAAGATCTTCAGCATCCCAATCCTATGCGGCGTACTGCATAGGCGAGGGTGCGCGTCGGGAACCCGGGCGATCCCCGGTGGCGGGGTGCGGGAGTTCAGCGCTTGCCGAGGCGGCGATTCACGGCGTCCAGGTCGGACGGCGTGTCGATGTCCTGCCAGCCCGCGTCATCGTCGACAGCGAGTTCGAGCAGCGCCCCGCGGTGGCGGGCGAGCACGGCGCGTGCGCCCTCGTCGCCGTCGAGCGCGCGCAGCTCGGCGCCGAAGCGTGCGGCGAAACCCACCGGATGGCCGCGGCGGCCCTGGCAGACCGGGGCGGCGATGTCGGCGCCGGCGCGCAGCGCGTCGGCGACCAGGCGGTGCTGGGAGGTCGGCACCAGGGGCATGTCGCCGAGCGCGACCAGCCAGCCGGCGGCGTCGGCGCTCGCGGATACGCCGCAGGCGATGCTGACGCCCATGCCGGGCGCCGCCGTGTCGCAGCGCACCACCTCGGCGCCCGCCGCACGCAGCGCGGTTTCAAACTTGTTGGTTTCACCCGCCGACATCA
>ENA-UOUJ01000541-UOUJ01000541.1-activated-sludge-metagenome-genome-assembly--contig:-NODE-541-length-24776-cov-5.189677_pt1 | contig 24776 bp, 26 predicted proteins | sample MGYA00249839_ERZ747224 | MGnify/ENA primary metagenome ERZ747224 (study PRJEB28782, sample SAMN03220277) | activated sludge metagenome | biome: wastewater; feature: sewage sludge; material...
AGGCTGCGCAATAGCGCCTCGATGGCACGCGCCACCGCGGCCGGATCATCCGCGTCCCATTCCGCCAAAAAGCCGGCGTCGATCAGCGTTTCGACACTGACGGCCGGGACGGCGAGGAACCCCACCACCACATCACCGCGACGCCTGCGTGCCCGATGCAGCCGCTGTCGTTCAGCAGGGGTCATGAGCACCCCTCGCGCGCGCGTGAGAAACCTGTAATAGCGATTGCGTTGTGTGGGGCCGCCGGTCTCCGGCCTGGAACCTGTAGAGATTTCACGCCCCCGCCCCTAGTCGGTGAGCGCATGGCGCATGGCGAATCATGGCGCGTGATTTGCCACACCTCACCACCACAGTATTTTTCTGCCACGCCACACCCCACACCCCTAGAGGGGTGGTGGTGTGGCAACTGGATTGCCTCACTTGCCTAACCATTGCCAAACCTCTGGTGTGGCAGGTGTGGCATCACGAATCTTCCCTCACTTCGACGAACTTTCGGACCATCCGCTTCTCGTCCTCACCCTCGACCACCACCAGCGAGCCAGCCGCGCGCCATACGCTGAGCAGGGCAAGAATCTTGTTCTTGTCCGCCCTGTTCTCGACGTTGAGCTCAAGCGCTTCGGCGACGGCTCTACCTACCCATGCTGAGGCTTGGACATTCTCGCGCCACCGGCCGCCCCGGATCACGGCTGCCACCTTGTCAAAGTCCGCGCCGGTCACGCCAGCGAGCGGGTCAGGCCATTGCCATTGCGTCACGACGCCCACATGGTCGCCGTTCGCCAGCTCCACGTTTTCGAGCTTGAACCAATCGCTCTTGTCGGCAGGCGGTGATAGATTCGCCTTGTCGGAATAGGCGCGAAAATAGAGCCGGTGGTTCTCCACGCCGGCCTTGTCTCCTTCCTCGCTGGACATGCGATTCAACACGCGCGTATCTCGCGCCGCGTCAGTCAGCGCCTTTGCGCCGCGCGAGCTTTCTGCCGTCACCTCCACGTCGCCGCTGAGCTTTCTGGTATGATGCACAAGCTCGATTGCTGAGCGGGTCCGATCGGCGACCCGGCCCCATTCCTTCGCCACCATGTCCATCGCGGGATTGTCGTTTTCGGCAACCTGGTGCGAGGAAATGGATGGGTCCACAATCAGCACGTCGATTGCGTTCGCCGTCAGCTCGGCCGTGAGGTTGTCGATTGCCGGCCGCACGATTTGAGCGCCGTTGCGTGTCGTGACAGCGGTGCAAAGCTCTTGCTCGCGGCCGGTGTCGATAAACAGCCGGTCGCCTATGTCGGCCGGAGAAAGCCCATAGTGCTGGCAAGCCGCCTGAATGCGCCGTTGCAGCTCGTCGCGTGGATCTTCGAGATTCCACAACCAGACACGCAAGGGCGAACCCACCCATTGCCCTACCAGCGGCTTCCCTGTCGTCAGCGCTAGCGCCTCAGCGATAAGGAGGGAGGACTTGCCGACGCCGCCCGGCGCGACTGTGACGGAAACGAATTTTCGTATTAGGTGCCGGCCGTAGAGCCATTCTCGGGGTGGAATTGCCGCTGGGTCGGTCCAGGTAAAGGGTGTTGCCCGGAAACGCGGCTGAGCGGCTTCCTGAGGCGGTTCCTCAGTCGTTTCCGGCGTCCAGAGCGGGAAGCGGCGCGCGAAATCCACAAGACCGCCTGAGCGGCTTGGCTCGGCATCCAGCCAATCGGAAACGTCACCGCCTTCGGGAAGGTCGCGGAACGTGACAATGCGGACGCTATCGACAACCGGGTGGAGCTCCCGCGCTATCGTCTGGCATCGCTTTCGGCCAGCTTCGTCGTTGTCCTCCAGGACAAAGCAGGTCTTGCCCGCGAACCATTGATTGAGGTTCGCTTTCCAGTTGCCCGCGCCGCCGGGATTTGTCGTCGCCACGAAACCAAGCCCGGCAAGCCGGTCAACGTCTTTCTCGCCTTCGCAGATGAACACGGCATCGTGCACGGCCGCGAGCATGTCGGGAAGCCGATAGGGATAGACGGGTAACCCCCTGACGCCGGCTTGCCAGCCAGAGCCGGTCCATCGGTATTGCGGGAATTCCTTGCCTTCCTTGCGGACAACCTTCCGGCTCGGCTGCCCCTTGTCATCGTGATAGACATACTCCGCGAGCGTCCGCGCGCCGGCTCGGTTCGCCCGCCGCTCCGGTTCCCATTTCGGTAAGCCGGCTTTCTCCCGCACATAGTCTTTGCATTGAATAGGGTCATCGTTCGTGAACGAATGCACGACGAATCCGCCCGGTGCCATTGGGTCCAGGTCGATCGATAGCGAACGGTCGTGCGCTGAATGGCCGGGTCCGGGCGCTTTCACCTTATTACCGGAAGCATCACCGCCCAGCGCGCGGGCAAGAGCGCGCGCGTCGAGCTTCATGACGCACCTCCATCGGTGACGTCATCCCAGCGCGATTGCTCAATCCTCATCTCTATTGCGCGCTCAATAAGAAGGCGCGCTTTGTGCATCTCCCACGCCACGACGCGCATGTCGTCCAGCGTGAAGCCTGCGCACGCTGTGGCAACGTGATCGGCGATCGCCTTGATCTGGCAGAGCACGCGGAGAGTGCCGGGATCGACAACGTCCGATGGTGCCGCGCCTGATGGTGAGGCCATCCATCATCCCTCCATGCTGCGCGGGACCGGAGTACGCGAAACCTGTAGCTCCGGCCCCGCACGTTCGGAGGTCGAGTGAACGGTCTTGCCAAGCTTGCCCTCTGCCCATCGATCGAGATCATCGACGTGGTAGAGCGGGATTCGCCCGACGTACTGCATGGGAGGCCCGCCACCGATGGTGGCGAGTTTATTGAGTGTGGCGACGGCAATCGGAATGCCGTGCTTTTCCACCAGATAGGCGGGCACCTGTTTGCGGCGAAGGCGAGGGCTGTTCATGCTGCTTGCATCCAGGCCGCCGTCGCCACAAGAGTGGCGATCATCTGGTTTCGTATGTCCTTGTCACTGTCCAAGACGTCCCATGCCTGGAGCGGAAGGTCAGCCAGATAGTCTGACTTCTTTTGCACATCCGCAGCTTCCGGGGCCATCGCGACGATGACCATTCGCAACGCATAGGCGGTGATCTGCCGATCATCCTGCATCGCGGCTTTGGTGTGCGCTGCGATCGCCACGTCGAGGCGCACGTTGACTGGCACGCCCCACCGGCAACGGTTCAGAGCTTCGTCGACATCAAGATCGTCGCTGGAAACTATTTCGGCGTCTGCCGGCTCCCGTTGGGCCAGCGGATCGTCTGACCTTGCTGTGGGAACGGGTTTCGTGATAGTCTTACGCTTGTTCATAGGCGTTTCCTTCCGCGGAATTGCTGGAACCAAGGCTCGGAGAGGTTGCCGCCTCTGCCGGGCCTTCTCTTTTCATCCGCTCCCGAATGGCGCGGACAATCTCGGAATTTTGGGAACTGGAGTTCTCCCGGGCTTGAGCCTCAATGAAGGCTTTGGCGTCGGGGGGTATGCGGATTTTCAATTGCTGCTGCATCGCAGAACCCGTTAACTATGAACCTAATAGGTCCGTAGGTACCAGATAGGTCCGTGTGGCGTCAAGGACCTTTTTGGTCCATAAAGCAATATCCGGTAAATATGGGGATAGAAATGGCGACGCCGAAACAGACAGACCCTCAGTTCAAGCTGAGGCTCCCGGCTGATCTAAAGGATCGCATTGAGGCTGCCGCTGCAAATAATAACCGGTCGATGAATGCCGAGATCGTTGCGACACTGGAAGAAAAATTTCCGTCGCCCGAGCCATTCTCGCTCGATAGGTTTACCGAGGTCTACATCGCGCCAATCGTTGGTTCGTTTAAGAACCCAGCCAAAAGAGACCGGCTAATCAAGGAAGCAGAAGCTTACTTGAAACAGCATAGGCCCGACATGAGTGTGTGGTTCGACCAAAACGACGGCCAGCCTCGGATTTCCTACGGCACATTGATGAAGAGCGGGTTCATTAAGAAGCCCTAACCACCCCTAATATTCACCACCTTCCCGCTCTCGCCCGTCATCTGCCGCCACACCTCGCCGGCAATTTTGTTTGCAGCAGCGACCAGCACCGTATCCAGACGATGCACATAACGGCTTGTCATAGTGCTGCTCGAATGTCCCAGCACCGCACCGATGGTGCTATCGGAATAACCGAGATCACCCGCAACAGATGCAAATGAATGTCGCAGGGTATGTGCCGTGACACCTTCGAGCTCGGCTCGCTTCATCAACCGCGTGATGTATCCGGCAAGCCCTCGGTAGTAGAGCGCGCCCCGCATGGCTGGCAGCACATAAGGGTTGCCGTCCACACGCAGCGCGTCGTTCAGGATGTCAAACGCCGCATGTCCGGCCGGGCGTGTTGACGGTCCGGTCTTGCTGTCGGTCAATCGCAGGCATCCGCTCGCAGCATCCACTTCGCTCCACCGCAGCATAACGATCTCACCAAGCCGGCAGCCCGTCAGAGCGAGCAGCCACACGCCGGTGACCGCCTGTCGCGCATCAAGTTCGGCAAGCTCTCCGGTCAACGCTTCGCCAAGCCTGCGGTATTCATCGCGGGTAAGACGACGGTCGCGTTGACGATCGGCCGGCCTTTTGACGCCGCGCGCCGGATTGTTCTCGATGATTCCTTCGTCTACCGCATAGGTGAGAATGCCACCGAGCAGGCCGGTCGTTCTCGCGGCCGTGCCGGGTCCGCCAGTGACCATGACGCGCGCGCCGTTTTTGCCGGAACGGTTGCGAACTGCCGTCTTGCCGGAATGCACGTCACGCATGAAACGTATGACCTCGGATCGGTCGAGATCGATTACCAGCCTTTTCCCAAGCAGCGGTTTGATGTGCCGCACGATGCGGCCCCGGTCGGTGCTCAGCGTAGTAGACCGCTTGGGCTGCCCGGCCCTGCCGATGATCAAGCCGCGCTCTACGGCCGCCACGTACTGATCGCAGAGTTCGGCGATCGTCAGCGAGCTGCGGCGTGTCTTGCGTTCGAGCAGCGGGTCTCCTTTTTGCAGGACGATGCCCCCCATCGTTTCGATGGCGAGCTTGCGGGCCTGGTCGGTCGTGATGGCGCCGTGCCGGCCTATCGTCATCCGCCGGCGCGCGCCATCACCGGTGCGGTAATCGACGAAATAGGTCCGCCGGCCAGTCGGATGGATATAGACGCCGAAGCCGCGCAGTTCGCTGCACCACAGTGTGTATTGCTTCTCGCGCGGCGGCGCTTTCTCCACTTCGGTCTTGGTGAGTTTTGGCATCAGCAGTGGCTGCCTTGAAGGTTTAGCTCACCATATACTCACCATCAGCGGGGAAACAGAAGCATTTTCGGGTAAGCGTCGGATGCAGTTAAATACCTGAATTACATCCAGAATATCAAATTTCAGCAAAATTCAGAGAGTCAGAGAAAATCGCCTTTCAGCTTTCAAGGAAGGCAGTCACTACGATCTGCCGATTGCGCTCGGCCTGATGGCGGCGATCGGGGCCATTCCCTCGGACGCATTGGCGGGGTTCACGGTGCTGGGCGAACTCGGCCTCGACGGCTCGATCGCCGCCGTGGCCGGGGTTCTTCCCGCTGCGATCGGCGCCAATGCGCGCGAGGAGGGGCTGATTTGCCCCTCGGCCTGCGGCGCGGAAGCGGCCTGGGCGAGCCCCGACATCCAGATCATCGCCGCCAGCTCGCTCATTCAGATCGCAAATCATTTCAAGGGAACCCAGGTTCTGTCCCGGCCGCAGCCCCGCATTCGTGAAACCCAGGGCAGCGCTCTCGACCTTCGCGACATCAAGGGGCAGGAGAGCGCCAAGCGCGCGCTAGAGATCGCGGCCGCCGGCGGACATCACCTGCTGATGGTCGGCTCTCCCGGCAGCGGCAAATCAATGCTCGCGGCGCGCCTGCCTTCGATTCTCCCACCGCTGTCGCCGGCCGAACTGCTGGAATTGTCGATGATCGCGTCCGTGGCTGGTGAAATTGACGGCGGAGCGCTTACCTCGCAGCGTCCGTTTCGCGCCCCGCATCATTCCGCCAGCATGGCCGCGCTGACCGGCGGCGGCACCCGCGCCAGGCCCGGTGAAATCTCGCTGGCGCATAACGGCGTGCTGTTTCTCGACGAGTTGCCGGAGTTCGACGGTATTATGGAGCAAACTCACCAAATATGATGATGATTGCCGCTGTATAAGATGATTTAAATTTCTAAGCTGACTTGGCGGACGCCGATAACATCCATGCACATCATGAAGAATGCAGCGGTAAAGCTGCCCCGGCTTATCTTGTTAGCTAGGTTCCGCTCGCTTTCCTGAGCGCCCCGCTCCCGCAGCTTTTCGGCTAGCTGGGCATAGGTGATCCCCCGCCTCTTAAGCTCACCCTTGAGTATGTTTTTGGCCCGCTCCTCATAAGCGGAGGCGTCGGCAAGCTCTGGCATAATCAAATCTCCAGAAAAAACATCGTAAACGATGATATATACCCTTGCCTTTGATGGTTCAATGTCCTATATCCGATGCATAACATCATCGGATTTGATATGTCTCAGCATTTTCTCCTCTCGCCCGCCGCCAAGACGCTTTCACTGGCCAAAGTCATGCGGATGACGGATGCGGAAGCCCGCAGCGCTTTCCGCAATGTGCGCTGGTCTGAGACCAATGGCGAGCCTGTTTGCCCCGAGTGCGGCGGCCTTGAAGCCTATGATTTGAAGACGCGCAACGTTTTCAAGTGCAAGGCCTGCGCAAAGCAATTCAGTCTAACGTCTGGCACCATCTTTCACAGCCGGAAGCTCGCTGTGCGCGACATTCTTGCGGCCGTCGCTGTTTTTATAAATGGAGCGAAGGGATACGGCGCGCTTCATTTGTCCCGCGATCTATCGATTGATTACAAGACGGCATTTGTTCTGTTGCACAAAGTTCGCGAGGCAATAAAGATCGCAAGATCCGCTGGCGCACTGTCTGGCGAGGTATCGGTCGATGGCGCTTACTTCGGCGGTTATGTGAAGCCAGCTAACGATGTGAAGGACCGCAAAGATCGTCGTCGCGCGGTCAATCAGTCGGGCAAGCGCCAGTCGGTCATTGTAGCCCGTGAAGCCAATGGCCGCACTATCACTCATGTCGTAAGGCGTGAAGCTGATGGCGTTGCGTTCGTTGCTGCTAACGTCAAGCACGGCTCAACCGTACATGCAGACGAAGCTTCGCATTGGGACAAGCTAGCTGCTTATTTCCCGATAAAGCGTATCAATCATCAAGAGGCGTATTCGAAGGACGGAGCTTGTACCAACGCGGCGGAATCGTTTTTCTCTCGCATGCGCCGCGCCGAAATTGGCATTCATCACCACATCGCAGGCGAATATCTCGACGCATATGCTGCCGAAATGGCATGGCGGGAAGATTGCCGCCGTGAATCAAATGGCTGTCAGTACACCATGGTGATGGCTGCGGTAGCAGTAGCGCCGCAATCGCATCGTTGGTGCGGATACTGGCAGCGCCGTCGCTAAGAAAGGATCGCCTACTGGCGCTCATCGGATTCTTTGTCAAACTTAGAGACAGCCTTAACGCATTAGAATCCTTAGATGATTCAGCTTAGGCTCGCTTGACTTTTCCACCCATATCATTATTTCTAAGAATAAGAGGCGGAGAAGATCTCCACCTCGGTAAGTCATATTATTAACAGTCTCGGGTTCGGCATGTGGGTGGCAGCCCATATGCCGGGGCAACCGCTGGACCAGCATCCAGCTTCGCCTCCGCCGAGACTCGATACGCGATAGTTGGTCATCGAGGTCTCTCCTTTCTCCGATGATCTGATGGCACTCATCGGTGTGCCGCTCTGGCGAGCAAGGCTCCGGGTCATTCCGGAGCCTTATTCTTTTGGCGCGAACAAATTGGGTTCAGCAGGCAATGCGAACCACTTTTTGCCGCGCAATTCGATTTTCCCATCCCGGTTTTTCAACCGGGAAAGCTGTGGCGAAAGACTTGACCTAACGATTGTGCCACCAAAGTACCTTGTGTTGATCTCCGCCAGGATTTCGTTGGCCGTCATGCCCTCCGGGCGATCCTGCAAGACAGCCATTACCGCATCCATGATGCTGATGTAGGCCGCTACATCTTCCTTCTCCACGGCGGCTATTGCGCGATTTATCCTCTCGGCTTCAGCAGCAAGAGCCATCAGGTCCCGCTGCTTGCCGTGCAGTTCGAATCGCAGCGATTTGATCTCCTCCTCAAGCGGTCGATAGAGCCTGAGCACGGCCTCTCGTTGTTCGATCAACATATCTCGTACCTTGCCCATACCCTGATATAGATGAGTCGCGGCCGCCCCGCAAGTCTCATCCCGTATTATTTTAACGTAGAAGCATGAGGACTCCATTAACCATAACGAATCGTTAATTGGATTCCAACAAAAAAATGGCACGGCCTTTGCTACGCGCGCGCTAGTACCTTTTTTCTAGAAATTCAGGTATTATTCCTAATGATCGGAAATAATACCTATTATGCGGGCAAGCATTATGGAGCCTGAATTATCTGAGAGAACGGTCAAAGACCGTTTTCTTTCAGTTTCCAGAGCTTATACGGGCCGAACGCGTCATGATCGCTGGTCCAGCCGACTTCCTGAATCAGGCCTTGGCCAACGCAGGCCTTTATTGCCGCGCCGATGCGCTTCCGAACTATTGTGCATGTGGCATCGTCAGCAACCAGCCCGCGGTCAGCGAGCCACATTTCGGCGATCATGCGTGATGTGAGAGGTTCGGTAGCCTCTCGAAACGCCGTGAGCAGAAACCGCTTCACCGAGCCCTTCTGTGCTCGATGCTTCGTGACATATTGCTTTATTACCGACGTGTCAGCGTTAGGGTCAAAGAGCCGGATCGCAGCGTCGAGATGGTCTATATCGACGGTCAGTTTCTTGATCTCATCTCGATACTTGTCGCGCAGGGTCATGAGCTCTCGATGCTTCGCAACGAGGCCTGCAACGGTGTTAGGTCTGTCGTAATCCGCGATATCCACCATGGGTAAGTGCATACATCATCATTAAAGATGATGTAACATCATATTTGGTGAGTTTGCTCCATAATACCGGAGTTCGACCCGCGCGTACTGGATTCGCTCCGGCAGCCGCTTGAAAACGGCGAGATCGCGGTGTCCCGCGCCAATCATCGCGTGACCTACCCCGCGCGCTTCATGCTGGTGGCGGCGATGAATCCATGCCGCTGCGGCCACGCCTTCGAGCCCGGCTACGCCTGCAAGCGCGGCCGCATCGATCGATGCACCGCTGATTATCAGATGCGCATCTCCGGACCTCTGCTGGACCGGATCGATCTGCGCATCGAAGTGCCGGCCGTGACCGCCTCCGATCTCATTCTGCCGCCTTCGTCGGAAGGCTCGGCGGACGTCGGCGCGCGTGTCGCCGTAGCACGCGACATTCAGACGGCGCGCTATGCCGCGCTTGGACTGTCGAATGTCCGGACCAACGCCGAAGCTCCGGCGGCCGCGCTGGAAGCCATCGCGCAGCCGGATGCGCAAGGGCTGAAGCTGCTCCATGACGCAGCGGAAAGCATGCGATTGTCGGCGCGCGGCTATCACAGGGTGTTGCGGGTCGCCCGCACGCTCGCGGACCTCGATGGCGCTGACAGGATCGGCCGGCTGCACTTCGCCGAAGCCCTGTCCTATCGCGCGCTCGCCGACGATATCAAACGCGCCGCATGACATCATGGCGTTGATGTCTCGGTAACACCTCGTTTACCGTGTTCTCATCCGGCCGCTTTCCGGCCCGGCTCTCAAGCACTTCGCAACGCCATGCCGTCATGCTGAGAGCGTGCATCTACCGCGCGCTTTCGTTGGCGGCACCCCGCCTCCACCGGACGTTGCAAGGATGTGCGGAGAGACCGCGCGATTATTCTGGACGAAGGCACGCCTGCGCGCGCGCAGGCTGATCCGGCGGCATCCCCGGCTCCACGCCGCCTTTCGCACCTTCATGACTTTCTCGATCGCGTTCGGCGGCGCCTATGGCTTTATTGCCGGAAGCCGAAGCGCCGACTACGACCCTCACGCCTTCGCAATCGGCATCAGCTTCCTGTTCGCGCTCGCCTGTGTCGCGCTGGCTGTCCTGAGCATGCGTTTGCGCCGGATGCGCAAGAAGATGCACAAGATTGCCCTCCATAATGAAGCGCTCGCTGACCGCAACTGGGAGCTGAAGGAAGCGGAAGAGCGCGCGCGCTGTCTTTTCGAATCCCAGAGCGATCTGATCGTGCTGCGCGACGGAAGCGGCGTCATCACCTCGGTGAACGAGGCCTATTGCATCCTGGCCCGGCGATCGCGAACGGAACTGCTTGGCAGCCGGTTCGCGCTTGCCGTTCTCGAGCAAGGCGAGAGCGTGATCGAATCGAACGGCACGCGCATTTACGACCAGCGTGTCGAAACTGCACAGGGTCCGCGCTGGATCGCATGGCGCGAAGCCTTGATGCGGATCGACGCCAACCATCCGGCGGAGCTGCAATGCGTCGGCCGCGATGTCACCGAGCGAACCGAAACCGAGCGCGCGCTCGGCGAAGCGCGGGATCACGCGGATGCGGCGAGCCAGGCTAAATCGCGTTTCCTCGCGATGACGTCGCACGAGTTTCGCACCCCGCTCAACGGCATCATCGGCATGAGCGGGTTGCTGCTGGAAACCTCGCTCACGCCCGAACAAACGACCTATGTCAAGGCGGTGAAGGCATCCGGCGATGCCTTGTTATCGCTGATCGAGGACCTGCTCGATCATTCCAGGATCGAGGCCGGAAAGATCGACCTCGAATGCCGCCCCTTCGTTCTGTCCGACCTGATCGAGGACATCACCGAACTGCTGGCGCCGCGCGCTCAGGCCAGACAGCTCGAAATCGCCTCCTATGTCGATGAAACGCTGCCAGCCGAAGTGACCGGAGACGCCGCCCGCTTGCGTCAGGTGCTGCTCAATCTCGCAGGCAACGCCATCAAATTTACCCCGTCCGGCGGCGTTGCGCTGATCGTCGTCCCCGGCATCCGGCAGGATGACATCTGCTTCTTGGTCCGTGACACGGGAATTGGCATCGCGCCGGATGCGCAAGCCCGGATTTTCCGTGATTTCGAGCAGGCCGACGACCAGATCGCGCGGAGCTACGGCGGATCGGGGCTGGGGTTGAGCATCAGCGATCGCATCGTCAAACGGATGGGCGGACGCATCACGCTGCGGAGTAAACTGGACGCCGGCTCGACATTCGAAGTTTCACTCCCTCTTCCTGCTCACGATAGCACGCAGGAGCGCAAACGCTTCGTCGCCCCGGATCTGACAGGACGCCCGGTCATGCTGGTGGCGCCCCGGACCATCGGGACATCACTGCTCGCCCGGCGCCTGGAGCGATGGGGAGCCGAGACCTGCACCACATCGGACCTCGCGGCGGCTCGCGCCCTGCTTCCGGAGCGCGCGTGGCACGCCGTTGTTGTCGACCATGCGATGGGCGGCGATGAGATCTGGCGGTTCGGTCACGCGGCCCGCCAGCATGCGAAGCGGCGGATCGTCATGGTCACGCCATCGACAAGGCACGACCTTCAGGCCGCCGGCGCCGCCGCCTTTACGGGCTATCTCGTCAAGCCTTTGCGAACCGCGTCGATCGCCGCGCGATTGTCCGCGCCGGCCGACGATCCGACCTCGCTTTGCACCGCCGGCGGCCAGCCTGTTTCCGACAGGCCTGAGACATCCAGGACACCTGCCACGACCTCCGCACCCGGCCTTTCGATTCTCATCGCCGAGGACAACGAGATCAACGCGCTATTAACGCGCTCGCTCCTGACCCGTCTCGGACATGCCGTGACCGTGGCCACAAACGGAGAGGAGGCGCTCAAATCGTGGGACGCGGCGCTTGTTGCGGGCGCGCCCTACGATCTCGTTCTGATGGACGTCCAGATGCCGAATCTCGATGGCATCGAAGCCACCAGGAAAATTCGCAAGCGGGAAGCCGCCCTGTCCCGCAGCCGCACGACCATCCTTGCGCTGACCGCCAACGCGCTGATCGACGATCGTCATGCCTGCCTCGAGGCGGGCATGGATGGCTTTCTCGTCAAGCCGCTCGATCGCGAGAGGTTGGCCGACGCGCTTGCGGGATTGACGGCCGCCAGGCATGTCCCGGCCTGAGATGACAGAAACCTCCAGAGCATGATTCCGAAAAGTGGAAACAGGTTTTTGGACAGATCATGCTCAAACAAAAAGATAAGTGACGAGTCTGATTCAACGCAGTTGAAGCAGACTTTAAAGCCGCCGCAACGCGACCCGCTCGACGACGTGGTCGGCTCCCTTCTTGAGGATCAGGTTCGCACGAGGCCGTGTCGGCAGAATGTTGTCCTCCAGGTTGGCACGGTTGGTGCGCTCCCAGATGGCGATCGCAGTCGCGATCGCCTCGTCGTCCGACAGCAGCGCGTAGCGGTTGAAATAGGATCGCGGATCCTGAAAGGCGGAATCCCGCAAAGCGAGGAAGCGGGTCACGTACCAGTCGCGCAGCACCGGCTCCTCGGCATCGAGATAGACGGAGAAGTCGAAGAAGTCGGAGACGACCGGAATGGCCCTGCCGTCGCGCGGCAACGGCCCGGTTTGCAGAACGTTGACGCCTTCCACGATCAGAATGTCGGGATGACTGACTTCGGTCCAGCTATCGGGGACGATGTCGTAAGTGAGATGCGAGTATACCGGTGCGCGCACCGGCGCGCGGCCGGCCTTGATGTCACTGAGAAACGACAGCAGCATCGGCAGGTCATAGCTTTCCGGAAAACCCTTCTTCTGCATCAAGCCGCGTCGTTCGAGCACCGCGTTCGGCAACAGAAATCCGTCAGTCGTGACGAGCTCGACCTTGGGGCGCGGCGACCATCGTGCGAGCAGCGCCTGCAGCACCCGCGCCGTGGTTGACTTTCCAACTGCGACCGACCCGGCCACGCCGATGATATACGGCACCTTTCGATCATGAATGCCGAGAAACTGCCGCTGAGCAACAAAGAGACGCTGCATCGCAGCCACATAGATCGACAGCAGCCTGGACAACGGCAGATAGATTTCCTCGACCTCCTTGAGATCGAGTCGATCATGCATAGACCGCAACGCCGCGATTTCATTCGCGGCCAGCGTCATCGGCATATCGTGGCGGAGCTTCGCCCACTCGGCGCGGGGGAAGACCCGATATGGATTATACTGTTGCTGGTCGGCCCGCGAATCCATGAAGCTTACCCTCGGGACTAGAGCGGCGGCCGGTCAAATGGAATCAGCGCCGCCGCTCCAGTTAATTGATTGAGCATCGGATTTATCCCGAAACCGGTTCCCACTTTCGGGTCCGATGCTCTAGAGCGTTTTCAAGCGAAGTGGACACCGGTTCGCGTGAAGAAAACGCGACAAAACAAAATCATAGAGCCCGCTTCTGATTCTATCAGAAGCGGAAAGGCTCTAGTCGCGATTGCGCGCGGCCTTTTCTTCAAGTCCCGATATCGCCGTACGCTGCGCCAAGACAGCTTCCACATCCTCCAGCTTCACACCGCTGGCCTTCAACAGCACAAGGAAATGAAACATGAGATCGGCGCCTTCGGCGATCAGGTGATGCCGGTCGTTCTCGACCGCGGCGATGACCGTCTCGACGGCTTCCTCACCGAGCTTCCTGGCGCAATGTGCGGAGCCCTTGTCGAGCAGCTTTCGCGTATAGGACGCATCGCCCCCGGATGCGGCCCGCGCGTCAATGATGGCGGCAAGATCATGGATCGTGAAACGCTGCATAATCCGTCTACCTGTCCGCTCGTACTTTCAGGCGCGCGACAATTCTTGAGTAACTAGAGCATGATCCCGAAAAGTGGAAACCGGTTTTCGGAAAAGATCATGCTCAAACAAAAAGATAAGCGACGAGTCTGATTCAACGCAGTTGAAACAGACTCTAGCATCCCTGCGATCGGAAGTCAGGGGTCGAGCCGCATCGCCAGCCCGGCGCGAACCATATGCTCCTTGGCTTGGCGAATGGTAAATTCCCCGAAATGAAAGATCGATGCCGCAAGCACCGCCGTGGCGTGGCCTTCACGAATTCCGTCGACCAGGTGATCGAGATTGCCAACGCCTCCGGACGCGATCACGGGCACCGGAACGCTGTCGGCCACCCGCCGGGTCAACGGCAGATCGAAGCCCTGGCGGGTGCCGTCGCGATCCATCGAGGTCAGCAGGATCTCGCCGGCGCCGAGCGCCACCACTTCCTGCGCATATTCGATGGCGTCGATCCCGGTGGATTTACGTCCGCCATGCGTGAAGATCTCCCAGCGGTCCGTCCCACCGGCTCTTGAGACCCGTTTGGCATCGATGGCGACCACGATGCATTGGTCGCCGAACTTTTCCGCGGCCTCCTTGACGAACTCGCGCCGGCTCACCGCCGCGCTGTTGATCGAGACCTTGTCCGCGCCCGAGCGCAGCAAGGTGCGGATATCCTCGATGGTGCGGACGCCGCCGCCGACGGTCACCGGCATGAAGCAGGCTTCCGCGGTGCGCCGGACCACATCCAGCATGATGCCGCGATTCTCGTGCGTGGCGGTGATGTCGAGAAAGGTCAGCTCGTCCGCGCCGGCGGCGTCGTATGCGATCGCCGCTTCCACGGGGTCGCCGGCATCCCGCAGATTCACGAAGTTGACGCCCTTGACGACCCGTCCATCCTTGACGTCAAGGCAGGGTATGACACGGACCTTGAACATCGACGCCCGATCCTCTCAGGCCGCCGCGCGCGCGGCGTGGATCAGCTTCAGCGCCTCAACGGGATCGAGCCGGCCGTCATAAAGCGCGCGTCCGGCAATGGCGCCCGCGAGTTTCTTCGCGCGCGGCTCGAGCAGCGCCTTCACGTCCGCGATGGAGGCGAAGCCACCCGAGGCGATCACCGGAATTGAGATGCTATCGGCGAGCGCGATCGTGGCGTCGAGGTTCAGGCCCTTCAGCAAGCCGTCCCTGGCGATGTCCGTGAAGATGATCGCCGCGATGCCGGCATCCTCGAACCGCCGCGCGATGTCGAGCGCGGTCACTTCCGAGGTCTCGGCCCACCCCTCGACCGCGACCTTGCCGTCGCGCGCATCGAGGCCGACCGCAACGCGCCCCGGAAACGCCCTGGCGGCTTGTTTGACCAGAACGGGATCGCGCACCGCGGCCGTGCCGATGATGACGCGCGCAACGCCCTTGCCGAGCCAGGCTTCAACCGTTTTCAGGTCCCGGATGCCGCCGCCGAGCTGCACCGGCAGAGCGATGGTTTGCAGAACCCGTTCCACCGCATCCGCGTTCACCGGCTTGCCGGCGAACGCGCCGTCGAGATCAACCATATGAAGATACTCGAAGCCCTGCGCGGCGAATGCGCGCGCCTGCTCGGCGGGATCGAGATTGAACACGGTCGCGCGCGCCATGTCGCCCTGCTCGAGGCGAACGCACTGACCGTTCTTGAGATCGATGGCGGGGAAAAGGATCACGGTTTCCACTTCAGGAAATTGGCGATCAGAGCCAGACCGAATCGCTGGCTCTTTTCAGGATGGAATTGAGTGCCGATCGCGGTGTCCTTTCCGACGATCGCCGTCACCGGACCACCGTAGTCGGCGCGCGCGAGCACGTCGCTCTCGTCGGCGGCGTTCAGGTGATAGGAGTGTACGAAATAGGCGTGGCGGCCTTTGGGTCCTAATGGGAGGCCTTCGAGGACCGGATGCTCCCGCGCCGGATCGAGCGTATTCCAGCCCATATGCGGAATTTTCAGGCTTTCGTCACGCGGGGAAATCTTTTCGACGTCGCCCGCGATCCAGTCGAGACCGTCCGTCGTGACGTGCTCCCTGCCGCGCGTCGCCATCAGCTGCATCCCGACGCAGATCCCTAAAAACGGGCGCGCCTTGTCGCGCACCACCTCCGTCAGCGCCTGCACCATGCCGTCGAGCGCATCGAGGCCGCGGCGGCAATCGGCGAACGCGCCGACACCGGGCAGCACCACGCGATCCGACCGGAACACAACGTCGGGATCGCGCGTCACCACGATCCCTTGCAAACCTTCGATACCCCGCGCCGCGCATTCAAACGCCTTGGCCGCCGAATGAAGATTACCGGAGCCATAATCGATGATCGCGGCCGTCACCGCCGAAATCCGGGTTGCGGGAACAGGCCGACGATGTCGCCGCGCGGTATCGAGGGCGGAAGGGATTGGTCGGCAGCGCCTCGCGTCGGCGGCGGCGCGCCGCGATCGACCGCCAGGGGATCGAAGTCCGCTTTCGCTCGCCAGCGATCGAAAAAACGCCGCTCGGCGGCTTCCTCGTCGTCCGCGACGATGACGTCGAGTGAACGCCATTTCTGCCGCGACAGCGTCCAGCGCCGCAAGCTCGCCGCTTCCAGCCCCATCAGCAAGGCGACCACGGCCATCACCGCAAGGCGTGTCCCCATGCTGACGCGCAGCAGCGTCATCGCGACCTCCATCGCGGCCGACAGGACCAGATAGCCTGCGAGAACCAGCCATAGCCGCCGGTAAAGCAGCCACACCGGACCGAGCGCAAACGCTCCGAACGAGAAGCCGTCGCGAACGAATACGAACTTATCCGTGGCGCCGCGCCCGTCTGGCCCGTCGGCCGGTGGCGCATGGACTGTGTAGACCGACATTGCACTCTCCGCCGACGACAGCACGGTCAGCCGCCGAGCTGCCCCTTTGTTGATGGCACTTCGTTCGCGGCGCGCGGATCGATCGCCACCGCTGCTCGAAGCGCTCGCGCCAGACCCTTGAAGCAGGATTCGGCGATATGATGGCTGTTCTCGCCATATAGGGTCTCCACGTGCAAAGTCACGCCCGCATTGACCGCAAACGCATTGAACCATTCGCGCACCAGCTCCGTGTCGAATTCCCCGATCTTGTCGCGGGGGAAACCGACCTTGAACACCAGCACCGGCCGGCCGGAGATGTCGATCACGACACGGGACAGCGTTTCGTCCATCGGCATATAGACGCTTGCATAGCGGTTGATGCCGACCATCGAGCCGAGCGCCTGCTTGACCGCCTGGCCCAGCGCGATGCCGACATCTTCCGTGGTGTGATGGTAATCGACGTGGAGGTCGCCGTCGGCCCTGACCGTGATGTCGATGCGCGAATGGCGGGCGAGCAGATCCAGCATGTGGTCGAAAAAGCCGATGCCGGTCGCGACCTCGGACACGCCGGAGCCGTCGAGGTTCACCGCGACCTCGATGTCCGTTTCCTTGGTCTTGCGCTTGATGCTCGCCGTGCGCATGAAAAACTCTCTCACATCGTGCATGATCCGCCTCCGCCGGCCTGCAAGCGGTTTGACAACAGGATCACGCGCCATTTAACGATCCGAGCGCGCCGGACGCAAAATCGGGTCACCGCTCTTGCTGAACGCGCTCTGGCAGAACGCGGCTCTTTTAACAGGCTCACGACCTGTTCGCTACTGCGGGATGATGCAAATTTTGCCGATGCACTTGCGCCGTGGCCGGGAATCCAACGCCGATTGCAAGGCCGCGACGCAATGCCTAAATCTGGCGGATCATGAAGGGGTTCAGATGCAAGCATCACAGCCGGAGACATGGCGCGGCACCACGATCCTGACCGTTCGCAAGGGCGGCAAAGTGGTCATCGGCGGCGACGGCCAGGTCTCGATCGGGCAGACGGTCATCAAGTCCAACGCGAAGAAAGTCAGGAAGCTCGGCAAAGGCGACGTCATCGGCGGCTTTGCCGGCGCCACCGCCGATGCGTTCACCCTGTTCGAGCGGCTCGAAAGCAAGCTTGAGCAATATCCCGGGCAACTCACCCGCGCCGCGGTCGAACTCGCCAAGGACTGGCGCACCGACCGCTATCTGCGGAGGCTGGAAGCCATGATGCTTGTCGCCGACAAGGACGTGTCGCTGGTGCTGACCGGGACCGGAGACGTTCTGGAGCCGGAATCCGGCGTGATGGCGATCGGCTCGGGCGGCAACTACGCGCTCGCCGCGGCACGAGCCCTGATCGACTCCGACCACGATGCCGAAACCATTGTCCGCCGTTCTCTCGATATCGCCGCCGATATCTGCGTTTATACCAATCGAAACCTGACGATCGAAGCGCTGGCCACGAGCTGAGCGATGGCTTACGGCTTTCGTCCGATGCCCGCCGCAGGCCTGCCGATGATCCGGCGCGGCCATGGCTCCGCATTCATCCGCGCCTTTGCCGACAGGCTGCTCGGTGAGGGCGTGCCGCGTATCGTGATCGATCCCGACCCGAACAATGGCCGCGCCATCCGAGCCTATGAAAAAGCGGGCTTTCATCGCGATCGCCTCGCGGCAACGCCCGACGGCCCCGCGCTTCTGATGATCCGTGACGCATGATTGTCGTCGGCCGGCGCTCCATCATCGTGAACCGCTTGCCGCGGATCGAATCGCAACCTACCTAGTGTGGTGGTTCAGAAGTTCGCTTCATCGCCCCATCGAGTCCGTCAAGCGAACTTCTGAACCTAAACCACACTAGAATTATAAAGTTGCTAGTGTCCCTTTGATTCCGAAGTTCGTATCAAAGGTTGCGGCAAGGGTATGCGAACTTCGGAATCGGGACACCAGGGTGGTCATGACAGATATCTCTCCCCGTGAAATCGTTTCAGAACTCGACCGCTTCATCGTCGGCCAGGCCGACGCCAAGCGCGCGGTCTCCATCGCCTTGCGCAATCGCTGGCGGCGCCAGCAATTGACCGGACCGCTGCGCGAGGAGGTGTTGCCGAAGAACATTCTGATGATCGGCCCGACCGGCGTCGGCAAGACGGAGATCGCGCGACGGCTGGCGAAACTTGCCAACGCGCCTTTTCTCAAGGTCGAGGCGACGAAGTTCACCGAAGTGGGATATGTCGGCCGCGACGTCGAACAGATCGTGCGCGATCTCGTCGAGGTCGCGATCAACCAGACCCGCGAGCGCAAGCGCAAGGACGTTCAGGCACGCGCGCAGCTTGCCGCGGAGGAGCGGGTTCTGGATGCCCTGGTGGGCGCCAATGCAAGCGCCGCCACGCGCGATTCGTTTCGAAAGAGGTTGCGCGCCGGCGAACTCAACGACAAGGAAATCGAGATCGAGACGCAAACCTCCGGAGGGGGCCCGATGTTCGAGATTCCGGGGATGCCGGGCGCGCAGGTCGGCGCGATCTCGATCGGCGATATTTTCGGCAAGATGGGCGGACGAACCAAGACCCGCCGGCTGACCGTTTCGGACTCCCATGAAATCCTGATCAACGAGGAATCCGACAAGCTGCTCGATAGCGATCAGCTCACGCAGGAAGCGATCGCCGTGGTCGAGAATAACGGCATCGTGTTCCTCGACGAGATCGACAAGATCTGCGTGCGTGACGGGCGCAGCGGCGGCGACGTATCCCGCGAAGGCGTGCAGCGCGATCTGCTGCCGCTGATCGAAGGAACGACGGTCTCGACCAAGCATGGCGCGGTGAAGACCGACCATATCCTGTTCATCGCGTCAGGCGCGTTTCACATCGCCAAGCCTTCCGATCTGCTCCCCGAATTGCAGGGCCGGCTGCCGATCCGCGTCGAACTGGATGCTCTGACGCGCGATGACCTGCGGCGCATCCTGACCGAGCCGGAAGCCTCGCTCATCAAACAGTACATCGCATTGATGGACACCGAGGGGGTCGTGCTCGACTTCACCGATGATGCCGTCGATGCGCTTGCGGATATCGCGGTCGCGGTGAATTCGACGGTTGAGAACATCGGCGCCAGGCGGCTGCAGACCGTCATGGAGCGGGTGCTCGACGACATCTCGTTCACGGCCCCGGATCGCAATGGCGAGACGGTTCGCATCGACGCCGGGTATGTTCAAAAACATATCGGCGACCTGGCCAAGAACGCCGATTTGAGCAGGTTCATCCTTTAGAGCATGATCCCCACGCAAGGGCCGCGCCAGCGCAAAGTGGAAACCGGTTTTCGGAGGGCATGGGCATGCTCCGTATAAACTGAAATCCGGCTTCCGTCTTGTCAGCGGAAATGGCGGGAGCTGAGGCGGAGACAGGCCGCACGCATTTCCAAGGCTGGCAACCCCGAGGCCGACAACGCCGCGCCTTCTCGCGGTGCGCGCAAGATTGCCGCCCTCAACGAGGCAAAGCAGAGGATTTTTCCACATAAGGTTCTCTGAAGAGATCAACCCACTATATGTTGGACAGCGGTGGATTGACGTCACGGACCGCGACGGTCCACTATGTTGCGATGCAAAAAAGGAACAGGCCAATGCCGATCGGTGAATTTGGACGGCCTCCGGAGATGCCGGCGGAGGTCAGCCCGACGATGACCGCGCCGATGTACTGGATGTACGAAATGGCCCAGGCCTCGCTCAATCCGGCCCGCGCCGTCACCGATGCAACCAGGATGCTGTTCCAGAACCCGCTCAATCCGTGGGCGCATACCCATCTCGGCAAATCGGTCGCTGCGGGTTGCGAACTGTTCGAGCGCACCACCCGCCGTTACGGAAAACCGGAATGGGGTCTCCACGAGACCGAAGTCAATGGCGTACGTACGCCCATTGAAATTCGCTCGGTCTGGCAGAAACCCTTCTGTCGTCTGCTCCACTTCGATCGGATGCACCCGCGCCCGCTGCGTGCGCCGCAGCCGCGCCTGCTGCTGGTGGCGCCGATGTCGGGTCACTACGCGACCTTGCTGCGCGGAACCGTCGAAGCGTTCATGCCGACGCACGACGTCTATATCACCGACTGGTCCGATGCCCGTATGGTTCCGGTGGCGGAAGGGCGCTTCGATCTGGATGATTTCGTCGACTATCTGATCGAGATGCTTCATGTGCTCGGCGGAAATGTCCATGTCATTGCTGTCTGCCAGCCGTCTGTCCCGGTGCTGGCTGCGGTGTCGGCGATGGAGGCCGGGCGCGATCCCTATGTTCCGTTGTCGATGACGCTGATGGGGGGACCGATCGATACCCGCAGGAATCCGACCGCCGTCAACAATCTCGCCGCCGAGAGAGGCACCGACTGGTTCCGCAATAACGTCATCACCAAGGTGCCGTTTCCGCACCCCGGCGTCATGCGCGATGTCTATCCCGGTTTCTTGCAGCTCAACGGCTTCATCAGCATGAATTTCGATCGCCATATGGATGCGCACAAGAGTCTGTTCGAGCATCTCGTCAAAGGCGATGGCGACCTGGCCGACAAGCACCGCGATTTCTATGACGAGTATCTCGCGGTCATGGACCTGACCGCGGAGTATTATCTGCAAACGGTCGATCAGGTGTTCGTCAAGCACGCCTTGCCGAAGGGTGAGATGACTCACCGCGGCCGGCTGGTCGATCCTTCGAAGATCACGCGCGTCGCGCTGATGACGGTGGAGGGCGAGAAGGACGACATTTCCGGCCTCGGCCAGACGGAAGCTGCGCATGCGTTGTGCACGTCGATCCCCAATGATCGGCGAACCCATTACGTGCAGAGCGGCGTGGGTCACTACGGCGTGTTCAACGGTTCGCGATTCAGGTCGGAGATCGTCCCTCGCATCAATGACTTCATGCAGTCAAACGATGGGCCTCCGGAGAAAGCATCGCGTGCTTCGGCCGTGGAATGAGCAGAACGCCTCGATCAAGAATCGATCGGGCCGCCTCAGCCGCGGCGCGGCCATCGTACTTGGATAGCCGTCGTGTTTCGACGGTTCTCAAGGAATGAACCGGGCTTCATCAGTTTCCGGGTCGAACTCAGCCTCGGGAACCGGAATGGAATCGTTCCCATACCCCTTATATAGCCTGATCACGATTCATTAACGCTGTATATTGGGCAAATGATTTGTTTTTGCGCCGAACGGTTTGAATGGCGTCGGATATGGCAAAATCCGGGCGGTATCTCCCGTTCCGGATTTGCAGATATGGCCCGCGCACTTCTTTATCGACGCCCCGCTGAACCGTCCCGGCTTCTCATCAAGTACGGATCCCAGATTTATTCCGTGCGCTTGCGAAGGCATCGCCGCGCGCGCCGCTACACCTTGCGAATCCATCCGAGCGACCGCGAAGCGATCCTGACAATGCCGCCACGGGGAACGCTCGCGGAAGCCAAGGACTTCGCGCAACGTCACGGCGGCTGGATCGCGGCGCGTCTCGGGCGTCTGCCGAAGGCGGCTCCCTTCCAGCACGGCGCGGTCATTCCGCTGCGCGGCGTCGCTCACCGGATCGTCCATCGCGCCGGCGAGCGCGGCACGGTGTGGACCGAGACGCGCGACAGCGGAGAGCGTATTCTTTGCGTCGCCGGCGAACCGGAATATCTCGACCGGCGCGTCCACGATTACCTGAAACGGCAAGCGCGGCAAGACTTGCAAAAAGCCTCGCAGCGCCATGCCGATGCACTTGGCGTCAAGGTCAGGCGTATCTCGATCCGCGACCAATCGAGCCGCTGGGGCTCATGCACGTCCTCCGGATCGCTGTCGTTCTCGTGGCGGCTCATCCTGGCGCCGCCGTTCGTGCTGGATTATCTCGCCGCGCACGAAGTCGCCCACCTCGTCGAAATGAATCATTCGCCACGATTCTGGAAGGTGGTGGCTCGCATCTGCAAGCATGTCGAGCGGGCCAAGAAGTGGCTCGACGTTGAAGGCAACGACCTCCATCGCTACGGCATTCAGGACTGATCGATTGACTTCGGTTCGCGTGAAGAAGACGCGTCAGAATATAAAGCTGGAGTCCTGCTTCTGATTCCATCAGAGGCAGAAAAGGTTTATCGCCCGCCGAACAGGCGGTCGTTCAGCCAGCCGTCCAGTCCGAGCCCGCTGGCGGGTTGCGGCCGCGCATCGGCCCGCGCCGGCTGCGGTATCGGCGGCGGCGGCGACGACCGTCCGACCGTGGGCGAAGCCGCCCGTACCGGGGCGTCGGCAGGCTGGCCGAACTGCGCGACTTCCGGCGGGAAGCCGCCCCGCTGCGCGCCGGGAATCGGCTCTGGCCGCGCACCTTGATGCGCAGTGCGCATGAAGCGGCTCCACACTTCCACCGGCAGGCTGCCTCCGGTCGCTTTGCGGGTCGGCGTGTTGTCGTCGTTGCCGAGCCAGACTCCGGTTACGAGCCGCGCCGTATAGCCGATGAACCATGCATCGCGAAAATCCTGGCTGGTTCCGGTCTTGCCCGCCGCCGTCCATCCCGGAATCTCCGCCTTGCGCGCGGTGCCGCTGACGACCGTCTGCTCCATCATCGTGTTCATCATGGCGACGGCGCGCGGATCGATCACGCGATCGGGCGCTTCCTTGCCGCGCGCATAGAGAAGCTTGTTGTTGCCCGCGGTCCGGACGCGTTCGACGACATGAGGACCCGCGGCATATCCGCCATTGGCGAACGGTGCGAAGGCGCCGACCAGTTCCAGCGGCGACACCTCCGACGTGCCCAGCGCGATCGATGCGTTGGGCTCGAGTTTGGACGTGATGCCGAGACGGTGCGCGGTCCGCACCACTTTCGCGGGGCCGACTTCCAGTCCGAGCCGGACGGCGACGGTATTGAGAGACATCGCGAGCGCCTGGGTCAGCGTGACCGCGCCGAAATATTCGTGCGTGTAATTCTCCGGCCGCCAGCCTTTGATGTCGAGCGGAGCATCCTGGCGGATCGTCTCGGGCGTCATGCCGGCCTCGATCGCCGCCAGATACACGAACGGCTTGAACGCGGAGCCGGGCTGGCGCTTCGCCATGGTCGCGCGATTGAACTGGCTGTCGGCGTAGTTGCGGCCGCCGACCATGGCGCGGATGGCCCCATCGGGCGTCATCGCCACCAATGCGCCCTGGCTGACATTGAACTTGATGCTTTTCGCAGCCAGTTCGTCGATCAGGGCGGCTTCCGCCGCGCTCTGCAGTTTGGGATCGATGGTGGTTTCGACGATGATGTTCTGATCGACCTGGCCTACCAGATCATCGAGCACGTCGCCGACCCAGTCGGCAACGTAGTTGGCGGTGCCGGCGCTCGCCGGTTTCATCGCCGAGTGCAAGCAGCGCGGCACCGCGCAGGCCGAGATCGACACCGCGGAGAAGATGGGTTTTGACACCGGCATCAAGGCCGTGCATCCGTTTGATGAAAACTGGAAGCTGCCGGTCTACGTCGCCAACTTCATCCTGATGGAATACGGCACCGGCGCCATCTTCGGCTGCCCGGCGCACGACCAGCGCGACCTCGACTTCGTCAACAAGTATGGGCTTGGCAACACGCCGGTGGTCTGCCCCGAGGGTCAGGATCCCCAAAGCTTCGTCATCACCGACACCGCCTATGACGGCGACGGCCACCTGATCAACTCCCGCTTCCTTGACGGCATGAGCGCTGATGCGGCGAAGGAGGAGGTGGCGAAGCGCCTGGAAGGCGAAACGCGCGGCGACCTGCCGGTCGGCGAGCGCAAGGTGAACTTTCGCCTGCGCGACTGGGGCATCTCGCGCCAGCGCTATTGGGGCTGTCCGATCCCGGTGATCCATTGCCCTAACTGCGACGTGGTGCCGGTGCCGGAAAAGGACCTGCCGGTGACGCTGCCGGAGGACGTCACCTTCGACAAACCGGGTAATGCGCTCGACCATCATCCGACCTGGAAGCACGTCGACTGCCCGACATGCGGGGCGAAGGCCACCCGCGAAACCGACACCATGGACACCTTCGTCGATTCGTCGTGGTACTTCGCGCGCTTCACCGATCCCTGGAACGACGCCGCGCCGACCATGCGCGCGGTCGCCGACCGGATGCTGCCGGTGGACCAGTATATCGGCGGCGTCGAGCACGCGATCCTGCACCTGCTCTATTCGCGCTTCTTCACCCGCGCCATGAAGGCGACCGGCCATGCCGGCGTGGACGAGCCTTTCGACGGCATGTTCACCCAGGGCATGGTCGTGCACGAG
>ENA-UOUJ01000543-UOUJ01000543.1-activated-sludge-metagenome-genome-assembly--contig:-NODE-543-length-24723-cov-4.470812_pt1 | contig 24723 bp, 26 predicted proteins | sample MGYA00249839_ERZ747224 | MGnify/ENA primary metagenome ERZ747224 (study PRJEB28782, sample SAMN03220277) | activated sludge metagenome | biome: wastewater; feature: sewage sludge; material...
CTTGTGGACTATCATATGCCTGGAACCAAGGGACCTGAGGTCATTTCCAAAATCCGAGAGTTCGATTCCAAACTTCATTTACTTGGATTTTCTTGTGACGACGGAGTTGAAGCGCACAACGAATCGCTCAACTCCGGTGCTCTTATGTTTGTCGCCAAGGATACCGGCAACGAAAAACTCCTCGGTATTATTCATCGCATCTGCCGCGAATACGAAAAGAAGAATAAAACTCTCGCGGCAACAAGTCCGACAGAGAATCGTAAGGTGATTCAAAGTCTCCGAATGGAAGGGGCATCGAACCATTTGGCCGATGTGTCTCGGTTGGTTCTGAAATACGCCCCTTCTCAGCAATCCGTTTTGATCCGCGGTGAAAATGGAACTGGCAAGGAGCGGATCGCCCGAGCCCTGCACGATAATTCACCGTGGCGTCTGGGTCCTTTTATCGCCATCAATTGTAGAGCAATACCAGCCGAACTGATCGAGTCCGAACTTTTTGGGCACGAAAGAGGCTCTTTCACCGGCGCAACAAAAGACCGCGTCGGAAAATTCCAGGCCGCCAGCAACGGAACACTTTTCTTGGATGAGATCGGTGAGCTACCAATGCACTTGCAGGCCACACTTCTCCGAGTTCTCCAAGAGGGAGAGATCACACCCGTGGGCTCTAACGTTCCGAAGAAAGTAAAAGTCCGCGTGATTACGGCGACCAATGCTCCGCTTGACGAGATGATTGCGGGAGGCCGTTTTCGCCAGGACCTTTTCTATCGGATCAACGCTTTACCAATCGCACTTGAGCCGCTTCGTAACAGGCCCGAGGACATTCCTTGCCTGATTGAATTCTTCCTCAAAAAAGAAAACGAAGCTACAGGTGAGCAGAAGGAAATTCTGTCGTCATGTGCAAGCCTGATGATGAAGCAGGCTTGGCCCGGAAACATTCGTGAACTCGCCCATGTGATTTCACGAATGCATTTATTGACCGACGGTAAAGTCATCACTGAGGACGCGTTTGATCGGGCGACAACGCAAATGGAGCCCAAAGCTCCAAAGAAGAAATTTGCTTCGGAAATTGACTATGAAATCTGGCGGCTTCGCACCGTCAGTGAAGAAAAGCAGCTCATCAAACGCGCTCTGAATGGGTCAAAAAGTTTGACTGAGGCCGCTGACCGCTTGGGAGCTGCTCGAAGCATGTTGAGATCAAGAATAAGAGCTTTAGAAATTGAAAATCCATTTGAACAAAAAGGGAGTGACCAATGAAAAAAACAAATATGACCGCCGTGATTCTGTTTCTGATATTGAGCCAATCGGCTTGGTCAGAAGAGTGTGAAAATACGGAGAGTCCGAATCAAATCGACACCCGCATTTACGACAAAGAGACCGTCAAACAAGCATTGATGGTTCTATTGCAATCAGGCGCACTGACAGTCCAACCTGCAAAGGGTCTAAAAATTAACAGAGACCTAGTTGAGGAACTTCGACGTGAGGGTGTTATTCAACCTGTTCCTATGAGAGCAGGTAGTATCTGCGTCGATCCAGTGAAGTGACAATTATGAAAATCTGGATGACAATTGGACTTTTGGTTTTGGCTGGAGGGCTTGTGAGCTATTCAATAAACAATTCAAATCAGACGGAAACGCTACGCGTGGCATTTCCGTCCAAACGCCCAATCAAAACCTATGAGCCCACGAATATCCATGTGGCCTATGAATACATTCTGCTCGAAAATCTTTATTCGCCACTTGTTGAAATTGACCCGAAAGGCGGTCAGGTCCTTCCCGCTCTAGCCGAATCCTTTCGATGGGAAGGACCCGAGCTTCATTTCAAAATTCGCTCTGACCTGCGCACTGTATCCGGCAAACAAATTTCGGCGCCTGACGTCATCTTCTCACTAAAACGAGTGATTCTTCTCTCTCAGAATACTCATGGCAATTTTCGGGATCTGATTTGTCCAGGGGAAGTCTTAAAAAGTGTAGATGACAATTGCCGTGGCCTTGAGCTTCGCGGCGACACTGTCATTTTGAAACCTGGTTCACAAAAGACTGTTTTGCTCCCGATGCTTTCAGCAATTGATTTCGCGATCATTCCGAAGTCAGCAGTCGATCCAAAGACGCTTGAAATTAGGGATTATCGAGAAACAACGGGTCTCTATTATCTGGAAAGACAAGACGAAGATGGCTCTATGCATCTGAAACAAAATCCGAATCATTTTCGGTCGCAAGATGGGGTGGCGAAAGAAGTTACCATGGTCGCTTTTGACCCCAAGGTGTCCCCTGGCGCCCTGGCCCTTTTTGACGAAGGGAAAGTGGATCATCTTCTCACCACGAGCGCTTCAAAAATCGAAGAGATCATCAACTACGCTCGCAATCATTCTGGCGTTCAACTTCATGCGACGATGAAAATCAAAAACTTCGTCTTGATTTTCACTGATCGAGGAAAGAAGGAACTAACAACCGAACAGCGACACATCGTCGGGAAAAAGGTCCGCGAAGCTTTCACAAAAATTTATCAGGGACTTCCTGGCTACCAGCCGTCGGAAGAGTTTTTTCCTGCTCTTGGAGATGGGGGCTTGAGCGATACTCAGCAAGCCGAAATTCACCGCTTGATCGGCCAAGTCAAAGGCGCGGCTCCGGTGAATTTGCGTATTGGTCTTTTCAAGTCTGGTGATTTCGAACAATGGGCCACTCCCATTCGTGAGGTTTTACCGAAGGCTGATATGTATTTGGAGAAGGTGCTTCCCGACCTTCATGTCTATAAAGATCCGTCAGAAATGCCTCATGCCATTATCGCAGGGACAGACACTGGCTTCATGGAGGACATCAACCTAATCTCTTATTCGCTGAACACAGGATTTTTAGGCCTCAAGAAATCTGAGCGCCCACTTTGGATGGCGAACTATATGTCACTTTCTAGCAAAGAGGAGAGAACAAAGGTTCTTCGAGAACTTCATTTCAAAGCTCTGGCGGACGCCGCAATTGTTCCGCTCGTCATCGCGCCGTTCGTTGCCATAGCAAGAAAGCCCTGGAAAATGGAGCTTTCGGAAATTTATGCGAATAATCAGTTATGGCTCATCAAACGTTAGTCGCCGCAAAATGGCTTCTTTCAAAGAAATCGGAACTTGAGATCAAGTTTCACGAGTTCAAATGGGGAACTGGCTACGGCATTCCTCTCTTTGACTTTGAAATCTCGATCTTAGGCGGTCGTCATTCTGGTCGAGGATCATCCACCGATCAGAATCTTGCCTTTGAGAAAGCCGCTGCCGAAGCCCTAGAGCGATTCGTCTGCTTTGAAAACGGTGTTTCAACCGAAGGGGTCGCAGCACATTCTATTGCTGAGTTCGCTGATCACAATGCAGGCCGAGAGGCAATTGAAAGACATCTGTTTCACTGGCACCTCAACACAAAGACACCTTTCCTCTCAGACATTGCGCTCTCTAACACGCAGAAAACTTCCCAAGCCGTTGTCGCTCGAGGAGGAACCATTTCGTGGATGAAACTGCGCCCTGCCTGGGCTTATGAATCGAGTCTTTGTCTTATTGAAAAGGATGATCGAAAATTTTTAGGTATTGGTCTTGGTGACAATGCAGATGGAACTCAACTTCATGCAGCTATCGAGGCACTTAGAAATTTTGCTGCCTACTGCGAGAATAAAGAGCAGTTTTTAGAAGCTGCGGAAGCAAATCCGGATCTTTGGTGCTGCAATAGTTCATTTCTTGAATCTCATAGAAATGTGTTCGAAAATCCAGGCATTGCCTCGGCCGCAGCAATTGCGCCTACGAACTTTCCAGTCCATCGCGAGACTCTTGCTAGTCTTTCTATCAAAGACATCCCCCTTACTTTTGTGCGGGCAACCATTCCTGGGGGCAGACTGTGAGAGAATCACTGAAACATCGCCTTAAAAGTTTTGAAAGAAAACAGCTCATAGCTTCGCTGTTGGGCCTTTTGATTCTTTTTTGTCTCTCGATTGTCTTCAATTACATTCATCTAAGCGGTCAAGCCACGCAGACGGCAAAGTTCATTTCTCGAATGATTCAAGTCGAGGACTTTCGAGAAGTCGGCATAACCCTCCAGGAAGCAAGGCTCGATCACTTTTCAACAATTCGATATATTTCATCTGATCCACGCAGATCGTTTACTCTTCCCGAGCTTGCTGACCTGATGCCTGACAAATCTTTTTGGCGGCGCCTGACCTATGACGAAGTTGCAGTGGATATTCCGACGATCACGGCGAGCCAAGATAAAATTATTTTTGAGTTTAGCCGCCTGAAAGAAATCGGCTGGGCATTTTTAATTTGGGCAATCTTGAATCTAGTTTCCATCCCTCAAACTCGCTTGATGAAAAAACGAATTGTGGAGGGATTCGACGAATCTTTGCGTATCGAGACCGAATTGGCTCGAGCCGAAGTTGCAAGAAAGCTTCGGCATAATATCCGAACACCACTTTCTGCTCTGATTCGTCTTTCAAATCGGAAAGGCGCTTCAGACCACAATCAGGAACTTCTGTCGAACGTCATCACACACATTAAAAACTTGGTTTCAGACTTGGATGAGCCGAATAAGAAGGCGGCTTCAGACAATCTGTTTCATCCGATCTTAACCGATGCCATGCGAGAGGTTCGCCTCGTATCTCCGGGACGTTTGATCGCTACAACCCAGGTCGATGATTCGTTGATTTCCGCGCATGGAGATTTCATAGGACACGAGCTGCGTTCTATTTTGACAAACTTGGCAACGAACGCCTTTGAAGCAACACCTGATGGCGGACGAGTTGACCTCGTCGCCCAGGACTTCGGGGACCGAGTCATCATCGAAGTGAAGGACAATGGAAAAGGGATTCCGCCGGGCATTCAATCAAAGGTTACTGAAAAAGGTTTCTCATTTGGAAAGCCCACAGGCACCGGACTTGGTCTTCATCACGCCAAGGAAAATATTGAAGCCTGGGGCGGGTCTTTAAGAATTTCCTCAGAGGTTGGACTCGGCACATCCGTTCAAGTGACTCTTCCAATTCAATCCCGAGAGCCTTGGTATGTTCCACGTATCAAGCTCAAGAATAGTGACACCGTTGTTGTGGTTGATGACCAAGTAACCGTGCATGACATCTGGCGAGAGCGCCTGAGAGAGGCGGGCTTCTCTGGAGGACCCACATGCCATGAGACCGCTGGAGCCGCGCTGTCATTTTTAAGTAGCCGATCAGGTATCTCTTCGGGCCGGGTAATAGTCTTTGCAGACTATGACTTGGGGACTAAGAAAACAGGCATCGATTTGCTCGCGGAAATTTCATCAGATACGAAGAAGTTCTTAGTCACAGGACACTTTGACGATCCCACCGTGCAAATGGCATGTAAGGTCCGTCAAATCCCCCTCATTCCGAAAACGGCGTTAAGCGATATTCCGATCGTTGTCGTTTAAGACTCTTCCTTCCTGCTCTTTCTACATTCTTCCTTAAATTCGATCTGACCGGCTCATTTGAACCAAACATGGATCATTTGGTCCACTTCGACTGCGTCCGACCTATCTGCGTAATCTTCTTTGCGAAATTGACTTTTTAACCGCTGGCCTGTGGCTCAATCGAGCCAAACAGCGATTCTCCGCAGGCACACCCGAAATCCACCAATCCAAAAACAATTCAATCACATAGCCGCTGCTTGGCCCCTTACCTACGTTTCGGACCTATTCCTGCTCTTAAGGTCGGGAGTAACCGCGGCTCTGAAAGCCGCAGAAAGAAGGGGTCTATGAAAATTGGAACTGAACACAAGAAGGAAAAATGTCCGAAGTGCGGGTCAAAAGAAGTTCTGACCTTGGGGATGGATCAAATGTGCTGCGACTGTGACTGGGACAACAGTCAGTTACTGGTCGAACTCGGCCAGCTCGACAACATCTTTGAGGCCATTCGTCAACAGTTCGATAGCGACGTTGATTTCAACGTCCATCACGAAAACGAAAACACAATCGATCTCGAAGGCGTCAGTGAAGACTTCTCTTCCAGTACGCAACGGATCGCTTAACTAAAAACAAAGGAGGTGCATTTATGAATGCAAAACAAATCAAAATTCAAAGTGAAACGAAGAGGTCCACGAATCTTTCAATTATCCCGCTGGAAAAGGCGGCAAAGGCCACTCTGTGGGAGCGATTGAAGCTTGCCTTCACGAAATCTGATCTGAGCTTCGAGCAATGGGAACGCCTTGAGATAAAGAGGTGCCGTCCCCCCACTGATTTCAATCACCTGGGGAGGTTCTGATGGCTCGAACTTTCAAGGATAAAAATCCGATCTATAGAGCAGAAACCCAGAAGACATACACTCGCCAATCGGAACCCGGCCTGAAGCGCCGGTACCTCAATTACAAGAAAGCGGGTCCCCCCGTTGATGGCGATGTGTGTCCCGAATGTCGTGGGCTCACCGACTTTCAGAGTGGGTATCTGACCTGCTCTGAGTGCGGGTGGACTGAAGACGTTGTGGAAATGTTTGAAATGGAAAGGTTTGCGGCATGAACGAGAACAATAATTTTCCATACAGCAATGTCGTGCCAATCCGAAAATCCGATCGCTTCGGAGTCTACTTGGGAGAAGTCACATCCAGTGGCGAAGTAATCGAAGGCGAAAGCGTTGGAATCGCACTTCTTAAACAGGGATCAAGGAAGTTTCGTCTGAAGCTCTTTGTGTACCCAAGTCATCAATACTTCATCGTGCCCGATGAAAAAGATGACACCAAGTACGTCGTTCTAAGTCTTGAAGAATATCGAAATCAAAGTGGCGAAGTACGAAAAAGTTGGAATCGAATTGGCGAAGGCCGACTTGCGGGAAGCTTTATCGCTCTGAGAATTCAACTTCTTCCCGAAAATATTTTCCTCTGTCTTTTCCCAGACAAGAGCGAACCCCAGGAGGACTTGATTGCGTCTTAACTTTAAAAAAGGAGGTGACTCTATGAATAGAAAAAAAATGTTATTTGGGCTTCTGATCTTTTCCCTCTCCCTAGTTTTGATGCCAGAACTAGGTTTTGCGAGCGTTGAATCTTCTCTTGTGGGGATTCAAACAAAACTCACGCGAGTTATTCTTCCAACACTTTCAATTATCGGTATTGCGTGGGCCGCATTCTCGCTTATGACGGGCAACGAGCGCGCGAAAACCCATTTGTGGTATGCGATCATTGGCTCAGTCGTCGGCTTTGGCGCACAGGCGATTGTTGATTTTATTTCACAGACGGTGCGCTAATGAGTGAAGAAAACCTGCTCACCTCAACAGTTCCCCGAACCCTCGAAACAAAAAATAAAATTCTTGGACTCGAACTTTCCGATGTTCTCGTCCTACTGCTGAATCTTTCAGTGCAAAATCTCATCTTCGGATCAACTTCTATGAAAATTCCCATGGTGTTTGGTTCAAGCCTTGCGCTTGGCCTCGTTCTTTTTATTTTCAAGCGAGGTAAGCCAGATCAGTTTCTACAACACTATGTTGAACACCTAATTTCTCCAACAGTGTCGTCGGCAAATACACCGGACTCTAAATATCGCCGCTTCGGAAGTGGCGGTGCTTTATGATCGCCACTTCTTCACTTTCGGAAAGTCTCCCATTCTGGGAATTTGAATCGAGCCCTTTTCCTCATGCTATTTTATGTGACGGCTCACTATCAACAGGCTTTGAATTGTTTCCTCTGGATATCGAGTGCTTTGACGAATCCAGAATCAATCAACTTACCATGGGACTTCGTGCCTTCGCGAACTCGCTGCCGGAAGGCATGACATCGCAGTTTCTAGTTAAGGTCGAATCTGATGTTGAGGAGGTTCTTGCGGCTCATACAGGACTCGTCACAACTAATAATACATTTTTAAAAGCCCTGGATCAAAATCGTGCTGAAAGTTTGTCGGAACAAGTAAAGGACGGAACTCTCTTTCGCCCGAGACTTCTATTTTTCCTAAAAACGGAAGGAGCCGAGCGGCCGGGACCGCTTGCTTTCTCAAGTACAAAGAAATTTTCTTCAGAATTTGAAAAGGGTTTTGAAGGTCGATTGCAAAGCCTTAGTCAGGCGCTTGAAACGGCCAAGGCCACTCTTTCTTCCTTGGGTTTTGTTACGGACGATTGTTCAAAAGAAAGTTTGATCGAGATTTTATATGAACACCTGAATCCGCGACGCGCCGACTCAGTCTCTCCACCGCAGATTGCAAAAAGAGAAACTGATCTCGACGATATCTCGCCAAGAGCGCAGCTCGTTTTCGGTGATCTAATTTTGGATCAAGAAGATTTTATCCTTGATAGCCTAAAGACACGAGTCATCACACTCAAGACGCTTCCCGAAATGACCTTCGCGGGAATGATGAGTGGATTTTTAGCTCTGCCTTTTAAGTACGAGCTATTGTTTTCTTTCAAGATTCCAGAACAAGGCAAAGAAATCAAAAGCCTTGAACAAAAGCGACGAATGGCACATTCGCTTTCAAATTCATCCAGCAATCGAGTTTCTGATTTGGAGAGTGAGTCCCGCTTGTCACAAACAACGGATTTAATTCGTGAGATCATCGAAACAGGCCAAAGAATCTTTCAGGCTGAACTCGTTATCATTTTAAGAGACGTTGCAAGTCATGAGGGAGAACGACGCCTAAATCTTCACACAAAAGAAGTTCTGTCTCGCTTCAAAACGTTGAGTGGTTCAGAGGGTACTCAAGAAACGGTCGGTAGTTGGAAAATATTTAAGTCTGATTTGCCACTCGCGCCAATGTCAATGGTGCGAACAAAAAGGATGAAGACGAATAATCTCGTCGACTTCTTTCCGCTTTACGGTGCTGCCACTGGCGATGAGAAGCCTGTTTGTCTGATTAAAACAAGACTCGGCACTCTCTACTCGCTGAATCCATATTCGGCTCGGCTTAATAACTTTAATTCCTTAGTCACTGGCTCTAGTGGTTCAGGCAAAAGTTTCGCCAACAACTTTTTAATGCTTCAGCAGATCGCACGAGGGACTCGTGTATTTGTCATCGACATCGGCGGTTCATACAAAAAAATGACCGAGGTTCTAGACGGTCAGTATTTTGAGATCAATCTAACAGGACTTTACAGAATCAACCCGTTTGAACTTCGTGATCCAAGCCAACCCCCTTCTGGAGAAAGGCTTAAAGGGTTGGTCAGTATCATTGAGCAAATGGTTGTCGATCAGGGTGAGAAACTAACACGATTTGAACGGGTTCAACTTGAGGCCGCATTAACCACTGTCTTTGAAAACTCACGAAATACGGGAACACCACACTCCCCGATGTTATCGGATCTCGCGAAACACTGCCTAGAAGATACGGAAGAATCGTTGCGCCGAATCGGGAAGCTACTGTTCCCATGGGTTGGGTCTACACCTTACGGACGCCTTCTTGATGGTCATGGAAAAATTGAAGCTGATCGAACAATAGTGTCGTTCGATCTCAAGGGCCTTTCTCAATATCCGGATCTTCAGTCGGTGATGATTTTGATTCTGACGAATTTCATTCTGGAGCAAGTTGAAAGTGACCGGACTATTCCTAAACGAGTTCTTCTCGATGAAGCTTGGGAGCTCTTAAAGAGTCCTGCTGCGAGTAACTTCATGGAATATGCTGCACGCACTTTCAGAAAAACTGGCAGCGGAATCACATTCATTACCCAAGGTGTTGAAGAGATCATCGCAAGCGGTATGGGGCCAGCCATTTTGAACAACACAGCGGCCAAGCTCATCATGCTTCAAAAAGGTGACACAAAAGTTTTGAGGGACGCTTTGAAACTTAATACGCAAGAGCTGCGGTTGATCCAGAGCCTTGAACAACGCAAAGGCGTTTTCAGCGAAGGATTCTTGATGGAGGGCGAAAGTCGCCAGGTTATCAGAATTCAGCCCTCGCCAATGGAGTATTGGATTTCAACATCAGACGCTCGTGACAATCAGTTCTTAGACAAACTTAAAGCCGAAGGACTTTCGCTTGAGGCAGCCCTTGTAAAAGCATCGGATCTTGCACCATTCGGCGTTTCTTCAATGAAGGGGGTGGCATCATGAAAAAAAGAATTTTAGCAGTTCTATTGTCGGTTGTCTTAATAGTGGGACCGAGATCCGCGAAGGCTGATCTTTTCGGAGGAGACGTTTTGGTTCTCACCCAAATTCTCGCTCAAGCAATTCAAACTGTTATTACACTTAGAAGTGTTTTGGAAAATGGAAAAGATACCCTCGATCTCATGCGAGATATCAACGCGGGTGTTCGTAGTGGGCTTGATCTCATTCGAATCATCAATCCGAATTTTAATCCTGGCGTTTATGGAGATCTGCGCGATGCAGACTCTGTCCTTCGTGCTTTACAAGCCTTGTATGGCACCGTGCCCGACGGAATGGATCACGACTTAATGAGGTCGCAGGATCAAAGTGTCGCGGAAGTGATTTCCATGAATCGAAATCTCTACGACTACGCGGACAATGTTGATCGAGAGAAGGATCGCATTCTTTTTCATGCGCAAGTTGTTAGCCCCCAAGGAGCAGGAAAACTTCAGAATCAGGCGCTTGGAGTTCTGATTGGCGTGACGACACAGCTTTTAAGAACACAAAGTCAGATGCTTAAGATCATGGCTCAGAACATGGCTTATGATAATCGCAAAGAAAAACTAGCTACCCAAAATTTCCAAGAAAACTACAAAGGAATTTCGCGTGGCTTCGAGGGCTTACCTCGCCAAACGAATTTACCAAGACTGGGAGGTGGAAAATGATTCCGAATCTCGAAGTTCTGGGCTCACTCGTTCGCGACCTCTACCAAGGCCTTAGCCAACTCTTCTATCTGATGCTCCCACTCGCAATTTTATTTTCGATTGTCTTTGGTTATTTGAAGTCAGGAGACGCGAATTATCCAGACGTCATTAAAAGATCGTTTGTTGCCGCTCTACTTTTGGCTTCATTCCCTGAAGTTTCAAATCTCATCCTAGATATTTGTGATGGGATCGCGCTCAAGATCGACAATATGTCGGGTCTTGAGACCTTCATGCGAATGGCTCAGGAAAAATCGCAAAGTTACGCTTTGGCTAAGAATGTTTTGCTTCTAAAATTCGACGATCTATTTATGGCAGTCTTAAGTTTTGGAAGTTTCATTCTGCTCTACATCGCTCGCTATATTACGATAGCACTTTACTATTTCTACTGGGTGCTTCTCTCTGTTTGCGCACCGCTGATGATCCTTTGCTACATTTTTCCTAGGACAGCAGGAATCACCGCCAATTTATATCGTGGTCTAATTGAAGTGGCGTGCTGGAAAATTATATGGGCGGTGATGTCGGCCATGCTGACCTCAATTTCCTTTGGCAACATCTATCAAACTGAAGGCTCATACCTCACTTTGATCGTTATGAACTTTGTGATCGCAATTGCAATGCTATTCACTCCGATGATTATGCGCTCGCTCATTGGTGAAGGCGTTCAAGCAACGGCTCAGACGATTGGGACAACGGCGGCTCTAGCAATGGTCGCGTTGCCAGCGAAAATAGCGACGGTCCATCAAGTGTCTCGCGAAGTTCTTTCGAACACTCGCGCTTATGCCGGTCATAAAATTCAAAGTATTCAAAACAAAATTAACCGACCTCGTGGGTCGTAAAGGAGGTGCAACTATGAATAAAAAAATCATGCTACACGCTAGCCAATACCCAAAGGCCATGAGGGAGTTTGCGGAAGAAAATCTGAATCTTAAATTTCTTTGCGGAGCCTTGCTAGGAGTTTTCGTTCTTATGCTTCTGCTGGTCCTTTACCTCGTGAAACAAGGACCAACAGTTATCGCACTTGACGGAACTGGTGAAGTCTCTCGTATTGAAACCAAAGTCACAGACGTTCAGATTGAATCTGCCATGAAGGAGTATATCAAGCATAGATATTCCTGGGATGAGAAAACGGTTGCCGACGAAGTCAGTAAGGCAAAGTTTTTCGTGCTGCCGTCACTTGCTTCTGCATTTGAAAGATCAATGTTGGAAACCCTAAAATTTGTTCGCGAAAAGAAAGTGCGCCAGCGTGTGTATCCAAAGTCCGTGTTGGTAGATCTGAAAGAGAAGAAAGTTACAGTCCTCGCAGATAGAATTACAGAGTTTGACAATTTGAAAGCGGCAACTGAAATGCGCTTGGTTCTTCAATTCACCGTCGATGATCGAACGGTTGTAAATCCTTGGGGCGTCTACGTCACCAAAGAGACCGAAGAGGCTGGCCGATGAGAATTGCATTTATGGTACTTCTCAGCGCATCTTTATGGTCATCGTTATCGGCGGCTCAAGTCCGAAAGGTTGCAATTAAAATTGATGATATCCTAACGGTCAAAGCGGCTCTTGGGATCGCCACAATCATTCAACTACCCGAGACGATTCAGTCCGCAATCATCGGAGACCTGTCAGGGTTCAAAGTTGAATACCTAGATCGAGCGGTGACGATCAAACCCCTTCGTTCTGGGGTGAAAACCAATCTTTATCTCGTAACTGAAAAGCGACGGTACAATGTCAGGCTCGTGACAGTAAGCCAGGCGTCTGCTGACTACATTGTCTATGTGAAAAGTTCGGATCAGGTTGTGTCATCGAATAGATGGACCAAGATTGGGAAGTCACAGCAACTTGACGGCGTCAAATTGTCAGTCGAAAGAGTCGGTCTATCGGGAAGTGGTTTTATTCTGATTGATGCAAGACTTGCTACGACTTCATCTCAAAGCCTTTCACTCAAGCCAAGCGATTTCGAGATCAGACAAAGTGGGAATTCGAAAGTTATAAATGGCCTCTTCCTGTCTGACCTGAAAATTTCGAAAGATAAGCCAATGTTAATTGGGATATCTCTCGCAAAGTCCGACCTGATTTCGAAAAAGCCGGTCACCATCGAATTAAAATCTAGAAATACTTTTTCTCTGACTTTAGCTCAGGAGCTTCTATGGAAGTAAATAATCGGCTCAAGGTTTCTCTTGAAAAAATGAAAAACACACTCTTGAAAATCAAGGACTCCTTTTTCCAGAAGAGCGATGTTAGCCAAAAGACAGATGTTAATTTTAGGGCTTTCAAGGCTCTGGGGGCAATCGGAATTGTTGTTTTTGTTGCGGTGGTTTTTCTAATGCCTACTGATGTGCCGGTTGAGTTTACCGAAAAAATAGATCGACCGGAAACAAATCAGAAAGCGACCAACGAATCATCCGGCGCGAGGAAGAATGAAACAACGGCTGAAAACCTGTGGGGCTCGCCGAAAATGGCTTTGCCAGCAGGAACGGGTTCATCTCAGGTGAACTACAATACCTCTATGGTGATTGGGTCCAAAGGTGGAAATGCCAAGACGGAACTTCGAGCTGGAATAAGACTTCCGCTGCGTCTTTTGGATAAGGTTGTTGTGTCCCAAGAACCAGTTCCCGTCTTAGCGGAGCTTATTCTCAATTCTGAATCTGATTCCGGGTTGAAGCTTCCGGCAGGAACTAAATTTTATGGAGAAGCCAGTTTTCAAAAAGGCTCCGACCGAGCAACTGTTCGCTTCAGTCAAATTTCTTTGCCGAGCGGACAGATCCGCAAAGTTTCTGCTCTTGCCTTAAGTAAAGACGGCCAGCCAGGAGTCGTCGGTCGAATTTTCTCTGATGGTATGAAAAATACCGCGGGCCAAGTCCTCACGACATTTGTTGGAGGACTTGCCGCAGGGAGCATGGAGACTGACATCTTAGGAAGATCCAAGGGTGGAATTGAAAATGGCCTGCTAGGTGCTGTTGCCGCAACCGCGCAGTCACGCGCTCAAGCCTATGGTGAAAAACTGAAAACCGAACGGGAGTGGATCGAACTTGGTGCCGGTGTCGAGTGTGACGCTGTATTGAGCGACGCTCTCAAACTACAAGACGGAGGTGAAAACTATGAGTGACGACAAAAGATCAGAAATGACAGATCGAGGATTTGCGATCATGGCCCTAGCCCTTACCGTTTTTGTGGGATGGCTTAAATATAAGACTGAAATCATAACCTTCTATTTTCAATGGCGATATGGAGTTGCCCTAGTTATCACGCTCGCTATAATGGCGACGTATGTGAAAATCCGCAAGAAATTTACTTCCCTGTTCAAAGAGAGTGATCTCGAAAACGAAATCCTATCACCCACAGAGGGTGAGGATTCTGTTTTCGCAGGAATCACGCCAAAGGGTAAGTCTATTTTCATTAAGCAGTCCTTTAGACGGATGCACACGCAAGTCGTAGGCACGACAAATGCTGGTAAAACCGAGTCTGTAATCGTCCCTTGGGCAATTGATGACATCAAAAAGGGTCGAGGCCTAATCATCATCGACGGGAAATCAGATCGCAGTCTTCTCGACAAACTCTACGCTTATGCGAAGAAGCACCATAGAGAGCACGATGTTCGCATTCTTTCGCTTTGTAACGTGGACATCAGCCACACATTTAATCCCTTTACCAACGGCTCAGTTCTTGAAATTGCGGAGCGAGTTTTTGCAGCTCTCAATTTTGAAAACGAATACTTCAAAAGTATTCAGTATGATGCATTTCTTCACTGCCTTCTGCTTTTAGAAGACGCGAAAATCAGATCGACGCCGTGTAGAGTGATCGATTGCTTGAAGAGTGAAAAGCATTTGGCAAGTCTCGCTAACAAATCGCAGAATCCAAAACTAAAGGATTGGGCCAAAGACTTTTTGAGTTTGAAGCGCGAAGAACGAGAGCAACGTACAAGCGGCCTTGTCGCGCAACTTCAAAGTTTTGCTGTCGGCGAAACGGCATCAATTTTTAATAGTGAGCAGTCGGATATTGATCTTGAAAGAGCCTTAGAAGACGGCGAGATCATCTACTGCCAGTTGCCAGCCTTAAAGGTGCCGACCCTTGGTAAGGCTACCGGGAAGATTATTCTTCAATGTCTTCAAAGCGCAGTCTCGTCGAGACATCTCGGCAGATCAGAGCATAAAAAGTTCTTCTCAGTTTATCTCGATGATTTCACTGAGTACCTGACACCGGGTTTCGTGACACTTCTGAATAAATCAAGAAGTGCCAACGTCGGAATTGTCTTTGCTCATCAGGCCCTGGGAGATCTGGCCGGTCTTGGCGAAGGTATCCAAAACACGATCCTTACCAACTCGAATCTCAAAGTATTCATGAGGACCAATGAGCCTGAGTCAGCGGAATATTTCTCGTCAGTTATCGGAACGCTCCAAACTAATAAAGTCACTGAGCGACAAAAAGACGGTTTCCTGGGCGCAACGAAAACCGGCGATGGGTCAGTTCGTGCGGCTGAAGAATTCAAGTACCATCCTAACGTCTTTAAGCAGGAGCTTGGAGTCGGCGAAGCGGTCATGGTTCTTCCACATTCTAAAGGCAGCCTGCCAGTACGTATCAAGTTCAAGAAAAGCTTCGATCTGGATGCGCAGGTCATTCCGAAACTTAAGAAAGCAGAACCTCTCGGAATGGGACCGATGCTTTCTGAGAAACCAAAAAACGAAAAGGCCGACGCTGGTAAAGAGCTAATAGCTTCGGCGAGTGAAGATCAGAAGGAGGCCGCATGAGATTCGTAATTGTCATTTTAGCGCTGGCAGTATCGGCATGTAGTCACATGCCAAAATGCGGAAATCCTGATGGCGCAAAAGTTATTTTATCTGGCAAAGAGAGCTGCGTAGTTCGCATTAGACAGGTGACAGTGGGATCTGAACTTACAATTCCGCAAAGCCTCAAGGACTCTCGGCTCTCTCAATTTGCGCTTGAGTGGATCGAGCCCGGTATGACTGAAGGCCGCATTGAGCTTGGTCACTTTGTGCTCTTACCGATTTCATCTAAGCAGGATTCCAAGTGAGAACTTTGGACTACACCATCATCAAACAGGCACAAGAATTTACTGCTCGGTGGGGATTTCTTACGAGAGATCTTTTCTTTAAATTTTTTTGCGAGAAGCAACGCACTCAAAAATTTGAGTATTGGAATCGACTTGCCGAAACAGGTCTCTTTGTAAAATCGAAATCCAATTCAGAGGTTTTATTTTTGAGTAGAAAAAGTAAAAGCCTCTTTGCGGGTGATTCGCGGCCCTCAAGATTTCACGTCTTCATCGACCACGATGCGATTGTAGCAGATGTCTTGCTCACACTTGAGCAACTTGATCTGGTTCGGGAGTATTGGCTGGAAGATGAGCTGATGAGAGATCCACCACTTGCCTACAGAGTGCTTGGTGCAGACAAGGTCTATCGGATTCCTGATCTAGTTTTTGATTTGAAAACTCCGACGGGCCAAGTGAGGTGTGTCCTAGAAATCGAAAAGACTTTAAAAACGTCTGCCCGTTACGAGAGAATGGCTCTCGCATATGGAGATTACGATCACATCAATTTGGTGCTGTTTGGTTGTGAAAGTAGTTATACCGAAAGCATTATTAAAAGATCGTTTTCTGCAAGCCTTGGAGGCGGCCAAAGAGTTGTTCCGGGCACATTTTTGTACGAGGACTTTTTAAAGTCGGCTCTATCTGTAAAAGTCCGATTCGCAGACAAAGAATTTATCTTCGAAAAAATGCTTCAGCTAGTAACCCAACAACCAATTCAAAATTTGAATTCTAAAGCGGATCTAAACCGGATGGCCGTCCGGTTTAGAAATTCAAAAGCAGAAGAGGTCGGATGAAGAAAAACTATGAGAATTCAGCGAGATCGGACCCACCCAACCCCGCCCCCTTGAAACAAGTTTCTTCCTGTCCACCCCCACCCAACGAGTACGTGGTTGAAGGTGGACAGGAACCAGGGGGCGGGGTTGGGTGGGAAAAAAATTAGGAGGTAGATAGATATTTAAATAATAAGGAGGTGGATACATGAATACAGAAGAAAAGAATAAAGACGTAAAAACAAAAGACGAAGTCACAAAAAAGGAAGGCCGGATTGTCGTAAGTTCTGAGGCTGAATTGGTTGTTGGCGAGATGACAGATCGTGTGAATGACGGTTTTGATGCGGGCCGAGCAAATCGTTATGACGTCGCCAGCTTCATGATTCTCTGGTTTAAGAATAATGCTCCTGATGACGCAATTTTAGAAATTCGCCGCCGTTCGGCAAATGCTTTTTCGATGCTCGATGCCCTTCAAAAGAAGTATAAGGCTCTCGGAGAAGTGCCGCCGGACATCCAAGCGGTTCTGGATAAACATTTCTTTGGTGAAGCCGCCAAGGAGCAGAAAAAGACAAAAAAGAACTTGAAGCATGAGTGTATCACAGATACACTCATTGAAAGTGAGCCGCTATGAGTCCAAAAAAATTTAAAGAAACTCGGGAGCAACTTGGACTCACTCAAACGGATCTCGCCAAACTCTTAGGGCTATCGGGAAAAGCTCCGATCAGTCACTTTGAGATTGGATTTAGGACGCCAAGTCCGCTTATCAGTGCCGTGATGAGCTACTTGGGAAGTCTCTCTGAGCGTAAAGCCCAGGATTTTGTAGAAGAGTTCCAACGGCACATTGATGAAGCGCAGAAGCCCACAAAAGGCCGCAAGCGTGGGTAGGAAATCCACCTATGCAGCGGCGGTGGATTTTGATGATGAAGGCATGACGGTCGAGTTGATAGGTGTCCCCGACAATTCGGAAGATGCTGATGCCCGACGCGAGAGAGTCGAAAAGCTCGTCGCAAAAATCATCCTTCTTGGCCAAACTAGAGGACGACCTCGAAGGGAGGAATCATATGAAGAACAAATCGCAGCCTGACTTTAAACTTCAATCTCAAGCGGCACTTTTGATCGGATGCTATTCCAGAGTTTCCACTGATGAACAGGCGAATGTCATTGAGGGTTCTCTCGATAACCAACGCCATCGAATGCAGTCATTCTTAGAAATTAAAAACATGCAAGAGCCCGGATGGGGCCGTTTGGTTGAACACTTTATTGACGACGGATACTCTGCAAAAGACACCAACCGTCCCGCTTACGAGCGGATGATGAAGGCACTCAAGTCCGGCAAAATAAATGCAATCATGGTGACTGAACTTTCCAGGCTTTCGCGCAACATTCCTGACTTCTGTGATTTCCACAAAATGCTTGAGAATCACGGAGCCAAATTCTTTTCGATCAAAGAACAATTCGATTCCAGCACCCCTGCCGGAAAAATGATGCTCTATAATATGATAAATTTAGCGCAGTTCGAGCGAGAGCAAACGTCAGAACGTGTTGCCATCAATTGCCATTCTAGAGCACAACGTGGTTTTTTGAATGGCGGACCAGCCATCCTTGGTTATGACAAAGATCCGGCAAAGAAAGCGACCTTTCTTGTTAACGAAAAAGAAGCGAAGCAGGTTCGTAGAATCTTCGAACTCTTTATTGAACAACGAACTTTGAGCCGAACAATTGACGCAATTACGGCAGAGGGAATCAAACCTAAAGCACGCGACAACGCCAGAAACCGTCTTGTGAAGGCCGGAAGATGGACCACTGATTCGTTAAGCTTCGTCCTAAAAAACCGTGCCTACACTGCCGCTCGTGAAGTGAATAAAGCAAATAAGAATAAGGATCAGAACAAACTCAAAGCCTGGCAACGGTACGGAGTTTTTCCCGCCTCTTGGCCTGCTATCGTTGATGAAGTGACGTTCAACATAGCTAATGTGATTCTAGAGGAGAATACTTCCCGCGAACGAATGCGACTTGATACGTCAGCGACAAGAGTTTTTGCTGCCTCTGGCCTGTGCCTTTGTGAGGAGTGTGGACGAAAACTTGTCGGCCAATCTGCTCACGGAAAAAAACAGGTTCATCGCTACTATGTTCATTCTTCTAAAAAAGGCGACGTCATCAATTGCTCAGTCAAGCGTGTGAAAGCTGACAAAATTGAGTCAAAGCTTGCTGAGTATTTATCCGCAATTCTACTTCAGGCAGGACATTTTGATAAAGTCGAAGAACGAATCAGAGAATTGGCTAACCAATCTCCTGAGCAGCTCAAAATTGACAAAACTCGCCTAAGCCTGGAACTCCAAAAGCTTACTCTTGCCATCAAAAATACTTTTAAGATCCAAGCCGCTCTCGACGCAGAGTCAGAAGCGATCCGAGAGACTGCCAAGGAACTTGAAGAACTCAGCCGCAAAAAACGCCACATTGAGGCAGAGCTTGAAAATTTGAAGACCAAGGAAATTGCAAAAGATGACGTTAACGATGCCATCGGTGATCTGAAAGACCGACTTGCATCGTTCCGTAAAGGCTGGATTAAAGCGTCAGCCGTTATGAAGAAGAATCTGCTGAAGGACTTGGTGTATTTTGTTCTTGTCGGCCCTAAAGGGCTCAAGATTCAATTCCGACTGAAGCACGAGGAGTTGAACAAAGACGTCACTCCCGAAGAATTAACGGCGGCAAAGATTAATGAAAGTAACGTCATTGATTTATCGAAAAACAGGCAAAAAAAATCCGAAGAAGCGGAAGCTACTTCGGGGTCTAAGAATTCTAACAACTTGGCCATCGCTGGTTCGCAAGTTGTAGGATTTGGTAGGGGCAACCGGGCTCGAACCGATGACATCCACCTTGTAAGGGTGGCGCTCTACCAACTGAGCTATGCCCCTGGAACCGAATAGGTCCGCAACTTAAATCAAAAACTATCGTTCGACAAGACACTTGTAATTCAGCTGAGTAGAAATCTGCTGAATCGGCAAGTGCACGCCGTCGACCCGATCGAAGGGGAACAATGAAAGAACTACATATTGCCCGTAAATCGGTCTCTGGTTGATGAACGCCGACGAAGGAATCGACTTCTCGCTGAAGGACCGCAAGGACAAGCGATAAACCGTTCCGTTCGAACTCGTCATTTGCGCGCGCACGATGTTGTTCATCTCGATCGCGACCCCGGTGGCTTTGATTTCGCAAGTTTCGGGATCGATCTGCTGGACCTGTAACTGCCTGATATCATTCTTGTCTTTGACGACCCGGAAGGCAAAGAAAGTTCGGAAGTCGCCCTTTTCGGCCATCCAAACGCCTTGAACGAAAACCCACGGGAACGGCATTTCCGAACCCCACGGCCACGGCACGAAATCGTCTCCGGATCCCTGGATCAAGGAATCGATCGCGGAGGAGGAAAGGATCTCCCCGTTATCCCGGATGTTCGGCGGATAAGTCCGTGCGTTCACCGCGATCGTCGCGAAGAGCGCAGCCAATAATACTCCGACCAGTGTCTTCATCGTTCCCCCTCAAAGACTCTGTTCCAGATGAACCCGGGCGGCCTTGTTCATGTAATAACCGTTTTTCGCCCGGAATATATACTTCGGCTTTTCGTAATCAGGTTCAATCAATTTTCTGAGGCGCTTGATCGTCACGTAGATTTTATTGTCGTGGACGGCCGGATCGTACGGTTGGCGCCAAACATGCTCGACCAGATATTCCTTGGAGTACACGGATCCCTGGTTCTGCACGAAAAGTTTCAGGAGATCCAAAAGAATGAACTGGTTTTTAAAGTCGATTCGACCGAGCTTCTTTTCGATCACCGCGTGATTTTCCTCGTCGAAAACCAGGTCGTAGCTCTGCTCGCTGCTGACGCCGAGACGCTCGAAGTAGGAATTGATCATCTTCGTCAGACGAACGTAATTTTTCGGATCGACGGCTTTCCGAGCAAGAGTCATGTACATGCGCGACATGTCCTTGTCGCCCATGTCGAAGTAGATCGCGCCGAGCATGCCCAGCAAATAGACATTCATGACGATGTTCTTGGTTTGCTTGACCTCTTCGTAGGCTTTCCAACACAGATCGATCGCCTCTTCGTACTTCTTCATGTCGTGAAGAATGCGGGCGTTCAGCATCAAAGTGGAAAGTTTGAGTTCGGGGATGTCGTAGACCTGGAAAAAGACGTTGAGGTTGTAGATCTCTTTCAGGGCTTCTTGATAGCGGGGGGGCTGAATCCGCGTGTACACGGAGGCCAAGCCGAAGATGGCGTAGCAGATGTCTTCCTTGGTATCCGCCGCCAATGCGATGGCGAGGGCCTTCTGAAGATAATCGAGAGCGATCTCCTGCTGACCCTTGTTGGAAGCGCAAAGGGCGAGGGTGTAGTAGGTTTTCGAGTTCAGCTCGAAACCTTCCTTGAGCACGAGATCCTGGAGACGCTCTTTCGTGGCGTTGATTTCCTCGTACTGCTCGCGCTCGGCATAGATCCGGAGCAACAGATTCTGACATTTCAGGTACTCGGAAAACTTGCGGTTCGCGAAATAGCCTTCGGACGCCTCGAGAAGATGCTTCATCGCGGGCTCGAAGTCGCCGCGATCCACATAGAGACTCCCAATTTCAAAGGTGCGATCCAACTCGGCACTCATCGACATCCGCCCCAGCCAGGCTTTCTAAAAAGAACATCATGATTTTGTAAGGTTCATGGTTTGACAGAATCTGTCTTGGGGGTCAAGGAAGGTGGATAACCATGCCCGTTTTTTGCGCAGTCCCAACGAAAAACGGGGGCAAAAGCCCCCGTTTTTTACTAAATAACCTAATTGTTCATGACTCAGTGAGCATGAAGAGCTTCGCCGGTGATTTGAGCTTTGATGCCGAAATCGCGGGCTCTCATGTTCTTGAAGATCTCCTTCGGATTCTTGATATCCAAAGCGTGGACCAACACCTGATCGACATGGTCGACGAGGATGACTTTCAAGTCCTTCAAGACTTCTTTCGGGATGTCTTTCAGGTCTTTTTCGTTTTCCTTCGGACAGATGATCGTTTTGATTCCACCCCGGTGAGCGGCCAGAACCTTTTCTTTCAATCCGCCGATCGCCATCACACGTCCACGGAGCGAAATCTCGCCGGTCATCGCGACCGTTCTCTTCACCGGGATCTTCATGATCGCGGACACGATCGAAGTGGTGAGAGCGATCCCCGCCGACGGGCCGTCCTTGGGAACGGCGCCTTCCGGCAAGTGGATGTGAACGTCGATATCCGCGAAGAACTCCTTGCCGAAACCGAAGAGCGGTCCGCGGCTGCGAACGTAGCTCATGGCCGCCGAGCAGGATTCCTTCATCACGTCGCCCAGTTGTCCCGTGACCGTGAACTTCCCTTTTCCGGGAACCACGGACACTTCGACCGCGAGGAGATCCCCGCCGACTTCCGTCCATGCCATCCCGTTCGTGAGACCGATCTCGTTTTGATCCTCGATCTTTCCGAACTTGAACTTGTGAGGACCGAGAAGCTCGATGAGTTTCTTCGGACTGACCACGTAGGCCTTGGTCGATTTCGAAGTCTTCGTTCCTTTTTTCGAGGTCTTCTTGCCGTCGCCCGCCATGGCTTCCGCCATCACGATGTCTTTGGCGACTTTCCGGCAGACGTTCGCGATCTGACGCTCCAGGTTCCGCACGCCGGCCTCACGGGTGTAGTAACGGATCAAGTGATAGATCACGGGATCCTGCAACTGCACCTTGTACTCTTTCAAGCCGTGAGCTTCGATCTGCTTCGGAACCAGGTAGTTCTTCGCGATATGGAACTTTTCCTGCTCGATGTAACCCTCGAGGTGGATGACTTCCATCCGATCCAGGAGCGGACGCGGCACCGTGTGCAGCGAGTTCGCGGTCGCGACGAACATCACGCGGGATAAATCGTATTCCACTTCCAAGTAGTGATCCTGGAAGGTCGCGTTCTGCTCGGGATCCAAGACTTCGAGCATGGCCGACGCCGGATCACCGCGGAAGTCGGAAGCCATCTTGTCGATCTCGTCGAGCAACAGAATCGCGTTTCCTTTGTCGACTTTGCGAAGAGCCTGGAGGATTTTCCCCGGCATCGCGCCGACGTAGGTTTTCCTGTGACCGCGGATCTCGGCTTCGTCACGCACTCCACCCAAGGAGATCCGGGCGAAGGGACGATTGAGCGAGGTCGCGATGGACCGGGCCAAGGAGGTTTTACCCACCCCGGGAGGGCCGGCGAGACAAAGGATCGGACCCTTCATGTCGTCGGAGATGCTCAAGACGGCCAGGTATTCCAGGATCCGTTCTTTCACGCGCTCAAGGCCCCAGTGATCCTCGTCCAGGATCTTCTGGGCCTTTTTGATGTCGTGGCTTTCCTCGGAGTAGGAGTACCAAGGGAGCGAGAGCATCCAGTCGATGTAGTTGCGCACGACGGTCGCTTCCGCGGACATCGGCGACATCATTTTGAGCTTTTTCACTTCTTTCAAAGTCTTGTCCCGGGCTTCCTGGGACATTTTCTTTTCTTTCACCTTCGCTTCGAGATCGGCGAGTTCCTGCTGGTAATCGTCTTTTTCCCCCAGCTCTTTCTGGATCGCCTGCATCTGTTCGTTCAGATAATACTCTTTCTGAGAGCGCTCCATCTGCTTCTTCACGCGGGTGCGGATCTTTTTCTCGACTTCGAGGATTTCGATCTCGCCCGTCATGAGATTCAACAAATGCTCCAAGCGGGTCACCGCCTCGAGGATCTCGAGAACCTTCTGTTTGTCCTCGAGTTTCAGGTTCAGCTGGGCCACGATGATGTCGGAAAGCTCCCCGGCATGCTCGATGGTCGAGACGCGCATGAGGATTTCCGGCGGAATGCGTTTGTTCAGCTTCACGTAAGTTTCGAAAGTCGTCTTCACCGAGCGCACCAGGGCCGCGGCTTCGACCGGGCTTTCGGCCTCTTCCTGGATTTCTTCCGCCTGAACGACGAAGAAGTTTTCGTTGTTCACGAAGTTTTTGATGCGAACGCGACGTTTTCCTTCGACGAGGACTTTCACCGTGCCGTCCGGCAGCCTCAGAAGCTGGATGATCGTTCCCACCGTTCCGATGGAATAGATGTCCTTCGCTTCAGGGTTGTTCGTCTTGGCGTCCTTTTGAGCCGCCAGAACGATGTCCGTTTGTTTGCCCATGGCCTCTTCGAGAGCATTGATGCTCTTTTCACGGCCGACGAACAGGGGCATCATCATATGCGGAAAAATGATGAGGTCTCTCAGTGGCAACAACGGTAACTGCTGGGTCTTTCCTTCACTCATCTCGCCCCTCCTGATCGCCGCCTGTCGGCGGCTTGCGAACGTCCCGCTTGTAAGACACGGAACTGGGTGGTCCGGGAAAATCTTTTTCCCCTTAATATCAATCTGAAGATTGAGGGCACGTCTGGCAAGTCCCTAAAGCGGCCTTTTTCTAAAATCTTAGACCTTCTCGCGATGAGATCGGCTAACGCCCCGCTACCGTTTTTAGGAGCCATAAAGGCGCGTAATGAGAGAGCCGAATCTTTACAGAAACTGGACCTTCCAAAGCTTGACCATGAGAAGAAATCATCAATCGCAAGTCTCACGATGCGAAAGATCGATGCCTCAAATCGAAGGAGGAGCCCTCTTCCAAAAATCCCGAAGGATTCTCAAGACATGGACCAACCCACCGCCCCACTTTTCCGAAGCTCTCTCGGAAGAGCGGGAGGCAGTTTCGATTTAGACATATTTGTCTAAATCGAACATTTGTGACTATGCTGTGTTCATGACTGCAAAAACGGAATCCGCCGAGCTCTCGGCGCAAACGAAACAAACCCGACAACGCATTCGCCAAGCGGCTCTGCAACTCTTCAACAAGTCGCCGACCTCGGAAATCACGACCCACGAAATCGCCGAGGCCGCGGGGATAAGTCCGGGAAATTTGTATTACCACTATCCGAACAAAGAGGCGATCATCCGCGACATCTTCTACGAGATGGAATTCTATTCCTTGAGACGATGGATCGAACGAGGGCCCGAGAATCACGAGGAGAGTTTCGTCGACTTCATCCGCTTCTTCTTCGGGAATCTGGAGAAATACCGTTTCTTCTTCCGGGATTTTTCGGGACTGATCCGGCAAGATTCCGTCCTCAAAAAAATGTGGCGCGACTACAACGAAAACCTGCGCGGCACTCTGGAAAGAGCCGCGCA
>ENA-UOUJ01000544-UOUJ01000544.1-activated-sludge-metagenome-genome-assembly--contig:-NODE-544-length-24721-cov-10.124463_pt1 | contig 24721 bp, 11 predicted proteins | sample MGYA00249839_ERZ747224 | MGnify/ENA primary metagenome ERZ747224 (study PRJEB28782, sample SAMN03220277) | activated sludge metagenome | biome: wastewater; feature: sewage sludge; material...
ATTATCTATATCTGTAGTAAAACAATACACAACACGGTATTACATTATAAAAAAAAATAAATCATATCTTATTTGAATAAAATTTTTTTATATTACAATTTAACAACTAACTACGAAAATAGATAGATTTGAACTATCATTTACAATTTTGAAGATTGTTGTTTTAACCATTAAACTATACTTTCTGTATAAATTAATTAATTTTTTAATTCATACATTTAAATATATAATAACAAAAAAATACAATTTATCTAATAAAAATTAAAACATTATTGCAAATAAATCAAATTGCATTAGTATACTAAATCCTCTTTGGTAACTTTTTTTCTTTTAATTTCATTTCTTATGTATTGGTTTATAAAAAAAATGAAAGGGATTTTTCTCTATATTTTGTTTAAAATAAATATCAAAAGTTTTTTTTTATATTTTTTATTCAATATAGGTTTTGAACCTATGTCTTTTCAATGAAACTGAAATGTTTTAACCTGTTAAACTAATTGAATAAAAATACAAATATTTTTTTCTAAATTTCCAAAAAGACTCTTCCTTCCTATTCAATAATACTAAAAATAATTGAAATCTAAACTAAAAAAAATTTATAATATAAATTTTTTATACACATGATCTATGATCAAAAAATTGATATTATAAAAATTTTTCTATATACGCGATACATGGTAATGTAATTAAAAAATAAAAAAAATAAAAAAAAGTTGCAATACGTCCAAATAAAATAAAAGGATCTTCTATTGGACAAGTACCTAATCAACCTAAACATATAAAATTACCTACAAAAAATCAAAAACAAAATTGACCTCAGCTTGAAAATTTAGTAGAAGTAATAGTAAATTCTAACAAAGGTAAATAACTTAAAATTAAAATAGAACAACCCATAACAATTACGCCTAACAATTTATTAGGTATAGAGCGAAGCACCGCATAAAATGGCTCAAAATATCACTCAGGAGTTATATGTTTAGGAGTTATTAAAGCATTAGCACATTCATAATTATTAGGATGACCTAAAACATTCGGATAATAAAAAACAAGTCATAATAAAGCAAACCCATAAAAACTAAAAAAACAAAAAACATCTTTACTTACATATTTAGGGTAAAAAAAGATATAATCAACAGAATCAACCCCTAATGGGTTAGAAGAACCATATTTATGTAAACATAATAAATGTAATAAAGAAAAAACTATAATAATAAAAGGTAATAAAAAATGAAGTGCAAAAAACCGCTTTAATGTAGGATTATCTACTGAAAACCCACCTCATAACAAGACTAAAATATTGTCGCCAATATAAGGAATTGCACCAAACAAATTACAAATTACAGTAGCACCTCATAAACTCATAAATTGGTAAAACATCATATTTTCCATTCAAAAACTTTACATGATACTCACATATCATAAAGCTCCGATTTAAAAATTCAAGATCTTCAAATCTTAACACTAAAATATAAAAAAAATACACATAAGCCATCTAAATAAAAAATAAAATTTAAAAATTCCTTTTCAAAATAAAATATAATTTTATAGATCTAAAAATAGTACTCTACACTGGATTTGAACCAGCACTAAATTTCTTTAAATAGATCCTAAATCTATCGTGTCTACCATTTCACCAATAGAGTGATATTAATTTAACAAAAAAAATTCTGGGCACAACAGGATTTGAACCTATATTTGCATTTTTATGAAAAATGTGTGTTAAACCTATTACACCATGCGCCCTTTTGAAAAAAAAACCTCCTTAAAACTACTAAAACTGTAAGTTTATTCTTTTATTTATTTTTCTTCTTTAATATAATTTTAGCGCCTTAAAAAATAATAAAAGGCTGTTTCCTTTTTAATTATAAACCTTCGAATTTATAATTTAACTGTTAATCTATATGACTTATAAGTTTTAAATAAGTAAATTCTACAAAAACATAATCTAAGCACTTTACCCCATATATAAACCTTAACGCGTTGCTAATACAACTTTCGTAAAAAACCAGCTATAGCTTAATTAGATTAGCATTTCACCACCATTTATGTTTTATCTTTGTATATTGCAACATACTAAAGTATAATCTTATTATCTAAACATAAATAGATCATTAAACTTCGGGTATAAAAAATTATGTTTCTGCTACAAATATACAAATGCTTTATTTATACACACATAATATTTTAACTAACTGGTCCATTATACAAAAGGTAAGCTAGATTAGAATAACTGAATAAAAAAATTAATTATTAAAAACCTATTTTATTATCTAATAATAAGTCCTTTCTGCTTTCCCTCACGGTTACTCTTTCACTTTTAATTTTTTATATTATTTTAATTAGATGTAGATCACCTTTTTTTTAAGAATTCTAACACAAAAAAATTTATTAATTATAAAAAAGCAATTAACACTTTAAATTGAATAAAAATAAATGCATATTTTAAATAATTAAATTCATTCCAAACTACTATTAAAATCTTTTTTAATTAATTTTTTAAGGTAATAAGTTGCTTCAATTCCCTTAAGTAATAAAAAACAATATTAGCTTATTTTTATAATAATATTAACATCATACTAATAGTCATTAAATAGAAATAATAAATAAAAAAACTAAGCTATAAATTAATTTTAAACAATGTGATAAAAATACCATATAAACTAAAAAAACTTTCTTTAATAAACCATAATAAAAATCTTTATGACATTCATTTTAAAAGATTATATTTATATTTTTTTTCTACAGCTAATTTAGTTATTTGTAATTTTCTACCTATAGTAAAAACTAACGACATTTTTAAATAATAAATCAATCTGAATAACTGATTAAAATTATTAACAAAAAAATAAAATCGAAACAATTGTTTTTTTAATAAATAATATTTTCAAAAAATTTCTTGTAAATTTAAAGATAATCATCTACGCTGAGCACATGGTACAATTTTTGAATTAAAATTTTTAATAAAACCTAAATATTTTAAATTTATAATCAACCTTTTGATAGGACAAATAAATATTAAATGAATTTTGTTATCCATAAAACCTTGAATTATTATCCCACAAAAACTAAAAGCTTGCAAAGGTAAATAATAAAGTTTAATACATTTTTTTTGAATTCTTAAATTTAAATGAGAATATAAAAAATAAAAAAAACTATTACGCAAAAATATAATTACTTTAAAAAACGTAGTGATACAAATAAGTAATAAAAACCCAAACCGTAAATAAAAAATGGAGCTATAATTCTTCCATTTACCAGTAAAATGTTTTAATAAAAATAAATCATTACTTACTCAATTATTCATATATAAATCTACTTGATATAAATAAAGATTTATTAATAAAAAACCTAATGAATTATATTTCCCTAAAAAATCATAAAACAACAAAATAGATTTTTCAAAAAAATAACCAGCTGCTAAAAAACGGAAATATAAATTAACAATTAAAATATCCTTAAAATTTTTAAATAATATTTGACCTAATAGAAAAAAATCTATTTGCTTAAAAAAAGAAGAAATGAAACTTTTACAGCATCATGTAACACCAGATCATTGACGTAAAGTTTTAAAACAGCTCTCAAAGTCTTTGTACACAGTAAAACCTATATTTTCTTTTAAAATATCTTCTAACAGAGATTTAATATTATATAAAACAATAAAATCTGTATAAGTAGGAATACTAATACATTTTGATAATATCTTAAATGACTCAGGTGATATTATCTTATAAAATATAAAAACAAAAGAATTAGTCAAAATTTTTTTTATTATTTCTTTTTTAAAATACAATTTACAAACAATAAAATTAACAAAGCGAATATATGTATTTTTATTATAAAATTTAAATGTTGTTTTATTCATTATTTATAGAATATTTTAATACTGAAAAAAACTAGTTAAAGATTCATTTATAGGTTCAACTTTAAAAAAATTCATAATATCTAAAAAAGTACGAAGTTTTATAAAAGTACAATAAAAAAATTGTTGTTGCCATAAAAACCCATTAAAATAATTAATTTTTTTAGGTATATAATTATATTCAGTATATAAAATTTTCGGTATTAAGGAACTTATCTTTAAAAAAGGAGTTAAAGCCAATTTTTTTTCATTACCTATTTCTTTATTTAAAAAAAAACTACCTTTTTTTTTAACAGAGGCTGTTGTTTTTAATTTAAATTTTGCAGCATACATTTTAGATAAAGAAGACCTAAAAATGGATGTAATAAACGAAATAGCATATTTACGATTAAACGCTAAAGACCATCAATCACTCAAAGAAGAAAGTATAAGATTAACGTAAGTATTACTTTCAAACTGTGATAAGTGAATAAAATTTAAAAGAGGTAAGGATTTGCCAGACCCTTCACATACATTTAAATATTTTAATACTTTTAAAACATTTTTTATATCTACATTTAATAAAAATATTATCTGCTTTTGTTTAAAATTATTAAACCTTGATTTAATTAAAATAATACGTCTTTTCCAAAAATAACCTAAAAAAGTAATACCTTTGGAAATATGAAATATTTGTAAACTATCAGGTTGTAATAACATAGCTAAATAAATTCTCAAATAATTAATAATCTTTTTTTTTATTAAAACAGTTAATTCATAACTACCCTGAATACCTAAAAGAAAAACGCTACCATATCGTAAATATTTAAGAGAAAAAGAGCTATTAGACATATGTAAGGAATTAATTTTTTTATCAAGCAAATCTAAATAAATATTTACAAGTAAAGGAGTAAGTCCTTTGCCGTACGGCATAACTAAATCTGGTTGTACTATATAAAAAAAATTAAAAACATTAAATTGAAAACCCGTATAAAGAAGATTCAAAATTAAGTTATCTTTAATTCTTAAACCAATAAAGATTAATAATTTCTGCTGAGATATATTATCAAAAACATGTTTTAAGTTGCCCCGAAGAAGTCAGATACTGCTTTTCATTTTTGTAGACATATAACTTAAAGCCGTATGACAATTTTTATAAGGCCTAAAACCAAATGAATTAAATTCAAAATTAATTTCAAAAATAGGCTCCATTAAAATTTTTAAAACTTCTTGTACAAGAAGATTTAGAAATAACATCTCCTCTTTTTCTTTTTTTTGAATTTTATCTACCCTTGTTCAATGAAAAGTGTTACTTAATACTTGTTCCTTTAACATACATAATTTATTCTTTTCTATTTCATTTAAAATAAAGCCGTTATCTTTACATTTTTTTTTTTCTGTTTTAAACCAACCTATATATCAAATTAAATCTAACTTTAAATAACCGACTAAATTATAAAAAATCTTCTTAGGTTGTTCATAACAAATTATTCAAAAACTAACAAATATTTCTAATTCTTTTTTAAAAAAAAAATAACTTTCTATATTATTATTCATGTTTTTGTATTATAATATTATTTGAAAAAAGTAAATCTTCAAAACAATTAAAATCTATTAAAGGCATTAATTTAACTAAAAATTTTTTCTTAAAACCAAAAATTTCTTCCCTACTTAAAAACTGAATTTGATTATAATTAAAATCTATCATATTAATCTTTAAACTCAATACAGGAAAAGCTCTTCTATTTTGAATAACCTTGGTCTTAAATTTTAAAGTAGCCATTAATGATGCCCTTAATAATGAATGAACTATATTTTGTATACGAATAAAATTATCGGTGCACCTATAATAATTTAAAAAAAAAAAAGCTAAATGATTAAAAAAAAGAACAATATTTTGCTCTTTTTGCAAATTAAATTTAAAAAAATTTATAGGTTTATTTTGAGTATTTAAAACTCCAATTAATTTTAATTGTTTATAAACATAATCTAAATCAACTTCTATAACAGGCAAGGCTTTTTGTATTTCAAATCTTGCAAGATTAAAATTATTATTTTTAGATAATAAAACATAATTTTGTAAAATTAAAACCCATGCGCCTTTTTCCTTAAAAAAAGTAAATTGTATTTTTTTTTTAGAAAAAAAACAAGAACTATCTGCAAAATCTATTGTAAAAATAAAAGATAAACTAAGTAGAAAATTAAAAAAAAATTTAATAACATCAAACCACAGTTTAATCTTAAAAAAAAAAAAAACATAAGTAATTATGACATTTTGTATTAATTTTATACATTTCATTTCGTGTTTTTGAGAACAAAAATCTAACTTACTTTTTAAAAAAACAGGCTGGATATAATTTCTTAAATTCTCTAAATAACCATGTAATCTATATTTACTGAAACTTAAATTAAAATTCACACTAGAATCAAACGAATTATTTAGCAAAAAAATTTTCTTTTTTAAAAAATCAATTTTTTTTAAAGTCTGATATTGTTTAATCAAAACCTTTTTTCGCATTTGTGATTTTTTTTCTAAAAATATTCTTGTTTTTATTAAAAAACTATTTAAAGCTTTATTATATATCAACATGCCCAAGAATTTAACTTTGTTGCTATATGAGTTTACAATTCTAGTATTTGTGATAGTAAATTCAACTCCCAAATTAAGTTTTAAATATTGAGATATTATATCTTTTATTTTCAAAACAAAATTATGAGAACCAATAATTCCAATTAAAAAACAATTTAAATAACGAACATACTTTATCGGTAACCTATTTTTTAAAATATTAAATTTTAAAAGAATTTCATTAAACATATAAATATCCACCTCAAAAAATAAAATATTACATAAAATATTTGAAAAAAAAATACTGGATAATAATCGCTTGTTTTTAGAAATTAAAAAACCTGTAGGACATAAAATATGTAAATTACCCATTTCAAAAAAAAAATTAATAAATCTATCATCTTTTATTTTTTTTTTTAAAATATTCAATAAAGAATTTTGATATTCTAAAGTAAAAATCTCTTCCAGTTTAATTTCTATATAATATGGAATACCTAGTCATTTGTGCTTAATTTGATATAAAACAGCATGTACAGTTTTTGTAGATATAAAAAACGGATTAAAATTAGATTTATAATTTTGTAAATTTTTTTGATATATAATATCTAAAATGACACCTAACGCATGTTGGACTATTAAATCATAATTGTTTACTATGTAGAATATCATAGGTTTACCTGTTATTTTGTTTAATCTTTTAATTTGTTTGGGAAAATGAAACTTATAAAGACCTTCTTTTAATAAATTTGAAGCAGAAACAAATCAGGTATTATGTATTTTTTCAATATTTTGATGCACCCCTTTACTATTTTTTAATAGATAATAAGCAAATTTTAAAAAGCTAGAATCCCCTAAAAAATACCTTGTAAGATCTGTAAATATATCTAATTTTTTATATTTAAATGTAGCTAATTTATCTATGAAAGTTAGATTTATATTAGAAATAATTAACTGTTTATTTAAATCTTCAGCGATTATCGATTTTTTTTTTTTCATTAAGCTATAAAACTTTATTAAATTTAAATATAATTTATAAAAAGTAAAATCTTCTATCGCATCTCCAATACTGTAACCAACGATTACTGCATTTTGAGAAATTCCGTATGAATCTTAAACTAATTCATAGAGTTACTTCTAGTCTAATTATTAATATTAATTTTTCCTTTTTTTAAAAAGTAGAAGAACATGTTCATGTCAAATGTAACATTACTTATTACAATTAATATCCCCAAGAAAATTATACATTTTCTTATTGCCTTGGAAAAGGAGACATCATCAAAGTTTTTTCATATTAACTCTAAAAATAAATAATAAATGGTTGCTTTAAATTCTAAATTATTAATAATTTTAAAATTTACCTTTTTTATCCCAGAATAATTCTTCTTTCTGGTAAATTACATACGTTTTTCTCACACATTTGACCCCATACAATAACATAACCTAAAAAACCCGTTGCCATCATTAATACAAATAAAACTAAACCTGTCAATCATGTCATAGTATTTCTAAATAATCGATAATAAATAGCACGTAACATATGACAATAAAGCATAATAAACAAAAAAGAAGCACCAGAACTATGCATATAACGAATTAATCACCCATTTTGAACATTCCGCATTATAAATTCTATGCTATAAAAAGCTAAATTTATATCTGGAATATAATGAATAGTTAATAATAAACCTGTTACAATTTGGATAATTAATAAAACCCCTAATATACTACCAAACCCTCAAAATTGAGTAGAATTTTAAAACAAATTTTTTAAAAAGCGCTCACCAAACATAACAAGATAGTCACCTATCACTATGCTTTCTAATAATATAAAAGATAATATTTATTAAATAAACAATTTTTTATATTATAAAATTTATAAATAAATATTTAATTTTCTTCATAAATAAAAAATTAAAATTTTAAATAGATTATCCACTTTATTAAAAATCTATAAAATTTATAATCAATTAAAGTATTACTAAAAAATCTCTGCAATCTTTAATAAAAAAGATATCTCTGGTTATATAAATCTGATTTAATAATGTAAACATACAAATAAATAATATTATACATAAATTAAAAATAAAAAGGAGTATTTTATTATTAAAAGAGGTAAACCCTCTAAAAGTATTAAAATTTAATGTAAATTTTTAAAGACTATTTTCTTTAAAAAAAATAAAGTATTTAAAACAAATGTTAAAAATAAAATAAAATCTCTCAAATAACATTAATATATTCAACAATATAGTTTCATCCTTAAAATTATATTTCACTAAAAACATGCGATGGTTTCCTTTTTTATAAGGATAAGTTAATAGATTAGATTTTTATACACGAACAGACGCCCAATAGTTTAAATTAGAAGGTACTGGATAATAAAATAAGTGGCTTAAAATTGTCCCTCAAAAGAAATCCTTAATCCATCGTGACTCTAATAAAATAGTATTTAATTTTAAAACTCTTCTTTTTTTAGATTGAAATCCATAATTAAACTTATAAAAATTATTATTTTTTAAAATCATTTTAATTGTTAAAAAGAAACTCATTTATTCCACAACACAAACAATTGGCATATATGCATGATTAATGCCACAAATTTCACTACACTGCCCATAAAAAACCCCTCGCCTAGTTGGCCACGCTATTACCCGATTAATACGGCCTGGGCACGCATCTGTTTTTAAACCTAATGAAGGCAAAGCCCAACTATGTAAAACAATTTGTGGGTAAGAGGTTACTCTTCCACTCAAACACCCTACAAGATACTTACGTATCATAGAGCGTCAACTTAAAACCCCATCATTATTAAATAAATAGGCACCCTCTATAAAATCACAGATTGTGTTTATTTTATGTAGTTTATATAACTTTACTTATTTAACATTATTAAATCTAACCCTATATTTTACTACAAACTAAACTCTTTTAAAAAACATCTGATCAAAAAAATTTATAAATAACTTTTAGCTGTTTACTTCTCTATAGGATGTAGTCATTTTTTATACAATTCTTATTAAAATAAAAATAACAAATTAACTCTTTATTTAAGTCTTTGTTGGATATCAATAGTTTTGTATCTTTGATATTTTCTTTATAATCACTAAAAAATTATTTCTTTATTCTTATTAAAATCTAAAGATTTCATAACTACAATACTTATATCACAAAAAACCTTCTGCCAACGCTTCAACCCTTCAATATAAAATCGTCGAATCTTAAGAAATTAAAATTTATTAACGCATATGTGTATAAGCTGCCCCTTGCCTTTTATTAATAATAATATTTTTACTTTTTACAGCATTAGAGAACACTTTCATGTACTGATTAACATTACTTATTACTATTATTACTCCCAGGAATTTACTTGCCCTTTGCCCACACCCTCTGCAGACATTTTTGAGGTTCTTTCTAATCAACTCACACACCGAACCAAAAATACTATGCTTAAATAAAAATTACTCTACAAAATAATCCTTATTTAGTTTTTGGTTTTGAAATTAATTCTCCTTTTCAACGTATAATATAATTATCTTTCTCGCACTCAGTAGATGTTACTAAAAAACAAGTATTAATTAAATGCATAATTTTTAAACGATTATTCACTTCCAATAAACGAAAACCAAATGTTTGTATACTTAAATCTTCTTCGGTTAACATAATACTATCAAAAACAACCAAAGAATTTTCAAATTTTTCAAATGTGTAATCTGAAAATTCATAACTTCAAAATCATTGATTCCCTATCACCTTAACTATAAAACTTATTTGACTATAATCTTCCACTAAATATAATAAAGTAAAAGCGGGGCCTGCAATAAAACATTGGGTAGAATTAAAAATCAAAATTTAAAGCCCCCACAAAACATAGTAAGATGATTACTCATCACTATGCTAGCTAATTAAACTAAAATAAAGACAAATTTTTTATTTTAGAAAAAAAATATAATATATTTTATATTTAATAAATATATCTTTAATCATCTTCATCTTTTATATAAAATAAGATTATATTACTATATGATTTCTGCCATTTCTAAATCAAAATTTCTCCGGTTATAATCTAAATAAATATATAAATATCGTGTTATATAGGTTGTTCTTTTATTATAGGTCCCTTTAGTTTTAGGTAATATTTTTTAATAAAAAATGAAATGTATTTAAACACCATATCAGATTTTGGTATATTCACAATAATTACATAAAAAAAAATAATTAGAAGAAAATAATCAACAAAATAACAGAATTAAATTTACTTGAACCTAAAAAACTATTTACCTTTTACAAATAAATAAAATTTATGTTATCACAGGCTATTGTTTCTATATATCTAAAATATAATTAAATAAGTGATTTTAAGGCTCTAGTAAAAATTACTACTTCTGTAATAAAATAATTTATATACTAGAATAATATTTTTAAATTATAAGAACGGACGCCATTAAACAAAAAATAGGAAATATATTTCACAACAATTCTAAACGAGAATTATGAATAGAATTAAAAAAAATATTAAATTTTAAATCAAAAAACCTTTCTTTATAATAATCGTATCACATTTAATTTGCTTGAAGTAAACAGGTAAATATATTACCTAAAAAATTACGATCTAATGTTTCAGTAATTTTAAAATTATCCAAAAGGGTAGTAAAAATAATAAAATTTAAAATAAAACCTTTAAATTTTTCTAACTCAACCTGTAATAACCCATCAAAAAACCCATTCATAGCTGCAAATAAAAGTAAGACTTGTTTTTCTGTAGATAATACATATTTATTTTGTTGTTTAATAATAAAAACTAATTTTACTCCACGATTTAAAATTTTTTGTGTAGCCAAATCCAATTCTGCAGCAAAAGAAGCAAAACTTTCAATTTCTCGATACTGAGCTAACTCTAATTTTAGACGACCAGCTACTTGTTTCATACTTTTAGTTTGGGCCGCAGAACCTATACGACTTACAGATAAACCTACATTAATTGCAGGGCGGATTCCTTCATTAAAAAGTTTTGTTTCTAAAAAAATTTGACCATCTGTTAATTAAGTAGAATAGTAAAAATCCTAAGCTCTTTACAAACCTTGCAAGATAGTTACCTATCACAAGGCTTTTCAAAAATAAAATTAAATTAAAATATTAAAATTATTACCACCCAAGTTATATATTTTAGAAATAGAATTTTTTTTAAATTTACTAGAATATAATTTACTAACAGAACATTTTACAATAAAAATCAGAAACTTTAAATTTTTTTTTAAGTTTTTACTTTCAAAAAACCATAAAAAAAACAGATTTATCAAGAAATTTATTTTTTTATTAACTAATGATTGGGTTAAAAGAATATATTTAAAACAAGGTAAAGGAAAACCTATTTTATTAGAAAAACCTTTTAACATTAAATACTCAAAAATTTGCTTTTTTTCTATATATAAATTAATAAAAAAATTTTTTTTTTTTAAATAAAAACCTAAAAAAGAAAATCCCTGAAAAAAATTTTTTATATTAAAATTTCCAATAAAACAAGAATTTAAAAACAAACTAAATTTTAAAAAATGGATAATTTTTATTTTTAAAAATAAAATAAAATTAAAAGAAGAAACAGTTCCAAATAAAACAGTATCACAAAAACGAAAATATTTAATACAAATATTAAACAAATAAAAAAACAAATATTTACTGTATTTAAAAATATATTTATTAGAAATAAACCTCCCACCATAAAATAGATCTTGATATAAAAAAAGTGTATTTTTTTGTGAACAAGAACGTCGCTTACCAAAAATTAATAAAATTTCAAAAAAAAAATTATCAAAAAAAGTTAAATAAATATTGCTAAAAAGACCCATTAAATATAATATTTTTTTATTTGCAAAAAAAGAAGTAGCATTAAAACAAAGAGAAGAAACCCCTTCTTCTTTAAAATAACGAATCATATAATTAAATAAAAAACAATTAAAAAAAGTTTTAGAAAGAAATTTTAAAAAATTTAAAAAAACAATTTTATTTAAAAATCAATATAGGTTACCTTCTAAAACCCAAATTAAATTATATTTTTTAATATTATACATTAAAAAATCTAACCCACATTTAAAAGTATTAAAAGGTCTAAAGCCAAAAATCGATGCCTTAAACAGAGGTTCAAAAAAGGGCTCTATTAAAAAATGAAACAGCCATTCAATATATCAATTAGTCAAGGTACGAAAATTTATAAAAAAAGGATTTATTAAAAAAGTATTTAATGTAGTTTTATATAATTTAAATTTATTACATAATAAATAATACCTTACTAAAAAAAGTTTTACAAAAAATTTTTTATTAAAAAAATTAAAAAAGAAACACATTTTTTTTAAAATAAAAAATCATAAAAAATAAAAATTTAAATAAAATTTTAAATCAATTTGCCCAAATTTAGAAATTAATTTAGACGTTAAAATATGCTCCCGAATAATAACATATTCTTTAAAAAGGTTTGAATGGAAAAGTACAAACGAATTTAATTTAAATAAATTAAAATTATTCTGAAATAAATTTTTTTGATTAAATTTCAATTTATTCTTTTTCATAAAAGTGATTTATAAGTTATTCAAAAATCTTATACATTATAATAGATCTAAAATTAAAAGAATAATCATTTATTACTTTAAGATGTCTGACTTTATAAAAAGATATAAAAATATAATATCTCCATTTTTAATAATAAAAAAATAAAAAAAACACTTTTAAATATTCTTTTTTATATGGAAATTTTTATTTTATTTTTTTATAAATAATTTTAGAAACAAAAAAACAATTTTTACCTAGTATACTTAAAAATTTTTTATTTAATACAAGACAAAAAAATCAATGTTTTAAAAATAAATAAAATTTTAATATTGAAACTCTATCCAAAAAAAATATATAATATTTGATATACCATGCTATAATTTATTAAATTTTTTAAAAACTTAAAAAGTGAATCAAATAATTCAATAACCAAAATAATAATTTATTATTCAAGAAAATGGACGCCCTACTAATAACATTAGTTGGTATATAAGCAGATACATCACCTGCTTGGGTTTCAATAATAGGTAAAGAAGTTAAAGAACCACCCCCACGTTTTGCAGATAATTTAGATGAGCGCTCTAATAATCTCGAATGCAAATAAAATTGACGATCAAATCTAACTTAACAATAAGTTTCGCCCAAAACTAACCAAAATTTTACTTAGTTAGCTGTCACCCAAAAAATGTAAACAGAAATTAAACAATTTTTTTTAATTGAGAAAAAGAAAATATATTCTTAAAAAAACTAAAATAACTATTATTACGACATTTAAAACAAAATAAAATTTGTTTAGAATTTCTAATAAGATGCAAAATATTAAAAAAAGGAGCCCCACCTTCTAAAATGTATTTAAAGTTAAAATAATTATAAGATTGATATTTTATTTTAAATTTTAATGTTAAAAGCGATTTAATAGTATAAATCTGTAATCTTTCTGTTGAGTTACAAATAACACATGACCCTACTTTTTGATATAAACTGTTAGAAAATCAAAATTTATTTAAATTTTCTTCAAAAACTTCATATAAAGTATGTACATCCTTCATGTTTTGTAAATAAAAACTTGTAGATACTTGTTTACAAGTAAGATCTATAAGTTTTCTTGTAAGAATTTTTTGCAAATCAAACCCAAATTTTTTATATAAGAAACTAATAGACCTACAATTATATTTAAGCACTAAAGTTTTTAAACAGGAAATTTGTAATATACGGATAAGAGGCCTTATTTTATCGTATTGATCACAATATTTAAAATAAGATTTTATACTTAAAATTTTTGCATTAAAAAAATCAACTATTTTTTGAGAATCCTCGCCCAAGCATAACCCATAATGTAGCACCTTATATTTAGAAAAAATATTTTTGTTAATTACGCCACTTTGATTTGTTTGTTCTTTTTTTTTTCAAAAACAACGTACCGGCTTACGACTAAGAATATTTTTTTCTAAAAATTTTGAAATAAGTGTAGTTTGATCGGGTCTTATAATTATTTTACCTCTTAATTTTTTAAAAGTATTAAAAAATTGTAATTTTAATATCTCAAAACCTAAAAATTGAATAGATTTATAATTATCTTCGACAATTTTAAGAGTTTGAAAATCAAAAGAAAGACCTAAATTTTGATAAACATTTTTTATAAAACTTCAAAAAATTTCACGATTTTGTTTTGATAAATATCCCAACAGTATAATAGAGCTACTATAATTAACAAAACACAAATGATTTAAATTTTTTGTAAATAAGTGTTTTACACTTACTTTTTTAAAATTCAAAAAATCATTTATTTTTTTATTAATTTTTCGAATAGCTAAACAATTTATAATATTAGAAAATAAAGGACCTAAAATAGACCCTTCATAAAGAAAATCTTTGGATTTATTTTTAGAAACAGTTTTAATTTTACGAGCACCTATACATCTAGACTTAGATACTAATTTCCTAACAAACCCGCGTCGAAAATATGTTTTTACTAAATTATAAAATAGACTATCTTTAATAGAAATCAAATTTTTTAATTCTTGAATTAAATCTTTTTTTTGTATATGTGAAACCATATTAACTAAATTTGCTTTTAATATAAAACTATTGTATTTACTACCAACCTTTTGTTTTATATAATGAACAACATCAACAGACGTTATATCTTCTTGATATGCAAATAAATTAGTAGGAAAATATTTAATCTCCTTTATTATTTTATTTAAGACTAAATGCATACCATAACCTACAATTTTATCTTCTCAACATTCTTCATATAATATGTTATACCTAATAATGGGCTTTCTATAAAAAGATTTATTATTTACATTTTGAAAAAAATTTATTTTTTCTTTTCATGAAAACTTTTTAATTTTTTTTGTAACTTTTGATTTATTTAATCTTAAAAAAATTTTTGGAACTTGATATGACAAAAGAGGTTTAAATTTATATTTGCCAGTTTTTACTTCATAACTTAAACGCCTTAATTTTATTTCAGAAAGAAAATTTTTTTTATTATAGATCACATTTACTGCTTTTTCTAAATTTTCCTGTTTAGCAATTAAACTTGAAACTTTATTATATTCTTTATTTTGTTCAGAATCAAAATAAATCTTACGTAATAGTATATGACTTTTGATCCGCATTTTTTGACTATTTATATTTACTATAAATGCATCCGAAAAAGAACGCTTCTTACTAATTATTTTTACTCAACATTTTCTATGTTTCATTTTATTACTAATAAATTTAAACAGTGGCAAGTTTTTTTTTTTGCAATTAATATGATGTTTTAATATTAACCCCACATTGCAATCAGACATATATTTTTGATTATTCCTCGAAAGAATCATTAAACACTCAGAAAATTCGCCTTCTTGTTTTAAAATAAATAATTGTTTATGTAAAAGGTTAAAAGCTTTAAAGAATTTTATAGCTTTTTTTATTTTCGGTAAAGTACAAAACTTTCCAACATCACCTGGATACGCTTCTCTGCCCGGAGGTCTACGTAATAATAAAGACATTTGCCTATAAGCAATCGCTTGTTTACTTAAATCATCGTAAACAACCAAAGCATAACCTCCCTTTTTACTTAACCACTCACCTACAGAACAGCCTGTGTAAGGTGCTAAAAATTGTAACACAGCAGAATCTGAAGAAGAAGAACTAATAATTAATAAGCGACGTAATGCTGAACTTTGATAAAAGCTATTTGAACCAAAAAAAAAATCATTTATTTTTGCAACGGAAGCTTTTATTTGTGGGTAAGAGTCAGTACTCTTCCACTCCAAAACCGTACATGATACTCACACATCATACGGCTCCTACTTAAAAACCCTGAATTAACAGGCATTACAAAATACATTTATGTGGTACCTTTTTATAACTAATCATATTTATTCTTATGTTTAAACATTACCCATTAACTTACTTCTTTCATCTTTCTTTAATTTGCTACTGTTTCATGCGTGATAATGAACCTATTTCCTTTTTTGACCATTAATAATAACCTTCTTCATTTATTTGTTTATTAAGATGTTTAATGTTTAACATGATTCTTCCTGCCTTATCAGGCTGAGTAGTATATCATTTAATAGAGTATGCGGGGTCGCGCTCTTCTTGTTTACTAAAAGATGTTCATATTTGATCTATTTTTTTCTCCCAGTCAATGTCAGGGTTTATTAAAAAATCTTTTCTAAGTCTCCTTACTTCGAGACTATTAACTAGGCTCACAGTATGACCTTCTTGATTAGTAAAAGTGAGATCATGACCATATTTTTCTAATACCATTTTTCGGCTTGCTAATTTATTTTTGTGCTTAATCGTAGATATTGCCGAATATCGAATAAACCAGTTAACTATACTTTTCATTCTAAAAAAATCATCCGCACATCTGAAATAACTTAACATCCCTAAGGCTACACTATTAAAATATCTAATGATATTGTAGTTGCTGATTGCTGTTATGTTTGATTTACTTGCTGGATTCTTTTTAACATTGATAATGTAATTAGCTTTAAGTTTATCATATATTTTATCCATATTTATAACTACGAAAGGTCGAAGACTCTGTACCACCCCATCCTCCAGCACTTGGATTCTTGCTCGGCTGATTTTAGATTCCATATAGCTAATTTTTTGATCATCAGGTAGCGTATCTTGTATTTCTAGTAACTTTTTAACAATAATCAACATATTATTAGAGCTACTACGACGTTGTTCTTTCACTGACCCTTTAGCTATAAGAGAGTCTAGTTCTAAGGTATTTAATTGAATTTCCTCCGGGCAGTAAGTAAGTTTTTTGTTGATTAGAAGTCTTTGTATTGGTCATGGTCATTGACTTGGAATTTTGTTTGGTACGGAGCTATTATATTTTGTAAGCGTAGACATTATTCTTCTTAAGGTTTCTCTTCTATTTAATGGTACTTGTTTTGGTATTTGTTTGTTTTTTTTTCTTGCTTCGGCAAGTAATTCTTTGTTTTTAGGTTCAACTGGCATATCTAATTCTTTTAGATCTTCAATAGCTTTGGCCAGCGCTTTAATTTTATTTCTATCCTTACCTTTAACATCTATGTCAGATAATGCATCAGTTACAATCTTATTTTTATGTGGATCATCAAGAATCTTAAGAATTTGTTGTCGAGTATTTTTTAGAATTTGAATCGTAGCTCTATTCTTTATAGCTTTTTTCTTACGAATTACCCTTTTGGTATTTTCAATCTCCCTCGAGTTACGGTAAGATAAATCGTAGGGTTTCTTATTATATATATACATTCCTAAAAAACTAACTCTATCAGCATAAGTGTCAGTAATTTTCGTTTTTTTTTCATTCAATTCTAAATGAAGAGTCTTTTTTAGAAAATCTTTAACTTGTTCTTTAATTTTTTTAGCTAGTTCAAAAGACCCCCTAACACCTATTATAATATCGTTAGCATAGCGGATATATTTTATTCTAATAAACCCCTCGTTTTCTATTACTCGATTAATCCTTAATTTTTGTACATGCCTTCTTCTTGCTTTACGTATTTTGTTTTTTATATGTTCAGGCAATTTTTCTTCCTCCTGTGTAAGTCCTATTTTTCTTAAGTATTCTGGATTTGATAACGGTCTTTTCCCTTTAGTCATTTTAGCTATGATCTCATTCTTAACAAAAGAGTCTAACCTATCTAAATAAATATTGCATAGTATTTGAGATAGTACATTGCCCCGTATTATTCCATTTTTTTTTTTAATTCAAAAGGTTTCAGGGCATAGAGTACTTACATTGTACATTTTATTAATTAAATCTATAAATCTTTTGTCATTGATTTTTTCTTTTAAAATATCAATAAGAACCTTATGGTTTATATCCTCGAAACCACTATTCAGACCTACCTTGATATAATAAGGTATAGAGTGTCAACCCATTTTAATTTGATGTAACGCAGAGTGACTACTCTTATCAGGTCTGAAACTATGAGATTCTTCATGAAAGTACCCGCTTTTTTCATAGATCATTTCCAAAAGGATAGCCATAGCCTTTTGTATAATTCTGTCTCTACAATTCATAATTGTTAGAATTCTAGGACCACCTATATTCGGTTTAGGTATAGACACTTGTTTTGCAGGTTTAAATTTATAAGTGGCATTTTTAATTCTCAGCGCTGTTTCTTCATATCATTGATCGTTTATGCTACCCAGCACATCGTGTGCACTTTTCGCTTTTTTAATTTGGTAAGATGTAAATTGTAAGAATTTTGGATTAGTTAAAAAGTTTTTTGTTAATTCTATAAATTTTCCACTTTCGTGTATTTTGAATGTGAATATCCTTTCCATGGTGCTAACCAAGCTATCATCGAAATTCATTCCTTTATAAAAGTCTTTGAGTCCTATCGATTGTTTTGTGTTTTCTTCGCACACTAAAGGCTTATTGTTGCTTAAATCAATACCATTTCTATTAGAATCGGGTATTATAGCATTTTTACTTTCGTTACAAAACAATCTTCCGGACCCTCTCCGACACCCCAATTTTATTTTGTAGTATCTTGAGAAACTACCGTTCATTAACCCATTACCATAGAAGTTGCCCATCGTCCTTTCATTCCTATTATTGTTTTTATGCTTTGAGATATAGGAGAGCGCTTTCATGCCAAAAAAAACATTACTTACTATCAATAATTTACCAGATGTACGATAACATCTTCGCCTTGGTGTGGAGACATCATCTGGGTTCTTTCTAATCAACTTCTTAAGGTGAATCCATACCTCCTTGCTTAAATAACAGATTACTAAAAAGCTCTGTATATCAGTGTATTGATTTTTGGAATTCTCTCCATCCCAAAGTATAATGAAACAGGTTTTCTCGCACTTTTGGCCCACAGCGATATAAATAGAATAACACTTACCATTAAACAAAAGTTGAGTACTAATAGAATCTAAAGCTAAAGAAGTTTTACCTGTTTGCATTTGTGGTAAAGCATAAAACTTTCCAATCTAAAACCTGACGTGATGCTCGCGCATCATAAGGCTCCGATTTAATAACCATGATAATGGCATCAAGCATAATAAATTAAATTTCTTTGATTTTTTTTTAACTGTTTACGATTTTGATTTGTATTATAAAAAACTAGCTGATTTGTATTTTATATGTAAATTTTGTATAATTTTAAAACTATTATATTATAGAACCAACTACAATTTAAAAGATACTCATGAAAACCCACAAGCCTTATAGTAAGTATAATATTTTATAAACTACTTGATTAAATAACTTCATTATTTGAAAAAAAAGTTCATACTTCATTAATGCAGTGTTCTCATGTTACTGTTGAATCGGTCAAAAACCTTTTTTTCATAAACATAACAGTCTCTGGACTTATTAAACTTATTTTATTACCTAAATGATTTGTGAAAGTTAAATCTTTCCCGTACCTATCAATAACAGCTTTTTTACTTGCTAGTTTATGCTTTGACTTTATTGTTAATATTGCTGAATACCTAATAAACCAATTCACTATACTTTTCATTCGAAAGAAATCATCCGTGCATCTAAAATAATTTAAAAGCCTATAAGCAATCTTATTAAAAAAAAATATTATATCATAATCACTTACAGTAATTAAATCTGTCTTACAACAAGGTTTTAGTTTTGTATTTATGAGTTTCTCAAGTTTAAGCTTATCATACACTAAAGCCTTATCTATTATAATGGTTGGTTTTTTTACTATATGTGCCTCTGTATCTGAAACTTGTTTTACATTCTTATTTACTTGAGAATGTAGTACAGAAACCTTATCCTTTGTTAATTCTTTTTCTCGCGGATCATGCACTATAAGTTTATTCACGGCTTGTTCCATAACTCTAATCACAGCTCGAACAGTTTTAACTTTACCAACTACTTCTCTACCTAAATCTAATACAGCCTCTCTATGTTTTTCACTATTTAAAGCAAATAAAATATTCTGTCGAGTGAATTTTAAAATCTTATTTGTTACATTAGCTTTAAAAATTTGATTTCTTTTAGCGACCCTCTTTTCATTTTCTATTGCTCTAGAATTCTTGTAAGGTAAATCTCTTTCATCTATATTGTAAATAAGTACGCCCAAAAACTGTACCCTATCGCTATATGTATTAGTGATTTTTGTTCTCTCAGTATTTAATGTTAAATGTAATACGCCTTTCAAAAAATTTTCAATCAAGATTTTTATTTTTGTTGCTAATTCTAATGACCCTCTTACACCAACAATAAACTCGCTCCCGTATCTTACATATTTGATTCTAACAAATTCTTCATGCTCTATAATATTTTTTATACCTGTTTTTTCTATTTGCCGCCTTCTAGATTTTTTAATTGTATTTTGAATATGTAATGGTAAGTTTCTTTCTTCCGATTTAATATCAATGTTATTTCCATATTTAGGATTCATAGAAGGTTTAGTTCCTCTTTCCATTTTATTTTTAATTTCTCCTTTTATAAAACTATCTAATTTATCGAAATAAATATTACATAATAAAGGAGATAATATACTCCTGTTGATAATACCGTTTATTTTTTGTATTAAAAAACCATCAAGACATAATAGATTTACCTTATGCATAGAAGAGATTAAATCAATAAATCGTTTATCACTAATTTTCTCATTTAATATATTAATTAAGACATTTCTATTTATATCCTTAAACACTTTATTCATATCAATTTTTATATAATAAGGAACCGAAGATCATTCGTTTTTTATATGTTGCAAAGCAGTATGAAAACCTTTACTAGGCCGGAAACCATGTGACTCGTCCTGAAAATATCCCTTTTTTTCGTAAATCATTTCTAATACTATAAACATGGCCTTTTGAATAACTTTATCTCGAAGGTTTGTTATAAAAAAAATTCTCGTTCCTAGTTTATATGACATAGATATGTTTATTTGTTTAGGGAATTTAAACTTATAATGTGATGTTTTTATTAATTCAGCTGTTTTTTTAAATCATTCATCGTTAATACTATCTAACCCCCCTTCTTTATCTTTTTTAATTAGATAATAAGCAAATTTAAGAAATGTAGGGTCACATAAAAACTCTTTAGTTAAATCAATAAATTTTTTACACTTATGTATACTAAATGACGATAATTTATCTATAAAGTTTGTTGAACTTGAATAGATTTTTATCATTTTATTTAAACCTTTGTCAGCTATCGATATTTCCGCCTGTTTTTGCATTTTTCTGCATCTATATTTATCAAAATCTATATCACCTATTCCTTTTGAACAAGGTAATAATGTAACTTGTTCTGAATAACTATAAAAATATCTTCTGCTTTCTCTCCGACCCCATTTTCTATTTTGAACTTCAAAGTTGAATCTTGAGAAAATATGAACTAACAACCCATAGCCTTTGAAGACCCCCCTCACCCGTTTATTAATTTTAGATTTGTTGAAGGACACTTTCATACGATAGGTAATACTACTTATTACTTCTAAAATTCCAGAATATTTTTGTATTCTTCGCCATAGCATGGAGGCTTCGTTAGGGTTCTTTCTAATAATCTTCATTGACGTATCAACTATAACCTGCTTTAATACCATTGCATAATTGCTTAGAATATTGGCATATTGATATTGAAATGTTCCTTCTTTTCAAAGTCTTTTATATTCATTTTTCTCGCACCTATCACCTATTATTAATTCACGTTGCCCGCAACCAATAGGAGTTAAAGCATCAACCGCTAAAACACCTGTTTGCATAGGTTCTTTAACAGATTCCCTGGGGATAATTCCAATCGCTTTCGTATCTATTTCTAAAAATATTTTAGATTGAATTCCATTTTTACCATCTAAAGGGGACCCTAAAGGATCTAAAGTACGCCCAAATAAACTTAAAGAAAAAGGGATAGAAATTAAACGAAAAGTTCGAAAAACACGATCGCCACATTTTAAAAGCGATACTCCACCATCAAAGCAAGCTACACTTAAATACCCTTTATTTAAACTTAAAACCATACCATTAGGTGAAGATGAATAATAATTAATTAAACCTAAATAAACCATCTCACCGGATTTAACCCCTTTTAATCCTATAACCTTAGCCACGCCATCTTTTATAGATAAAATAATACCATATATATTACGAAAATCAAATAACAAATTACTTAAAAAACTTATATATTTAAATTTTTTATTTTTATTCAAAAAAAATTTAGTAAAAGATTTTGTAGGTTTTCTTTTTTGTTGCTCTCACACTCAATATTTAAAAATACGTTTTAAATTTTTTTTAAAATTTTTTTTTAATAACAAATTTTTAATTCCAAAACGAACTTGTAATTTTTTAATTTTAATTAATAAAGCTTTTATTTTTACAGATCGTAAAGCTTTTAGTTTCAAAAAACTATTTTTTTTCTTAAACTTCAAATTTTTCATTTTTACAATTTTTTTTGAAGATATTAAAATAGGGGATTTTTTTTTTAAAACAGATACTTTTGGAGAAACCTTATTGCTTTCATTAATTTTTTTAATAGATTTTTTTCCTTGTGCAAATAACTTCTGTGTTGTGGTTTGAATCAAAAAACTAAACAATTCAAACCAAGAAAGAAAAACAACCCAAGTGAAAATAGTCAGACTTGAACTGACAACCTATTACTTATCAAGTAATCGCTATCACCTTTTTAGCTATATTTTCAAATTTAATTTATAACTAAAACACTATAATAGAATAAAAAGTACCCTTTATTGGACTTGAACCAATACTCAAAAAAAAATAAATTTTAAATTTACCATGTCTACCATTTCATCAAAAGGGTATATAAAATTTAAAGGATTTATTTCCTAGTTTCTTTTTTTAATAATTATACAATCAATTTTAATTTTTTAGATATAGCCTATATTATATTTCCCCAATAAAAAATAAAAAAACATACTTAAATAAAATAAAAAAATATTATGCTAAGAATTAAAAAGCTGATAATTTTACAACATTTTCCATAATAGAAATATAAAAACTATATTATTTTATTTCATAATTTTCGAATTTTCTCAAGCTCGCAAAAATATTATAATATATAAAACATTTTAAAACCTAGTTTTAATTTTAATTCTACACAATAAGATAAATAAAATTATTATTTAAACAAAAACTTAAATAATTTTATTTTTTTAATATATTTAAGATTAAAAATAAAAACAAGAGATATTTAGCCTAAATTTTAAAATAGGTAAAAATCTATAAATACAATTAACATTTAATAATTAATTTTTGTTTTTAATCCAATTTATAATAACTATAAAAAATTACAAAGAAATAGTATAAAAATAACCTAAAAGCCTTGCTATATTATAAACAAAAAAAAGATAAAGCAACATATTTAATATATTTAAATATCAGCTTATTTTGATGAAAATCAATAAAAAAAATAAAGGTACTTAATAATCAATAAAAAAGGTTAAAAAAAAGGATTAAAATATTAAAAAGATAAATATCAGTTTGACTCATAAAAAATAAAAAATCTTTTAAATTATAAAACAACCCTGCTAAAATATATACATATATATTTTAGCAAGATTGTTATGAATAAAAAAACTAAAATAAGTAATTTATATATTCCATCCTCAAAAAAAATTAATAAATTTTTAAATACTAAAAAAAGATACATCAGAACCAAAATGATATAACCAATAATAAAATATACTACAAAAAAAACACTCTAATTTATAAAAAAAAGGGTTTCATTTTAATGTTTTATATTAAAAAATCAATTTACCTGAAATAAAAAAAATTAAACTAAAAAATATGTATATTTTTTTTAATTAAAATATTTTAAAAAAGTTACAAATAAAATTATAATTTAATAAAAACAACACGTATTATTATATATTATACAAAAAATTTTTTAAATATAATTAAAGAAAAAATTAATTATAACAAATTTAAATAGTTTTCAACTAAATAGAAACAAAACATAAAATTTTTTTTTATTTGAAAAAAAAATCTTTAAAATCCGGTATAAATAAAAAAAATCAAATTTATAATACATTTAATTAAAAAGAAAATATAATGAAAAATAATTGACTATAATAAAACCTCAAAAAAGCCAATAGCTAATCAGAAAAAATAATTAACCAATAATACTATAATAAACATAAAAAAAATTAAAAACCCTCACTCACACCGAAATAATAAAAAAACTATTCTTTTAAATTATATATTAACCAAAAATAATATATTTTTTGTTAAAAATTTATCTTTAATTAATACTAAACTAAAAAACAACTAGCTGTAATAAAAACCTCAAAAGCATGAAAGCTAGTCATTTTTTAGTTCAGTATTAA
>ENA-UOUJ01000545-UOUJ01000545.1-activated-sludge-metagenome-genome-assembly--contig:-NODE-545-length-24446-cov-5.067525_pt1 | contig 24446 bp, 19 predicted proteins | sample MGYA00249839_ERZ747224 | MGnify/ENA primary metagenome ERZ747224 (study PRJEB28782, sample SAMN03220277) | activated sludge metagenome | biome: wastewater; feature: sewage sludge; material...
TATTTTATTTTGGCTTCGCTGATTTTCCTTCGGAAAGTTGGGCAAGCAAAAGGACAAGAAAAACATTTCTTTTCCGCAGAATGCCACAAAAAATTACGCAAAGTAGGCCGAAATTCATTCGAACCATTCCGCGAGTATCTGCGAAAACATCCGCGCGTTCAGTGGGAAAAAGACATTGCTGGTGCAAGTATGTAGCTTAGCCATGCGCTATGCGTACCTATACCCATGTAGCATACCCGGTTTACATTAAACACAGTCATCTTCACTTGTACAAGAAATCCAACAGGATGTATGTTGAATTAATATTAAATTCACCTAACTTGAACAAGATGAGATATCATATTTTCGAAAAGCTATTTAATGAGCGGCTTGTCAGTCATAAGTCCTTACAGCGTATAAAAGAGCGTATCGCAGCACCAAGGAACATCATGTTGGAATTAAGGCTGATTTTATACATAAGTATATTGATATTAACCGGTGGATTAGCAACATTGGTTTACGAAAATATTCATTCAATCAGCCAGATTGCCATTGTAATATTATTGGCAGTAGTATGTCTGCTTTCCTTTGTGTATTGCTTTGTGAAAGCTCCTCCCTTTTCACTGAAACATGTACGTGAACCTAATGTTTTTTTTGGATACATTCTGTTGCTGGGTTCTTTAAGCTTGTTAACGTTAATCGCCTACCTGCAATACCAATACGTTCTTTTTGGAAGCCAGTTTGGCTTAAGTGTCTTTGTGCCAATGGTAATATTGTTGTTTGCTGCTTATCGCTTTGATCATTTAGGCGTACTGAGTTTGGCTATAGTAAATGTTTGCGCTTTTGCCGGACTAACAGTTGCACCTACACAGATTATTTTTCATAACGATTGGAGTAATCCTGCTATACTCATCACTGCCACTTTACTGAGTGTCTCTTTTGTGCTTATCGGAGTGCTGCATTCTACCAGACACATCAAACCTCACTTTAGAAACACCTATATCCATTTTGGAGTGCATTTATTCGGATTAAGCGCAGTGTCAGCCATTTTTAATTATGAGTATAAAATAGTATGGGTATTGATGATGTGCATGGGAGCCTTGTATTTTTATCGGCTTTCAAAAAAAGTAAACAGTTATCTCTTACTACTATCAATAGCTATTTATACCTATATTGGCTTAAGTATTTGGGTTGTATTATTCATTTCAGAGTTGTATTTATCAGGTCTCACACCTGTGTATTTTATCATTTTATATTTAATTGTCTCAGCCATTCTGACCGGAAAATTCCTCATGCAGTCCTATAAAAAATTTAGAATATGATTGCATACAATAGAACATGGCTTGCCCATAGGGAGATACTACAGGATGCGGAAGAAGCATTACATCAACAGTGTATAACCGTTGAAGAATTTGAAACCATTAAAACCCAACATCCGGTTGGTTTTTACACCCTGGGCACATTTCCTCGATTGGGTTTGTATCTTCTCACCTGGCTCGTTGCGTGGTGTTGTGTGGGTTTAATGTTGATGTTGTTATTCTATTCAAATGTATTTGGTGGGGTTTTTATTACGGTTGCCGTTTTGCTGATAGCTGCATTGGAGTATTTTATTGCGCGTAAATTTCATTTTAAAACCGGTGTAGATGATGCGCTTTGTCATGCCGCTATACTTTTTTTGGTTATGGGTGCAGATGATGTGTTTAGGTTGTCAGTCCTACAATCAGGATGGACAGTGTTTATGGTTGCATTTGTGTTTACCATTCGGTATTTAAACGGCGTGTCAGCAGTTGCTACATTTCTAAGTGCCATGTTCGTTTTCTATACTTTTTTAGAAAATACGCCTTTGCACGTGTACACTCCACTGTTATTATGTTCAATTTCTTTGTTAGTATTCGGCGTATTTCAGCGGATATCTAAAGCTCCCCATTATTATGAGGGTTTGTTTACTGTAATAAAAGTTGTTGCATTGATTTTCAGCCATGGGGTTATTAGTTATTCCTTAATTTTCTCAAACCCTGTACATCACAGATCGAATTTTGTACTGCATTGCATTGAACTCATCTTGTGTGTATTACTGCCGCTTGGTTTTATATTGCTGGGTTTCAAACAACGGAATAAGGTATTATTTAGGAGTGGGTTGGTTTTAATCTTACTTACGTGCTATGTGTTTATGTCATTAAGTGCATTTGAACAATACGGTGTATGGATTTCGTTGATTGGATTAGCCGGAATATTTTTTGCATGGTATCTGATAAAATATTTCAAAAATCCGTACAAAGGTCATATTGCTTTTGCAGAAGAAAATGAGCATTATGAGTATTCAAAATCAGTTATAAATGATGAGCAGTATCCGGATATTAAAAATCCACCTACAGGATTTGGAGGTGGATCTTTTGGCGGTGGTGGGGCCAGCGGTAGTTTTTAAAAATGCCTTCTTTTACCCGCTTCCGTAGCAGCACGTTGATGCGGTCTGCTTTGGGTTCCATGGGTTACTTTGCGGCGTTCCGGTCTTGCCCCTCGGTTTTGTCCGGGTGCAGGCCTGCTTTTTATTTCATGGAATGTGGTATGCCATGGATGAGTATCATTTACGGGGATGGGTTTACCAATCAGTTTTTGTATGTCCCTCAAATCGGCTGTTTCCTCAGCCTCGCAGAAGGAGAAAGAAATACCCGATGCTCCGGCTCTCCCGGTTCTTCCAATGCGGTGAACATAGGTTTCAGGTACTTCAGGTAACTCGTAATTGATAACATGTGTAAGGTCATCTACATCTATACCTCTTGCAGCAATATCGGTAGCTACCAGTACACGCGTTGTTCTGTTTTTGAAATTGGTGAGGGCACGCTGGCGCGCATTCTGCGATTTATTTCCATGAATGGCTTCAGCGGAAATCCCGGCACGGTGTAAATCCTTCACTACTTTATCAGCCCCATGCTTGGTACGTGTAAATACCAATACGGCATCGGCCTGCGTGTTTTTCAGTAAATGTTCAAGCAGGGCGCGTTTGTTTTGTTTCTCTACATAGAACATCCACTGTTCAATAGTTTCAGCTGTGGTGCTCGGAGGAGTAACGGTAACGTGTATGGGCTGGTGTAGTATGGAGTTGGCCAGTTTTTGAATTTCATCGGGCATGGTAGCTGAAAACAGGAGAGTCTGGCGTTTTTCCGGTATTTTGGTAATCACTTTTTTTACATCGTGTACAAATCCCATGTCCAGCATACGGTCGGCTTCATCCAATACGAATATTTCAATATCCCTCAGCTGAATATATCCCTGATTATATAAATCCAGTAAACGGCCGGGTGTAGCCACTAAAATATCGACCCCTCTTTTCAGTGCATCTACTTGTGGATTTTGATTCACGCCGCCGAAGATCACGAGGTTTTTCAACCTGAGGTGCCGTCCATAGGCATTGAAACTTTCCTGTATCTGAATGGCCAGCTCACGGGTAGGTGTGAGGATAAGGGCACGTATTGGTCGGGCGCCACGGCTTTGCATGTTCTTGGGCATTGCCAGTAACTGCAGGATAGGGATAGCAAATGCGGCTGTTTTTCCGGTGCCGGTTTGCGCACAACCCAACAGGTCTTTTTGTTGCAGCAAATGCGGAATGGCCGATTGCTGGATAGGGGTAGGCGTGGTATAGCCCTCTTCATTCAGTGCATCCAATATGGGCTGAATGATCTTCAATTCTGAAAATAACAATGTGTATAATTTAAAAATTTTGTGCGGAAATGAAGCAGGGCTTCATCATTAATAACGAGGATATTCGCTGATTATAAGGGCAGGAGGTATTCCGGCTGTTAATGCCGCGTAAAAAATGAACTGCTGCAAAGGTATGATTAATTATTGAATATGATTTTCATTTATTCGGATGGTCAGCCATATCCGACTTTCTACCAGGAGGAAATTGAGGGATGATATGTGGGTTACGTACGCTGCATGGGAATGTAATTTTTGATGTTGATGTTATGCAGGAATAAAAAAGCCACTGAAGTAAATCAGCGGCTATGCGTTGTAGTGAAACAAGCGTTGTGCCCAGGACTGGAATCGAACCAGCACATCCTTGCGAACGGCAGATTTTGAGTCTGCTGCGTCTACCAATTCCGCCACCTGGGCTTAGGCGTGAAGCGGGTGCAATATTACATCAATACATTTTGTCTACCAAAAACGAATCCTTTTTTTTAAACTTTTCCCAACCGGTCGTCTTGTGTAATAATTGTAACTTGCGCCTAAAAATCAATCAATTTTGAAGATCGGATTAATAAGAGAAGGAAAAGTGCCCACTGATAACCGCGTGGCATTAACTCCATCCCAGTGCCGCTGGCTGAAAATGCACCATCCACAAATCACCGTACTCGTTCAACCCTCTCCCAACCGTTGTTTTAGTGATCGTGAATACCTGAGTGCGGGTGTGGAGCTGCAGGAGGATTTATCGGATTGTGATATACTTTTCGGAATTAAAGAAGTGCCTGTACACATGCTGATAGAAGGTAAAACGTACTTGTTTTTCTCGCATACCAAAAAACTTCAGCCGTACAATCAGGGGTTATTGCAGGCAATTATCCGCAAGCGCATTACATTAATCGACTATGAATGTCTTGAACACAACGACGGTGCACGAATTATAGGCTTTGGATTTTTTGCGGGGATTGTGGGAGCACACAATGGGATGAGGGCCTATGGTTTAAGAACCGGCGCGTATACATTGCCTAAAGTGAATTCCTCTAAAAATCTTCAATACCTGATTCACACCTATTTTGGCTTAAAGTTGCCGAACATTAAAATTGCCGTTACCGGTAGTGGGAGGGTGGCGCATGGGCTGTTGGAGATTATGAACCTGTTGGGTATACACGAAGTTGAACCCGATGATTATCTGGAAAAGGATTTTGAGTATCCGGTGTTCGTTCATTTGAAAGGCGCAGATTTATATGAAGATGCCCAGGGTACATATCACCGAAATACCTTTCATACACAACCGCAAACATACTCCTGTACATTTCCAAAGTATATTCCGCATACCGATATATTGATGAATGGAATTTACTGGGATAAGAATATACCAAGGCTTTTTGAAATGGAAGATCTCCGCAGGCCGGATTTTCGCATACAAACCATTGCCGATGTAACCGATGATATGCACGGGTCAGTCCCCTGTAATCTGGGAGATTCCACCATTGAAGACCCTGTGTATGGGGTGGATAAAGAAACGTTCACCCAAACAGCGCCTTATTTACCCGGCTCGGTAGATGTTATGGCGGTAGGGAATTTGCCCAACGAATTGCCACGTGATGCCAGCAGGTATTTTGGAGAACAACTCATCAAACACGTACTGGCTGATTTGTTCAAAGGAGGCAGTGAGGTGATTCGGCGGGCTACCATTGTACAGGATGGAAAACTCACTCCCGAGTATGAATACATGAAGGAATATGCCGGCATCGTAGAATGATGTGTTACAGTTTGAGGTAAAAGGGTTGCATGAGTTCCTGCATCTCTTTCGTATATGCGTTATGGTTATCCCTTATCACCAACCTACGGGTTGTTTCATCCGCGTAAAATTTTCTCAGCAGGTATATCACCCTGAAGGGTTGATGGAGCTCCGTATGTTGTATATAAATCGTTGAATGTATAAATAGGTTTTCTGCATCAGCCTTTTTCCTGAATCCTTCGTCTCTGTCGGCCGGCATTAATATCATTGCAGTGCCCTTGTCTGTCATTCGCGTGAATACTTCTTGTAACAAGCGTTCCGAATTCAGCAAATTTTCGTGGCGTGCCAGATTAATTCTTTCGTTGGGTGAGGGGAGTGAGGCTTTAAAAAAGGGCGGGTTGCATATGATGATATCATACAGCTCCGGAGTGGTTTTATATTCTTCTATGCGCACCGGGTGCACGGTGATGCGGTTGGCAAAGGGGGATGCCTGCACATTTGAAGCACATTCTGTGGCTGCTAACCGGTCCATTTCCACCGCATCTACAAAGAGGGATGTATCCTGTGTCAGCATCAGTGAAAGTACTCCCGTGCCGGCACCAATATCCAGTCCGCGGTGAAAATATACAGGTTGTGTTTGTACCAGTTTATTGGCCAGGGCTCCCAACACGCATGCATCAGTCGTTACTTTCATGGCGCTTTGGCCCTGCTGAATGGTGAACTGTTTAAATTGAAAGTAAGGATTAGGCATAATTACCATTGACTGCGGGCAGCCGGTGTAATATCCATACCGGCAAAATCTCCTGCTAGATATTTATAGTGAGCCGTAATGGCAATCATAGCTGCATTATCGGTACAATATTGAAATGCCGGAATGTAAGTGTTCCATCCGTATGAGGCACCCGCATCCTGCAGGGCTTTACGCAATCCGCTGTTTGCACTCACCCCACCTGCAATACAAATTTCACGGATGCCGGTTTGATCGGCAGCTTTTTTAAGTTGTTTGATAAGGTAGTGTACCAAACGGTGCTGCACACTCGCACAAATATCTGCCAGGTGTTGTTCAATAAAAGCAGCTTTCTCTTCTTCCGTTGCCGTGAACTGTTCTTTGAAAGTGTACGACTTCCCGGCATTGTTTAGAAAATACAATACCGCGGTTTTGATACCGGAGAAAGAAAAATTCAATCCATCGGTTTTCGGCTCCGGAAACTGAAAAGCTTTCGGGTTTCCATTTTGTGCGTGCCGATCGATGAGTGGCCCACCCGGATAGGGCAATCCTAACAACTTGGCCGTTTTGTCGAAGGCTTCCCCAACTGCATCATCAATCGTTTCTCCAATCACTTCCATGTGGTAGGGTGAATGACAAACCACAATTTGAGTATGACCGCCACTAACGGTTAAACATAAAAAGGGAAATGCAGGCCTGGGTTCTTCAATCAGGTTGGCCAGTACATGTGCCTGCATATGGTGCACGGCAATGAGGGGTTTGCCTGTGGCCATCGCAAGTGATTTGGCAAACTGAGCCCCTACCATCAATGCGCCGATGAGGCCGGGAGATTGGGTGAAGGCAAAAGCATCCACTTCTTTTAATTCTACCCCGGCTTTATGGCAGGCATCGGCCACCACCGGTACAATGTGCTGCATGTGCGCTCTGGAAGCCAGTTCAGGCACCACACCTCCGTATTGCTGATGGATGGCCTGCGTAGCAATCACGTTGCTGAGGATGTTGCCGTCTTTACTCACGGCTGCTGCGGTTTCATCACAAGAAGATTCTATGGCCAGTATCAAAGGCATATACAAATTATTTTCTGATGGCTACTACCGGATCCATTTTAGCAGCGCGAGAGGCGGGAATAATTCCTGCAAGTACGCCCACTACCAGGCATATAATAAGGGTAACCAATATCATAGGTACGGAAACATGCACCGGAAATTCTAATGGTCCTGAAAGTAATAACGTTAATAAATACACGAAAACCAATCCCCCTAAGCCTCCTGCAATACATAACAATATGGCTTCCATTAAAAATTCTGCCAGAATGGTTTTACTTTTTGCCCCGATTGCTTTTTTGAGTCCGATTACGGAGGTGCGCTCTTTCACGGTAACAAACATAATGTTGGCGATACCAAACATCCCCACAATTAAACTGATGCCTCCAATAATGGCACCTACAATATTAAAGGTGACAAAAGAATCGGAAAGCTGCTTGCTGAGGGCCTCTACAGAGTTTAATGCAAAATTATCCTCTTCGCGGGGTGATAACCGTCTGATTTGCCGCATGATGCCGCGGAGTTCATCGGTGAAGGCTTCAGCAGCAACACCTTCCTTGCCTTTTGCAATAAAAATCGGATTCATCCGCTGGTCATCAACCAACATCTTACTGAATTTGTATGGCAGCATGACGGAATTGTCGAAATCCCATCCCACAAAATTCTGTCCTACTTTTTTAATAACACCTACCACTCGCACCTTGCGCCCTTTTACGTCCACCATTTTTCCTACAGCACTACTCGCAATTCCAAATAAGTCTTCGGCGTTGCTATAGCCCAGCAAACAAACCGGAGATCCGCTATGAAATTCTGCAGCCGATACGTAACGCCCGGCTTCAAATTCTATAGGCTGAATGGCCATCTGGTCCTCATCAATTCCGTATAGGGTGATGCCATTAATTAATGCATCTTTGTATCCGATGTTGGTTTGGCTTTGCAATAGGAAAGTAATTTTATCCAATAACTCACTGCGCTCAATAATGAGGGCCTTCTCTTCAAACTTCATTACCGGCCTGGCCCGTAACTTCCAAAATGGAACGGTGCTGTTGCCGCCATAAACCCATCGGTCTATATAAATGGTGTTGCTACCCAGTGATTTCAACTGGTCCTGGATGTTGCGTTCCAGGCTATTGACGGTGGCCAGTACGCCAATGATGCAGAAAATACCAAAAGCCACTCCCGTGAGGCTTAAGGCAGTACGTGTTTTGTTGAGTTTAAGCTCGTTCCAGGTTTGATGAAGGGAACTGGCGAGGATATTCAGCGTTTTCCGCATGGCCAAAAATACTGCATTTCTTCAGCCCCTGTACCAATCCAACGAACCGTTCAGAAAAAATATTTTACGGTTATCTTTGCGCACTTTATGAAATACATACCCGAAATACAACGCCGAAAAACATTTGCCATCATCTCTCACCCCGATGCCGGTAAAACCACCTTAACGGAGAAGTTTCTGTTGTTTGGTGGAGCCATTCAAACGGCAGGAGCGGTAAAGAGCAACAAAATAAAGAAGCATGCCACGAGTGATTTTATGGAGATTGAGCGGCAGCGTGGAATTAGTGTAGCCACCAGTGTTATGACATTCGAGTATCGTGATCACCTGATCAACCTGTTGGATACACCGGGGCACAAGGATTTTGCAGAAGATACCTTCAGGACATTAACCGCGGTAGACAGTGTGGTGTTGGTGGTTGATAGTGTAAATGGAGTAGAGGAACAAACACGTCGGCTGATGGAGGTGATTGCCATGCGTAAAACGCCGGTAATTGTATATATCAATAAAATGGACCGTGACGGGAAAAATCGGTTCGATTTGCTGGAAGAGATAGAGAAGGAGTTGCCGATTCGTTTACATCCCATGACGGTTCCCATCAACAGCGGAAAAGATTTTAAAGGCGTGTATGATTTGTCGAAGAAGCGATTGGTGTTATTTTCTCCTGGCTCCAAAGCAGAAGACGTACTTGAAATTAGTGACCTGCATACCGATGCACTCGATAAAGCCATTGGAGAGAAAGATGCGGCGGTGTTGAGGGAAGATGTGGAATTGTTGGAAGGTGTTTACGGCCAGCTCAATGTGAACGATTATTTATCGGGTGATATCGCTCCGGTTTTCTATGGAAGTGCCATCAATAATTTTGGTGTGAAGGAGATGTTGGATACCTTCATTGATATTGCTCCTACGCCCCGGCCACGAGATACAACCAGCCGTTTGGTTAAACCGGAAGAGGAGAAGTTCAGTGGTTTCATATTTAAGATCCATGCCAACCTCGATCCCAAACACCGCGACCGCATCGCCTTTCTCAGGGTATGCAGCGGTAAGTTTTCGCGGAACAAATATTATCGGCATGTGCGTTTGGAAAAGGATGTACGCTTCACCAATCCGTACAGCTTTATGGCCCGTCAAAAAGACGTGATTGAAGAGGCTTATCCGGGAGATGTTGTCGGACTATTTGATACAGGGAACTTCAAAATTGGCGATACACTCACCGAAGGTGAATCGTTTTATTTCACCGGAATCCCCAGTTTTTCACCTGAAATTTTTAAAGAGGTAACTAATAAAGACCCAATGAAAACCAAGCAGTTGGAGAAAGGTTTAAACCAGTTAACGGATGAAGGGGTGGCACAGCTGTTTACACAATTTGGAGGAAATAAGAAGATTATTGGTTGTGTAGGTGAATTACAGTTTGAGGTGATTCAATACCGCTTATTGCAGGAGTATGGTGCTTCTGTTCAGATGAATGCGCTGCCGTTCTACAAAGCTTGTTGGATTACCAGTAAAGACCCTAAGAAGCTGCTGGATTTCACCCGGTTTAAGCAGGCGAATATTGCAGAAGATAAAGACGGACATCTGGTATATCTGGCGCAAAGTGAATGGTTTCTCCAAACCGAGCGAACAAACAACCCCGACATTGAGTTTCATTTCACCAGCGAGATACACAAATAATCAGGGCTTTTTGGTTTTGCAAGTGTTCATGCCGAACAGGGTATAGAGCGGACAAAAACTGATGAGGCTGGTGAAAACAAACACCCCACCAAGGATCAGTAATACCAATCCCAATGTGCCTTTAAGAACGCCTGTGGCATACAATACGGCAATGGCAGCCGCAATTAAAAAACGTATGGCTTTGTCGGTTGTGCCCATGTTTCTTTTCATACATTAAAGTTTAGCGGTTATTGTTTACTGAATGTAAGCGAATTTCTGTGGATGGTGAAATTTGAGGAGGTGTTTTTCAGGATATTGCTTGTGGACTATCGTATCAATACCACATTTCCACGTTTTCTCATTTTCCCGCATGGTGTATCTGCATGCACATAGAAAACAAAATTTCCTGCATTGGCATCTTTTCCGTTGAATTTTCCATCCCAACATTCATTCATGTCTCTTGTTTCAAACACTTTTTCACCCCATCTGTTAAAGATGACCAAGTAAACATTTCTTGCATCTCCCCATTTCTTAATTCCGAAACAGTCGTTTAAACCATCGCCATTAGGAGTAAATGCGTTGGGTATGGCATAAGCTTCCAGTACACTCATCGCAGTTACAGTGATGGAATCAGTTTTAGAGCAACCTCGGGTATCGGTACCTGTTACATAATATGTTGTGGTTACGGTTGGAGAAGCAATAGGGTTTCGAATGTTTGTGTTGTTCAGGGTAGGGTTACTTTGCCATTGATACTGACTTGCACCGGAAGCAGTGAGTCGGGTACTTTTCTGTGAACAGTTTATGTTATTTGACTTTTGTACAGCGATGTTGGGTAAGGGATGAACGGTTACGCTGACAGGAAAGTTTCTTTCATATCCGCAAATTGGATCTAATATGGTGACGGTATACAGGGTGCTCTGAATTGGGTTTGCTATTGGATTGGGAACGTTCAGATTGCTCAAACCATAACCGGGGGACCACACATATTGGTAACCATTTCCATTCGCACCATCTAATTCTACACTACTGCCTAAGCATAAAGATTTATTGGGAGGAGCATTTAAGTTGTTTTGTGTTCTTATGCTTATAGCAACGGTATCTTTTCCAATGCAACCAAAGTCGTCTGTGCCAGATACGATGTAAGTAGTAGCTATATTACCTGAGAATACCGGGTTACTGGAATTAGGAAAATCAAGGTACTGAGCAGGAGACCAACTATATACAGCGGCCCCGTTTGCGCTCAAAGTTAGATTGGTATTCAGGCATATAGACGTATCCGGTGTGGCTGTTACAAGCGGCAACGGTCTGTTTGAAACCCAAACTGTATCTGAGGTAATACAACCTTCCATATCAGTGGCACGCACCGTAAGCATTTGTAATGCATTGCTCCCGGAGTATATTGGATTCGCAACTGTTGAATCGTTCACCATGCTTCCCGGTGACCACTGATAGGTTAAGAATCCGGCAGTTGAAGTCAACCGAATCGTGGAACCTTTGCAAATAGATGTATCGGGAATTGTATTGAATGCGGGTGTTGGCTTTATGGAAAGGTTTAAGGTAATAACAGAATCACATCCGATGGTACTGGTTAATGTGGCGCTGTATATTCCGGGAGTCTGGATATTTAATCCGTTCCAGGCATAGGGTAGTGAACTGTTACAGATTTCATCCGATATTGAACTGGATACAGCATTACCAACCTGAAGTTCAAGTGTTGCTATAGAATCACAACCGGCTTGTGAAATTAAGTTAGCTGTGTACGTACCGGAAGCGTTCAGTGTGAGTCCATTCCATGTGTAGGGTAGTTGTGCTGTACAAATGCTTCTTTGTGTAGTGCTCGTAACAGCGGAATTCACCTGAAGTTGAAGCGTAGCTATAGAATCACAACCATTGGTTGCTGTTAAATTGGTTGTGTAGGTGCCTGAAGAAAGGATGGGTTGTCCGTTCCATATGTAAGGCAATGCACCAGAACATACACTGGCATTTGTGTTACTGTTTCGTACAGGGTTTACCGTTAAATTTAAATTTGCCACTGAATCACAACCATTCGAACCTATTAATTGAACAGCATAATTCCCGGTGCTATTATATGATTGACCGTTCCAGGAAAATGGAGTGGCATTGGAGCAAATGGTTTGAGCGGTGTTTGAAGTGGATGAAGGCAGGAGAGATAAGTTTAATCGGGCAATTGAATCGCAACCCAGAGAATTCAATAATACAACCTGATAATTACCAGAGGATGTAATGGATTGGCCGTTCCAGGAGTATGGTATTTGACTACTGCAAATGGTTTCATTGGTTAAGCTATTTGAAACCGGGTGAATAGTAAGTTGTACAGTTGCAACCGAATCACAATTGCTTACTGATAATAGGTTGGTGCTGTATATCCCGGACGTATTTAACGATTGGCTGTTCCATGTATAGGGTGCCTGATTGCTGCAAATTGTAACTTGGTTAAAACTTCTTATCGTGTCTTCCACATTTAAATTGAGTGAAATGGTAGAATCGCAACCTGCAGCAGATGGCAACACAGCCATATAAATTCCGCCGGAAGTAATATTTTGGCTGTTCCAGTTGAACGGTAGCTGTGCAGGGCATACGGATAAAGATAAATTGGTACTGGGCAATGGATTTACAACAATGTTTACTGAATCCATAGCAACACAACCGGGGGATAGGGTAGAAGTAACAAATACTTTTGTGGTGTTACTAACAGTTGCGCTTGGGTTGGATAATCCCGGATTATTAAAAAGGATGGCAGGTGACCATAAAATGGTTCCATTTCCTGTTGCAGAAACAGAAGTGGTAACAGATCCGTTTGAACAAAACTGTTGATCCGGACTTGCAGCAACATTAGCTTCTACAATATTTAAGGAAAGTTCGCTGCTATCTATACATCCATTCACATCAGCTCCATATAACTTAACCGTATAACTACCGGGTGCTGAATAAATATGTGTGGGGTTAGCATTGGTTGAAGAATTACCATCGCCAAAATTCCAATCCCAGCTAATGATTGGGTTTGATCGTGTAAAGCCCAGGGCATTGAATTGAAACGAGGTGCAGGAAGTTTGATTTCTGTTTATGCGAATGGAGTCGATGTTGGGCTCAAACAGTGTATTGTCAATGGGTAAAACCAAATTAAAAACGTTGGTGCCGCTTGCGCCGGGTGCGGCACCATAACTGTTATTGCCATCCTGGGTTAGCACACCGTTTGCTCCCCCGTTCAAGAATGTACTTACTTGTACAGGTAAAGAATTGTTCGTCGTCAATATTGCACCACCCCCTCCTCCGCCACCACTTCCAATTCTTCCACCTAGTGCAACAGCACCAATCATATTTGCACCATTCCCACCTTTAGCTTCAATAGATACATTATTGCTAAATGTATTTATATCAAGAACAACAGCACCTCCACCACCACCTCCTCCCATAGCATCATGACAATCATTTTGTGTGACATACACACAGCTTAATCCATCTGATCCATTTGCCTGAATTAAGGCATTGTTACCCACTAAAACATTACCGATTAAGAATATGATTCCTCCACCATTTCCACCTGTGGGTTTAAATACTCCATAGCTATCTGCATCACCTGCACCACCGCCTCCGCCAAGAAATATTTTATTCACTATGTTATTGTAAACAAGAGGTTTCCCTCCAATTCCGCGATTGTCTAATGATGGATTATTGCAGTTGTTTAGTTGGTATCCGCCAAATCCACCTTCACCTGAGTTGGCACCACCACCACCACCACTATTGTGCCCCATGCCACCACCACCACCGTTAGCTGCACTCCCTTTCCCTTTTATCTCTGCAAGAGTAAAGTCATAAATGCTTTCTCCCTTTCTTCCTGAATGTACAAATAGATTAGATGAAACAAATGCATTTAAATTACAAAACAATGTAGAGGTATTGCTGTTTTGTCCTTCACCTCCTCTAAATCCTTTCCCGCTCACATTTATTGGGCCATTTAAAAAAATAGTATCCCTTACATTCAATACAAGTACACCACCTTTGGCTCCATTCCATTGCAAACAAGTTAATGTAGCATTAACATTTGCTGAATTATAATACGGAACCCTTACAAGTTGAACTCTGCCGTTAGGAATTTCATAACTTCTTGAAATGACATTCAAAAGCTCAACTGAACTTCCAGTTACACTCTTTACATAGTTGAATTCATAATTGCCTGAACTATTGTAATCTAATATGTTTCCAAAGTCACTATTGTTACTAGTTTCAATTTGAGCTCCTTTCATTTGAATTATCAAAACTGTATCCCCAATGCCAAATGCACTTGCATCTTCAACTATGATTGTGTTGTTACAAATTCCTAACGATAAAACGGGGGTATAGTCATTAATAATCCCTGATATGTTTGTGGAAACCGAGGAATTACTATTAATGAATGAATTTTCAGATGAATAATTATTCTTGTTAGTTTGGCCTATAACAGGTTGACTAATAGCATAGAGAATAAAAAAAATAATGAATCTAACGTACATTTCGTTTCTAAAATATCAATTGATGGTTAATAGCATATTCTAGGATACCATTTTCTACGAGGATTGACAGATTAGAAAATGAAGTTAAGTAATTATATAAAGCTTATGAGATTAAATTATTCTATCATTTGATTGATATTAATTTGCAAGGGAATGAATAATAATGGGCAATTAGAAGCAAAAAATACTTTAAACTTATACTCCCGTATAATTTTCCGGTGAAATTTGTTTTAATTCTTTCTTCAATACCGCATTGATTTTCAATCCATCAATAAACTGATGCATTGTTTTTTTATTAATAGTCTGTTTCCCACGGGTTAAAGCCTTTAATGCTTCATACGGCTGAGGATAATTTTCTCTTCTTAATATGGTTTGGATGGCTTCTGCCACCACGGCCCAGTTTTTTTCCAGATCGGCTGCTATAGCGGATTCGTTGAGCACGAGTTTTTTAAGTCCTTTTTCAATGGATAACAAGGCAATGTGTGTATGGGCAACCGGCACGCCAATGTTGCGCAATACCGTACTATCGGTTAAATCACGCTGTAAACGGGATAGTGGTAATTTGGCTGATAAATGTTCCAGTAAGGCGTTCGCCATACCGAGATTTCCTTCCGCATTTTCAAAGTCGATCGGATTTACCTTATGCGGCATCGCGCTGCTGCCCACTTCGCCCGCCTTCGTTTTTTGAGTAAAATATTCCATGCTGATATAACTCCAGATATCCCTGCATACATCCATCAAAATCGTATTCAATCGCTTGATGGTATCGAAATGCGCGGCAAGTGTATCATAATGTTCTATTTGAGTGGTTTGTTGCTGACGTTCCAGCCCCAACCGTTGCTCTAAAAAATCATTCCCGAACTTGACCCAATTTTTCTTCGGGTAGGCCACATGGTGAGCGTTGAAATTTCCGGTGGCACCTCCAAACTTTCCAGTATAGGGGATATAGCTAAAAAGTTGTATTTGCCTTTGAATTCTTTCGGTAAACACAGCAATTTCTTTTCCCAATCGGGTAGGAGAAGCCGGCTGGCCGTGCGTTCTGGCAAGCATAGCCACATCCTTCCATTGTTTGGCTAAACGGTTCAACTGCTTTTCAATATTCAATACTGCCGGTAAATACACCTGCTCCATGGCGTGTTTCCACATCAACGGCACCGCAGTATTGTTGATGTCTTGTGAGGTTAATCCGAAATGAACCCATTCTTTTAAATGGCCCAATCCGTGTAACTCAAGCACCTCTTTTAAAAAGTATTCCACGGCTTTCACATCGTGGTTGGTTACTGATTCAGTGTCCTTAATGCGCATGGCATCTTCCAGTGTGCATTCTGTAACCCGTTTCCTCAATAAACCGGCTTGAACCGGAGTTATTTTGAAAAAACCCTGCTCACTCAGGTAAATGAAGTACTCCACTTCTACGTATAACCTGTACCGTATGAGGGCGAATTCTGAAAAGTATGCGGAATAGATTTCAGTTTGTGCATGGTAGCGCCCGTCTATAGGAGAGATGGCGGTAAGGGGTGATGGTTGCATATGGAAGGATAATAGTAATTTCGGCCAAAATTAACTGAAAGCAATTGGACAGAAAAATACGGGTGGGCGCAGTGAGTTACCTGAATACACTTCCCATGGTGTGGGGGCTCAATCAGCATGATTTTTCAGATGGTATGGACATTACCTACAACTATCCCGCTAAGGTTGCCGAAGCCTTGCTGAATGATGAACTGGATGTAGGGTTGATTCCAGTTGCCATGATCCCCCGGTTACATGAAAGCCATATCATTTCTTCTTATTGCATTGGCGCAACGGGGCCGGTGGCCAGTGTATGCATCTTCAGCGAAGTACCGCTGGAGCAGGTTACCCATTTGTATCTCGATTATCAAAGCCGCACTTCGGTGAACCTGGCAAGGGTATTGTTGCAAGAATATTGGAACCTTGCGCCCCAACTGTTGCCTGCCGGTGAAGATTTTATTACAAAGATTTCAGGTACCACCGCCGCGGTGGTGATTGGAGACCGCGCCTTAATTCAAAGAAGTGTTTCCGCATATACGTACGACCTGGCAGAAGTGTGGATCCGGCATACGGGCTTGCCCTTTGTGTTCGCAGCTTGGGTTGCGAACAAACTGTTACCCGATACATTCATCAAAAGGTTTAATCAGGCTTTGGGTGAGGGGTTTAGCCATGTAGATGAAATAGTGCATGAAGCTGCATATACAGCATACGACCTCAAAAAATATTTTACTGAAGATATCAGTTATACCCTGGATGATGCCAAGTTGAAGGCCATTCAACTGTTCCAACAGAAAATCAGTTTATTGCCTCCGCTTTAAGAACCGGCTTTTCATGGAATATAATACAGGCTTCATATCCGGGGATATGTTGAGTTGATACACCATGGTGATGAAAATACCGGAGAACAGGAGTGGGTTTAAAAGGAGCGCGGGCAAACCATTCAAAGAATTCAATGCGAGGTGTGTGATGAAGTATGCACCCAACGCCACCAAGATTACTTCTACCGTTTTTCTGCTGAAAGGCTGCATGTTGAATTTCTTCCAAAGGAAATGAAAACGGATGTAGTTGTAGATACTGAAAGAGATGATGTTGGCAATGGCCGGACCAATAATTCCGTACCGAACAGTTAAGGTGTAACTCAACGGGATGATTAATACGGTCAGTAGAATGCTCGTCCATAATTCAAACCGCCAGTACACTGAGGTGCCTATGATTTGTGAGTTAACTCCGGAGCCCATCTCAATGATAGCCACTACACCCAACATAAAAAAGACCCACCGCCCTTCCATGTAATCAGCATTGATTCCAAAATATAGTATAGCCTGCTCAAAATTGAGCCAGATACAGAAAAAAACAAGGAGGGAAAAGGTTAGCAGGTTGATGGAAGAGCGTTTGTAAATTCGATTAATTTCCTTGATGTCTTTATTCTTCCATGCCCTAGAAAGAATAGGAATAGTAACAGCAATCATGCTTCTAAACGGAGCATGTATCACAGAAACCAGATAGGCAGCCAGACCAAAAACGCCCACCGAACCCAGATTTTTCTTCGCAGCCAATACAATTCCATCAATACTACTTCGCAATACACTTACAATAATTACGATGAACGTAAGTGCCATGACGGAGATAATTTTTTTTCTAAACTTCTTAGTAACCCGACTGAATTTAAAAGAAAGCCAGAGTTGATTCTTTGATTTCAGATACCAGACCAGTATCAACACAATGATCGCATATTGCAATGCAAATAAAATGATGAAAGTATCAAAGTTGATGAAATCGAAAACCTTCAACAGAATTACTGCCAACGTATATACACGTAAAACTGTTTCTTTCAACAGGCTGGTTAGCACTCCCTGATGATATCCATAGGCGTAGGATTCAAGGATATTATACAGCAAAATGAACATTGCCATTGGGATGCACCAGTAGAAATATTCAACCAGTAAAATGGAATTCTCGCTAAATTTCCTGATGATTAACGGTTCAATCACATACAATCCTGTACAGGTGAGCAGAAAACCCAAACCTGCAACCATGATTGCTATTCCCAATAAATCATTTTTGGAATCTTGTGTATTGTCTTTGTAATAAGGGAAAAATTTGAATAGGTAAGTGGTTACACCAAAAGTTGAAAAGGCAAAAATCAGCATACTGATTTCGATCATGATCCGGGTTAAGCCATTCTGATCAGTGGTGAACCAGTTTTTATGCGTCAGAAAATAAGTGTTTAATGCACCAATGATGAAACCGATGTAAATCCAAACGGTTGCTTTTAAACTGCTTTTTCTGATTTGATGCATGAATAGATATTCCTCTGGTTTTTAACTATTTGCGAAAATATTAATATTTGAAACAATTGGCACCACTATTATACCTTTGCCCTCGACTTGCTTCAATAATTATTGTAAATTACCACTATCACGTGAGTGTAACACGAAATTTAACGCCCGATGCGCCAGTTAGGATATAATGTTATTTACTTTATACAGCTTTCCCGTTTCTTTGGACTTTCATCGGCACTGTACTTGATGCGAAAAATTGTGTTTTCATCATCACACGCAACAATCAATATCCGAATTCCTGCTTTCCGGAATACAGTTCAGATCAGAAAGTCTGAGTCTGATTTGGCTATTTTTTATCAGGTATTTTGTGAATTGCAGTATAATCTCAATCATTTCATACACGAGACACCCGGTTTAATCATTGACGCTGGTTCTAATGTAGGTTACTCCTGTTTATATTTTGCCGGGCAATATCCGGCTGCTACCATCATAGCGGTGGAACCCGAGGGTACAAATTTTGCTCAGCTTAAAAAAAATACACAGGGTTATGAAAATATCCGACCTATTCAAGCCGGAATCTGGTATAAAAATGAGATGATACACATTCAGGATCCCGAAGAATCCAATGCCAGTTTTCAGGTGGAAAGCGGGGAGGGGCACGGTTCGGCAATAGAAGGCGTAACGATACCGCACATTCTGAGCAATTCAGGGTTTAATGAAATTGATATTCTTAAAATGGATATTGAAGGTGCAGAGTTTCAATTGTTCAATCATAACCCGCATGAGTGGCTTACGAAAACAAGGTGTTTGATTATTGAACTACATGACAATTTTAAACCAGGTACATCGGCTCATTTTTTTAGGGAAATGTCGAAATACAATTGGTTCACAGTTGTTTCTGGCGAAAATATTGTTTGTATCAAACAAAATTAAGACTGTCCTCCATACAACATTCGAATCCTTAGTCTTTGGAAAAACTTCCTCCACTTAAACAGGAAAGAGGGAGGTGTTTCATCCACATAACCTACTGTGAATTCACCGGCCATAACATCGAAAGGTTTGGCAATAGTTTTTTTTTCAATCACTACAATGGAGTCGTAAATCTGAATGGAGTAAATCTTTTCTTTCAGGTGACGATTGGGAATGTTTGTATTTTTTCCCGCATACCACAAGTGTTGAACGTCTATGAGGTTTTTAATGTATTCTATGTAGGTCCCTTTCCTTTTGAGTCCGCCTCCGAAATCTAACCAATAGGATGTATGATTGTCTTCACAGAAATAAATTCCACCATCTTTAATTTTATCGAACATTTCTTCAAATGTTACAATTTGTTGTTCCATGGTATGACCTCCATCATCAATCAGGATATCAAGGTCGGGTATTTGTGCTTTTACTTCCTGTAGAAAGTTTCTGTCTGATTGAGAACCGATAAATATTTGAACACCTTCTCTTTCAAACTGCTTACATTTGGGGTTGATGTCGATTCCATAATATTTCAAACGTTCTCCGAAATACTTTTTCCAAAGGTCGATAGACCCACCCTGCGATACACCTATTTCAAGTACAATCACATCTTTTCCCACATACTCTCCGAAATATCTGTCATATATTTCGAAATAATGATTCCATTTATGGATCAAATTACCGGTGTGGTTATTAAAAATATCTCTTGTACTTTGCATCTTCCTGAAATGATAGGCTGCAAAATAATATTTAATTTCATTGAATAATGAATATGGCTGATAATAAGGTTGGAGTAGTATATCTTTCGTGGCTTCCTTATGGTACCAGCCATCTCAACGCTTTTATTGAGAGCTATCGCTTATTCAATGCAGGTTACGCACACGATTTAATTATTCTTTTTAACGGAACGTCTCTGGTTACGACTCAAATAGAAGAGGATTTTATTTCAGTTTTAAAACGGCATTCAATCCGCTTTTCATCTTTACGGTTTGAAAGTGGGCAGGATGTGTGGATTTATAAACAAGCTGCCCGGCAGTTGAATTACGATTATCTGTTGTTCTTAAATACGTACAGTGTCCTGCAGGCCAATAACTGGCTGAAGTTATATGTGGATCATTATACAGAGGGTGTAGGATTGATTGGAGCAACAGCTTCTTGGTCGAGCTATAAAACTGCCATATCCCGTGAAGTTTTCAGAAACCTGAAGCAACCAGTGGGTTTTAAAGTAAAGTTTCAAAAATTGAAATATTTAATCAAGTTGCACCTATTGTATGGTTCAAAATTTAGTGGTTTTCCAAATCCACACATCCGCACAACAGGTTTTTTTATTCGAACCGAACTATTCAATGCGCTGGAACTTGGACCGGTGAAGGACAAACATCAGGCATACTTTTTTGAGAATGGTATCAACAGCATGACGCGTCAGATAAAATTGAAAGGATTCCAATGCTATGTGATGGATAAGTTCGGAGGAATGTGGGAAGAATATGAATGGTATAAAAGCGCTACATTTTGGATATCTGATCAGGAGAACCTGTTAATATCCGACAACCAGACGAGAAAATATCAGGAAGCATCGGATACGGTGAAACATCAATTAACCTACGATGCCTGGGGCAAATTATAACATGAAAAAGTTCACGATTATTATTCCGGTGAAGAACGGAGGCTCGTATTTCAAGACCTGTGTACAAAGTGTGCTAAGTCAAACTATAGATCAATACCACTTACATATTTTGGCACATGACTGTACAGATGATACTTTGGATTGGTTAGATGGATTGTCTGACAAACGAATTGTAATTGACTACAAAGAAAATGTAGATGGGATATTAGGCAATTGGCATAGAATTCAATCAATTCCTAAAAATGAGTTCATGACAATTTTAGGATACGACGACCTCCTCCTCCCGCATTACCTCGAAACCATGAACCGGTTGATTGAACAGCATCCCTATGCGTCGCTCTATCAGGCACATTTCGATTACATCAACGCGCAGGGAAAGAAGGTGAGGGGGTGCCAGCCTATGGAACCATCATTGAAAGTGGATGCATTTTTAAACGGACAACTGACACAAACCCTCGACAGTATGGGCACCGGCTACATGATGCGCAGTGCCGATTACAACAGGCTGGGCGGTATTCCCATGCATTATCCCAACCTCATTTTTGCCGATTATGAATTGTGGATGCGATTGTGTGGTATGTCTTACCTGGCAGTTACACCTGAAACCTGTTTTCAATACCGCCTGCACCAAAGTGTATCCCGCGTTACCAACGGAGAAGATTACCAGCAGGCGTATTTCCTGTACCTGCGTTTCCTGCAGTCATACATGCAAACGAATGAAGCCGTACGGCGGGTGTTTCACATAAACGGTATGAAGTACATGGAGTATTTTTGTGAAAGCCTCTCTCACCGCATATTGAAAACACCTGTATCACGGCGACGGATAAACGTAAAACAGTTTATAGAACATTGCCGGGAGTTGGCTACTGCGTTGTTGCCGGATCAGCCATTTCATGCTGATAAAAAATGGCGTGTACGCTTAGCCGTTTGGTTTGATATGAACGGATTGTTCCGGTTAGCCTTTAAGATTGTCCAACAAATGACTCTGCTTTTCAATCGCTAAATCACTCGCCATCATTTCGCGAATCAACTCACGGAACGTAGTTTGGGGTTCCCAGCCCAGTAACTGTTTGGCTTTACTGGCATCTCCCACCAATAAATCTACTTCAGCCGGCCGGAAATATTTGGGGTCTATTTCAAGTATTACTTTTCCTGCAGGCAATTGGTAGTCGGGGTGGTTGCAACGTACCACATATCCCTTTTCATCTATTCCTTCGCCTGTATATTCGATGTCAATGCCCACTTCCTCAAAACACATCCGAACCATATCCCGCACACTGGTGGTGATTCCGGTGGCCAGTACAAAATCTTCGGGAACATCGTGTTGCATGATGCGCCACATGCCTTCCACATAATCCCGCGCATGGCCCCAGTCGCGCTGTGCATCCAGGTTCCCTAATAAAATCTTATCTACTTTGCCTAATGCAACCCGCGCTGTGCTGATGGTTACTTTACGGGTAACGAAACCTTCTCCACGGATCGGACTTTCATGATTGAATAAAATGCCGTTCACGGCAAAGATGTTGTACGCTTCACGGTAATTTACCGTAATCCAGTAACCGTATAACTTGGCCACACCATACGGAGAGCGCGGATAGAAAGGAGTGGTTTCTTTCTGCGGTATTTCCTGCACCTTTCCATATAATTCAGATGTGGAGGCCTGATAGAATTTCGTTTTCTTTTCCAGCTTAAGGATGCGGATGGCTTCGAGAAATAACAATACACCGGTGGCATCTGCCGTAGCCGTATATTGCGGAGTTTCAAAACTCACCTGCACATGACTCTGCGCTGCCAGGTTATAAATTTCATCGGGTTGTGTTTGCTGTACGATGCGCAAAATGTTGCTGCCGTCTGTTAAATCTCCATAATGGAGAAATAACCGGCCTGCATATTTATGGTTGAAGATGAGGTGGTCGATGCGCGCGGTGTTCAACATCGAACTTCTACGCCGCATGCCATGTACTATGTATCCTTTTTCTAATAATAATTCCGTTAAATACGCGCCATCCTGTCCTGTAATACCGGTAATCAAAGCAACTTTCATCCGTTCTGTGTGTTTTAATTAATTTCGCAAATCTACACAAATATCGCATCAGGCCTCTCACTAAAATGCGTGACCAATTGTGTAATTAAAAATAAACGTACATGCGTATTGTAGTGAATTGTTGGGTACTTAGGAATAAACAACTGGATGGGATCGGAAACTTTACAGTTGAAACCATGCAACGCATGATGGTATCGCATCCCGAAGTGGAATTTCTGTTGCTGTGCGATAAAAATTTCAATGAACCCTATTTCGATTTTCCCAATGTAATCATTTACCGCAAACTACCGCCATACCGGCATCCGGCCCTGTACGTATGGTACATGGAAACCGTGGTGAGGAGGTTCTTAAAAAAGCATCGCCCCGACGTATTCCTGGGAATGGAAGGGTTTCTGAGTTTAGGCAGCTCGTGTAAACAACTGCCCGTTATCTATGATTTGAATTTTGAACATTATCCCAAAGACCACACCCTTAAAAACCGTTGGTATTACCGCACGTTTTTTAAGCGCTTCGCCCGAAAAGCTACACGCATCGCCACCATTTCCACTTATAGCAAACAGGATATTGTACAATGGTATGGTGTAGATGCAGATAAAATTGATAATGTATCCTGCGGTATCAAGGCAAAGTTTCAGCCGTTACAGCCTGATGTAATTCAGGAAACACGGAATAACTATACGCATGGTACTCCGTATTTTTTCTTTGTGGGATCCATGCATCCACGCAAAAACATTGTGCGCCTCCTGCAGGCTTATGCCTTGTTCAGAGAACGCAGTAATGAACCGGTGAAACTGGTATTGAGCGGACACATCCTCTGGGATGATGCCAGTATACAGGCAGTCATGCGTTCGCATCCGTATGCACAAGATGTTGTTTTTACCGGACGAGTATCTGACGATGTACTCAAATTGCTATTGGGATCTGCATTTGCCTTAACATTTGTGCCCACATTCGAAGGTTTTGGTTTGCCCATTGTGGAAGCATTTCAATCTGAAGTACCGGTGATTTGCAGCAATACCACCTCAATGCCCGAAGTGGCCGGTGATGCCGCCCTGTTGGTTGACCCATTTCATCCGGAAGATATTGCCGCCGCCATGCAAACCATGCAGCAGGATGAAGGCCTGCGAAAGCGATTGATTGCCTTGGGCAGCATTCAAAAACAACAATTTACCTGGCAGCGAACTGCCGATTTATTGTTTCAGTGTATAAAAAAGACCGCCAATGCCCAATCATAGCCCCGTTTTACCAGAATCCAAACTTTCTTGCTGAATAACAGCCGTTTCCGGAATATTTTTTTTCTACATAAATGCAGTGTTTTCAATCGTTTGCGCGAAAAATGCGCAATCGACCGTAAAATTACCATCACAAAAACTTGCATTTTCCGAAATCACTTTCTATGTTTGTTTTCGAAACCACGGA
>ENA-UOUJ01000546-UOUJ01000546.1-activated-sludge-metagenome-genome-assembly--contig:-NODE-546-length-24388-cov-58.942753_pt1 | contig 24388 bp, 22 predicted proteins | sample MGYA00249839_ERZ747224 | MGnify/ENA primary metagenome ERZ747224 (study PRJEB28782, sample SAMN03220277) | activated sludge metagenome | biome: wastewater; feature: sewage sludge; material...
TTATTATTGTTATATATCTCAGGATGTATTATTCGGCCGGAATAAATTTCAGCGAAATGGAATTCACACAATGGCGGGTGTTTTTTCTTGTAAATCCTTCACCCAGAAACACGTGTCCCAAATGGCCTCCACATTGATTGCAAATGATTTCCGTACGCATACCATCCTTGTCGGGCAACCGTTTCACCGCACCAGGTATTTCGTCATCAAAACTCGGCCATCCGCAGTTGGAGTTGAATTTATCGTCTGACCGGTACAGGGGCGCGTTACAGCGCTTACACGCATAGGTGCCTTTGCCTTTGTGGTTATTGTATTCACCGCTGTAAGGGCGTTCGGTGCCTTTGTTTACAATCACCCATTCTTCTTCGGGGGTAAGTGGGTTCCATTTCATGGTTAAGGGTTTAATCGTGTCGTTTGTAGGAGGAGCCGTAACAGGGGTTGCATTCGCCCACTGAGGTTTGGCGAGCCTCAGAAAACGCTGATACGCATACAAACTTTGTAAGATGTACGAGTTGAAAAGCACCTCATCGGCCGAGCGCGTAAAGGATGCCGTTGGACGATACCAAAGTAAAAAAGAATCGAGCAGGGGGCCCTGGAGCTGTGTGATACGCTGTACGTTTGACCTGCTGAAACGGTAACTTACGTATTTTTCATCCTCCTGCTCTAAAAGCCGCTGCTGGAACGCCTTTAGCCGTTTGGTGCGTCTCACCCTGAAAACATTGATAATTTCATTCAAATCCGCTCCCACGGCTCCATCAGGGTTAGTAGAGGTGGAAAAGCCCGGTCGTTCAAAATTGAACACATTGGCATAGGTTTCCCGGTTTTCAATCGAATCTTGCTGATAGGTTTTGGCATATACCTTCACCTCATCTATTACCTTGTATTTGGAAGGAACGCGAATGCCCAGCGACAGGTTAAACTGAAAACGATCGGGTATTTCAGCAACCGCAAACTTTACGGTGGGTTTTCCCGCAAACACAAAAGTGATGGAATCGTCGGGGTAAACAGAGATGGAGTATCCGCCAATCGAATCGGTGAGGGTGTACATGCCCCGGGTGGTGGTTACCATTACATCAGCCACACCGTTCACACGGGTGTTATCGTACACGGTTCCGCTAACCGTGAACTGTGCCAGCGTGCAAAGCGGGGCAAACATTATCGCAATCAGTAGAAATAGTCTCATATGCGGCCGGTGCAATCTAATCAACCCGACTCTTACTTTTTTGTATTTAACGCGTTTTTTGCGTTTTGTAGCAACCCCGCCACTACTTCAGGATAATGCAGGTGTTCTAGGGAGTGGATTTTTTTAGCCAGGGTTTCCGGGGTGTCTTCGGGAGCGATAGGGCAAACCGCCTGGAAGATAACTTCTCCATGATCATACTGATCATCAACATAGTGAATGGTGATGCCGCTTTCCCGTGCCCCGGATGCTATTACGGCCTTGTGTACCCGATTTCCGTACATGCCTTTACCCCCGTGCAATGGCAGCAGTGCGGGGTGAAGGTTGATAATTTTGCGGGGAAACAACTGAATCAGTGCCGGTGGAATCTTCAGCAGAAAACCGGCCAATATCAACCAGTCGGTCCGTTTTTTCAGCATCTTATGATGTGCCCCGCTTTCCAGTTCCTCCTTGGTGATATGCAAAACGGGAATATCAAATTCATCTGCCAGTTTTACCACACCGGCTTCGGGCTTATTACACACAATCAGTGTTACATGGGCTAGTTTGCTGCGTTCGTTATCCAGATTGAAGTATTCAATCAGTTTGCGGGCATTGCTGCCGGCACCGGAGGCAAACACTGCTAGCCGGTAGGGTTCTTGTATTTTGGGGAGGATGCCCATGCGGGACAGAATCTTGCGTTCATAATGCCAGAAAAACTTGAATTGTCCGAACAAAAAGCCATAAAACAACAATAACACCTGGTAACCAATGAGTAGCATTCCAATTTTCAATAACCAAAAGGTAGTGGAGAATTTCTCAATGGAAAGCCATCCGGTAATTTGCGCGGTAATCCAGGCGGTAGTGGTACCGGTAAAACCAAAGGCCACCATTACCCAAAAAAATCGCGAACCTGAAATACCCCATTTCTTCTGAAGCTTATCGAACATGATGGTAAGGCATTGTTTGAATGCGGATGCAAAAATGCGTGCAATTATTTAAACCATGGCTTTTTAGGTAATTATTAGGCTTACACAAACATGACAATCGGCGCGAATCTTCCGTATAAATTGCTGAAAGTCAAGCCAGCTCACGAAAAAAAATTAACAAGATGTTGATATTTTATCATCAACCTGTCTTATGTTTGCACCTGAATTAGGAAATTTTCCACATTTTCACCTGACTGATATGAGTAGCTACAGAACATTCTTTAACAAATTTTTCGTTAGCATTCTCCTCGTTTTCTTTGTTGGTTCTACTGCATTTGCACAAGACGGCGAGGCCCTTTTCAAAGCCAATTGTGCCTCTTGCCACAAGGTAGATGCTGACCTTGCAGGACCTGCGTTGAAGGGTTGGAGAGACCGTGCGCCTGAGGGTGACTGGATCTACAAATGGGTTAAGAATCCATCGGCCATGATTGCTACGGATGCTTACGCCAAATCAATGTTTGAGAAGTGGAAGCCCACTGTAATGACAGCGTTTTCTCATTTAACCAATGAGGAAATTGATGCCATTATGAAGTATGTTGATGATTATGTACCACCGGTAGCAGCCACTCCGGTAGCGGGTGCCGGTGCTGGTGCCGAAGAAGGATCAGATAACACCCTGTTATACGGAATCCTCACGCTGGTGCTGGCTTTGGTAAGTTTCATCCTCCTGCAAATCAACAGCAACCTCCGCAAATTAACCGATGAAAAAGAAGGTGTGATTCGCGGCGAGCCCGTTCCTTTCTATCGCAATAAAGCGTATATCATGACGGCCATCCTGGCGCTCTTTGCCGTGGGTGGATATGTAACCATCAACGCGGCCATTGATTTGGGAAGAGAGAAAGGATACCAACCCCTGCAACCAATTTACTATTCGCATAAGGTACACGCCGGCGTAAATCAAATCAGTTGCTTGTACTGCCACGGCGGTGCAGAGCAAGGCAAACACGCCAACATACCATCTGTAAATGTGTGTATGAATTGCCACGTTGCGGTGAAAGAATACAAAGGAGATCCTATCATCCGTGAAGATGGCCGTGAAGTGAATGGTACAGCTGAAATTAAAAAGCTGTATGCATATGCCGGATGGAATCCTGATAAAGGCGAATATAATCCTGATAACAACGGCGATGGTTTACCGGATGGTTCCCGTCCGATTGAGTGGGTGCGCATCCACAACCTGCCAGACCATGTGTACTTTAACCACAGCCAACACGTAAAAGTGGGTAACGTTCAATGCCAGACCTGTCACGGAAATGTACAGGATATGGATGAAGTGTACCAGTTTGCTGACCTGAGCATGGGTTGGTGCGTGAATTGCCACCGCGAAACAAAGGTTGATTTCCTGAACAAGGAAACCGGCGAGGGCAACAGATTCTACGGCATTTATGAGAAGTTTCATAATGATTTAAAGAACAAAAAAATGGATAGTGTAACGGTAGAGCATATCGGCGGATTAGACTGTCAGAAGTGCCACTACTAATACCTGTTCTAAAGAGATACTGCATTCATTTTATTTATCACTAAATAACCCGCTTGGGTTTGGGGAATATGAGTCAAAATAAATACTGGGGAAATTTCGGACAGCGCATCGAATCTGATGCATCGCAAAAAGCTGCTGAAAATGAATTTCAGGAAGACCTGCTGCCGCTGGAAGATGTGAAGGAAGGCGGTTTACTGGATGGTACCACCCCCCGACGTGACTTTTTAAAATATCTCGGATTCAGCACCGCTGCTGCTGCATTGGCGGCCAGTTGCCAAACGCCTGTAAGAAAGGCTATTCCTTATGTGCAACGCCCCGATAATGTAATTCCCGGTGTGGCCGATTACTATGCATCTACCTACGTAAACGGCGGAGATGCCATCAGTGTAATCGTAAAACAGCGCGACGGACGTCCGATAAAAATTGAAGGCAACGAGTTGTCTTCCATTACGGCAGGAGGTACCAACGCACGCACTCAGGCTTCTGTGCTTGATTTGTACAATACCGCCCGCCTGCGCCACCCGCTGCAGAAGAACGGAAACGACTTTAAGGAAGTGCCCACCTTTGATGCCATGGATAAAATGGTAGCTCAGGCGATGGCCGCACAATCCGGGAAGCAGGTGGTGTTGTTAACCTCAACCATTAACAGTCCTTCTACCCTAGAAGTGATCAATAATTTCCTGGCTAAGTATCCCGGCAGCCGCCACGTACAATACGATGCGGTGAGCCACAGTGCGATGTTGCTGGCCAATGAAATGAGCTATGGTAAAAGGCATATCCCCTCCTATAACTTCGGTGCTGCCCGCACCATTGTGAGTTTAAGTGCTGATTTTCTCGGCTCCTGGCTGAACGGAGTGGAGTATACACGTCAGTATGCAGCCAGCCGTAAAGTAAGCAAGGATCGCGTGCAGATGAATCAACACATTCAATTCGAAAGTTTCATGAGCCTCACCGGTAGTAATGCCGATGACCGCTTCATGCACAAACCTTCTGAAACCGGCGCCATTGCCTTAGCACTATTGTCTAAATTAGGTGGTAGTGTTTCAGCACCAAAACTCGACGCAGCTTTAATGAAAGGCGTTGATCTTGCGGCACAATCGCTGATGAACAATAAAGGAGCTGCACTCGTGGTTTCCGGCAGCAACGATGTAAACGTACAGCTGGTGGTAAACGCCATCAATGAAATGATTGGTGCTAACGGTACTACCATCAACCACGGAGTTTCACTCAACGTACGTAAAGGCATAGACGCTGATATGCAGACGCTGGTTTCTGACCTTACCGCCGGTAACGTAGGTACGCTGATGGTGTACGACTGCAATCCGGTGTACAGCTATTTCGATGGCAAGAAGTTGGGTGATTTGATGGCTAAAGTGCCGGTAACCGTTTCTTTCAACGGTACCATGGACGAAACCACCGAACAATGTAAATATGTTATTCCATCTCACCACTGGCTGGAAAGCTGGGGTGATGCAGAAATAAAAACCGGCTATATCAGCATGATACAGCCATTGATTCATCCGTTGTTTAAAACACGTCCGTTCCAAACTTCTTTAATGAAGTGGTCGGGCGCAACTACTTCGGCTGCTCAGCCTGTTGCCGGTGATACAACCGCAATGGTTACGGTAGCATCCACCTCAGTAACGGGTGATGAATACGAAACCTTCTTTAAAAATTACTGGACAGGCAAACTGGGCGGTAAAGACAATTACAATAAAGCGTTACAGGATGGTGTGGTAGAACCCGCTGAAGTATTATCAACCCCTGCTTCGTATACTGCTAACGGTTTGGCAGAAGCGCAATCAGGCATTGCTGCTATCAAGGGTGGTGCGCTGGAAGTTGCCTTCTACGAAAACGCAAGTGTGGGTAACGGTAGCCAGGCTAACAACCCATGGCTGCAGGAAATGCCAGACCCCATTACCAAGGTAACCTGGGACAACTATGCGATGGTGGGTCCGGAACTGGCTAAAACGCTGGTAAACTTAGATGTACTGAAAAATCAGAAGCAGGCCGACACGTACGAAGTTACTCCTGAAAAACCGGTGATTAAACTTACCGTAAACGGCCGTTCAGTAGAATTGCCCGTGATGATTACTCCGGGTGTGCATCCCTCCACCATTGCCGTGGCTGTAGGATATGGCCGTCAAAGTGCCAACCCAGATCAAAGCATTGAACGTATCGGACGCACCGCTACCGGTGCCGGTAAAAACGTATATCCTCTGATGGGATATGCAAATAATACCCTGCAAAATTTTGCTGTAGCAACTGCAGAAAAAACTTCAGGTAAATATGCACTGGCTCAAACGCAGGTGCACGGATTTACTGAAAACCGTCCGGTGATTTATGAAACCAGTTTATCTGATTTCAAAAAAGATCCTAAAAAGCTGATGGCGAAAACCAAGGCAGAGCTGGAAATGCTCATTGCCAACGGCAGCAAGGATTTTGAAAAAGACGCTACCATTTATCCATACCACGAAAAACCGGGTATTAAATGGGGTATGTCGATTGACCTGAACTCTTGTACCGGTTGCAGCGCCTGCGTAGTGGCCTGTATTGCCGAAAATAACATCAGCGTGGTGGGTAAAACAGAAGTTGCCCGTTACCACGATATGCACTGGTTGCGCATCGACCGTTATTTCACCGGTGATCCGAACAATCCGGATGTGGTATTCCAGCCGATGATCTGCCAGCATTGCGATAACGCCCCTTGCGAGAATGTGTGTCCGGTAGCCGCTACCAACCATAGCAGTGAAGGGTTGAACCAGATGGCCTACAACCGTTGTATCGGTACCCGTTATTGCGCCAACAACTGTCCGTATAAAGTAAGACGTTTCAACTGGCTGGATTACAATGGTGCCGACAGCTTCCCGAACAACCAGCAACCGCTGTTGGGTGGATACCTGGATGAAACCATCGTACAAATGAACGACGATTTAACCCGCATGGTGTTGAATCCGGATGTTACGGTTCGTTCAAGAGGTGTAATGGAGAAATGTTCTTTCTGTGTGCAGCGTTTGCAGGAAGGAAAACTGAAAGCTAAGAAAGAGCAGGATCCTTCAATGGTGCGTAACCTGAAAACAGCGTGTGCGCAGGCTTGTCCGGCCAACGCCATTACTTTTGGTAACGTAAACGACAAGAAGAGCGATGTGTTTAAGATTCGCAACGAAGAGCAGGTAGATCGTAACTTCTATGTGTTGCAGCAACTGCACACCCTGCCGAATGTGAATTATCTGGCCAAGTTGAAAAACACCGGACGGCACATTGGAGTGGTAGAATCAGAAGGCGACCACCACTAAAAAACCGGTGCGGACACACCGTAAAAAATGTCCGGCAAAAAAGGAACTAATTGAAGTGAGTATAAACAGGCACGAAGCCTTGTGGCGGGTGTCAAAAGTTTAAAACAGACTATGTCATTACTGAAATACGAATCACAGCAACGGGAGCCCCTGGTAGATGGCAATAAAGATTATCACCAGGTAACGGAAGACATTATCAGTCCTATCGAGGCCAAACCCACGCGGCTCTGGTACATTGGTTTCTGGATCAGTGTAGCATTGCTTTTATTTGGTGTGTACAGTGTGTACCGGGATGTAGCGTATGGTACGGGCCAGTGGAACCTCAATAAAACCATCGGCTGGGGTTGGGATATTACCAACTTCGTATGGTGGGTAGGTATTGGTCACGCCGGTACGCTGATTTCCGCGATCCTGTTATTATTCCGTCAGGGCTGGAGAACCGGTGTAAACCGTGCGGCTGAAGCCATGACCATCTTTGCGGTAATGTGCGCCGGCCAGTTCCCGATCTGGCACATGGGTAGGGTTTGGATGGCCTTCTTCGTAATGCCTTATCCTAACACCCGCGGCCCGCTGTGGGTAAACTTTAACTCACCACTTCTTTGGGACGTATTTGCCATCTCAACATATTTCACCGTATCGCTTTTGTTCTGGTATTCGGGATTGATTCCGGATCTGGCTACCGTGAGAGACCGTGCTAAAACCAAATTCCGTAAAATGATGTACGGAGTAGCCTCCTTTGGTTGGACGGGCAGCACCAAACACTGGCAGCGCCATGAATCCCTTTCACTGGTGTTGGCTGGTTTAAGTACTCCTCTTGTATTATCCGTACATACTATCGTATCCTTCGACTTCGCCACTTCCGTAATACCGGGATGGCATACTACCATCTTCCCACCCTACTTTGTGGCAGGGGCCATCTTCAGTGGATTTGCCATGGTGCAAACCCTGTTGATTGTGGTGCGTAAGGTGATGAACCTGCAGGATTACATCACCATTGGCCACATTGAAGCCATGAACAAGGTGATTGTATTAACAGGTAGTATTGTAGGATGTGCTTATCTGACGGAATTGTTTATTGCATGGTACGGACAAAACCCTTACGAGTGGTATGCGTTCAAAGAAAACCGTGCTAATATATTCTCTCCTTACGGTTGGAGTTACTGGTTGATGATGTTCTGTAACGTGGTATCGCCTCAGTTGTTCTGGAGCCGCAAACTGCGCCGGAATATTGCGGTTACTTTCTTCATGAGCATCATTGTAAACATCGGTATGTGGTACGAGCGTTTTGTAATCATCGTAACATCCATCTACCGCGACTTCTTACCGAGCAGCTGGAGTAATTACTACAGCCCCACCATCTGGGAAATCGGGTTTTACCTCGGTACGTTCGGATTGTTCTTTACATGCTTCTTCCTGTTTGCTAAATATATGCCGGTAATTGCCGTTGCTGAGATTAAGTCTATCCTGAAAACCAGTGGCGAGAATTACAAAGTGAAGATGACGGATATAGAAAAAGCAGATCCTGAAAAGTTCTATCAGGAAGAAGTAGATCATGCGCACCACTAATGCGGATGACTAAGTATAAAAGAGATTAAAAGTTATAAAAGGCAAAAGCTACAATTATGGCCGGAGGAATTAAAAAATTTGTTGTGGGAGCGTTCGACGATGAGAAAGTGCTCTTTCCCGCAGTGAAGAATGTACGCAAGGCAGGATATAAAATCCACGATGTGTACACCCCCTTTCCTGTGCACGGGCTCGATCACGCCATGGGGCTGAGGGAAACCAGCTTACATACAGCCGGTTTCTTCTACGCTATCACCGGAACGTGTACAGCACTGGGTTTCATGACCTGGATATTTACCAAAGACTGGCCCATCAATGTGGGTGGTAAACCATTCTTTGCATTACCGGCATGGATTCCCATCACCTTCGAGTTAACCGTTCTGTTCTCGGCAGTAGGTATGGTACTCACCTTCTGCTATCTCTGCCAGCTGGCACCCTTCGTAAAGAAGCATCATTTTCACCCAAGAGCTACCGATGATCTATTCATCATGGCTATTGAGTGTACTGATAAAACCAATCCGGATGAAGTACAATCCTTCCTGAAAAATGCAGGAGCTATGGAAATTAATGTACAGGAAGCAGAAACCGGATGGTGGTTAGGCAGATACGACCGTGAACAAAAATTGTACAAAGACGAAAAAGGCTATTAATCCAACGTGGTGTTCAATCAACACCATCATAAGTTAGAAAGGATGAAAAAAATAAAAGCAATCAGCATTATTTCTGCAGTTATCGGCGTGGGAACGCTGGTAGGTTGTGGCGGAAAGGAAAGTCCGGGCCGGGTATATATGCCCGATATGGCTTACAGCAGGGCGTATGAAACGTATGCGTTGCAGGATTCCACCGTTATCACTACCGATGTAACGAAGCGCGGCGGGCAGGCTATTTTTTACAATGCCAAGCCGGTGCCCGGAACCATCAAACGTGGTGAACTGTTTCCGTATGATGTTCCCAATACTCCGGAAGGATATATCCAGAGTGCAGGCGTTCCCAATCCTCTGAAGGATATGAGCGTGATTGAAATGCCGGAAGCCAAAAGGCTGTATCAAATCAATTGCGCAGTATGCCATGGCGATAAGGCCGATGGTCAGGGTCCGCTCGCAACATCTGGTAAAGTAGGCGGTATCGCCAACCTTACCCTGCCGATGTACACGGGAATGGCAGATGGTACCATGTTCCATTCACTAACGTATGGTCGCGGACTGATGGGCAGTTATGCCTCACAGTTAGACAGACGCCAGCGCTGGATGGTGATTAACTATTTGAGAACATTGCAACCGGCTCCAACAACAGCACCGGCCGCAGCGGCAACAGCCGATACAACTAAAAAAGGGTAATAAATCAAAATACATTATTTAGATGAACCATCAATTTGAATTACCGGGGAGTTATAAAAAGTGGACCTATGGTTTACTGGCAGTGGGATTGATTGCCGTGATATATGGGTTTATCATGTACCATCCGTTTGCTGACCCTCACCATGCACATGGCGACCACAAAAACAGTACGCGTTTTTGGGCGGTATTGCTGCAAAACAGCGTGTACTTTTTGCTAGTAGTGAACGCGGCCATGTTCTTCCTGTGCGTAACCACCATGGCTATGGGTGGATGGCAGATTGCCTTCCGCAGGGTTACCGAAGCTATTTCAAGCGCAGTGCCCATCATGGGACTGGTTACCCTCGTAATTTTAATGACCATCGTTTGGGGCGGACGTACAGACATCTACCATTGGTTGGATAAGGAACACGTTGCCCATGATCATATCCTGAAAGGGAAAGCCGGATTCCTCAACCCCGTATTCTATTCTGTATTCTCTGTAGTAACAGTGGTATTGTGGTGGTTGCTCGGTAAGAAAATGCGCTCCATGAGCCTGAAACACGATGAAGGTGAAACCAGCCATGAAAGAAATAAAAAGTTCATCTGGGACAACACCGTATGGGCATCTCTGTTTACTGTGGTGTTTGCACTCTCTGTAGCTTCTACCTTACCCTGGTTGTGGCTGATGAGTATTGATGCACACTGGTACAGCACCATGTACTCCTGGTATACTTTCGCCAGCACATTTGTAGCCGGCATTGCACTGATGGCATTGTATGTGATTTATCTCAAGAATAAAGGTCAGCTGGAATTTGTAACCGAAGAGCATTTACACGATCTGGGTAAATTCATGTTTGCCTTCTCCGTGTTCTGGACATACCTCTGGTTCTCTCAGTACATGCTCATCTGGTACAGTAACCAGCCGGAAGAAACCAAATACTTTGTAGAAAGAATTGGAACCGCTGAAAAGGCCGGTCCGTACAAAGGCATTTTCTTCTTCAACCTGATTGTGAACTTCCTGGCGCCATTGCTGATTCTGATGCGCCGCGGATCGAAAAGAAACTGGACACTGATAACCTTCATGGCAGTGCTCATTATTTTCGGACACTGGATAGATTTTTACCAGATGGTAATGCCGGGTACACTGAAAGATAAAGCTCAGCTGATGCCATTTGAATTTGGAGTACCTTGTTTGTTCATCGGTTTGATTATGTGGGCAACCGGCGGATACCTGAGCAAGCATTCTCTGACACCGAGAAACAACCCGTTCCTGAAAGAAAGTATGATACATCATACTTAATAATAAAGCAGATACTAACCCAGATAAAAGTAATTAACCCGGTGTAATGGTTTTTACGAACTTTGCCGGGGAGCGGAAAAAAAAATTATAAAATGAAAGATTTGTTTGTGGTAGCCATCGTTGTGATGTTTTTCCTGGTCGTTTTCCAAATCGCCAAGGCCAGCGAATACGTGAGCATCCTGAAAGGAGAAGAAAAAACCAGGAAGCAGAATAATAAGATCAATGGGTTCCTCATGCTGGTCTTTCTGGTGCTGGGCCTCATTGGCGCCTGGTGGTGCAACGAATTGTACTATGGTAAAACCCTCTTCCCGCAGGGTTCCGGATCGGTTGAGGGAGAGGAGATTGATACCATGTTGCTGGTTACCATTGCCATTTGCGGCGTGGTATTCTTCATTACCCAAATTTTGCTGTTCTGGTTCTCATACAAATACCAGGAGAGCGATAAAAGAAAGCCTTACTTCTTCCCGCATAATAATAAATTGGAAGTTATCTGGACCACCATTCCGGCCATCACCCTTACGGTGTTGATTGTGTTCGGTTTGAAGTTCTGGTTTAAAATAACAGGAGATCCTCCGAAGGATGCACTGATGGTGGAAATTACCGGACACCAGTTTGGATGGGATATCCGCTATTCCGGAAAAGATGGCATCTTCGGAAAGAAAAATTATAAACTGTACAACAAACCTGCCGGTAACAGTTTAGGAGTTGATTTCAACGATCCGGAAAGTCATGACGACATCCGTACCACTGAAATGCACCTCCCGGTAGGCCGCCCGGTAAAACTCATCATCCACTCACAGGATGTGATTCATGATGTGGGTTTACCCCATTTCAGGATGAAAATGGATGCCGTACCGGGTATCCCCACCACCCTGTGGTTTACACCTCAGTACACCACAGCGCAAATGAAAGAAAGAACGGGTAATCCCAACTTTGTATATGAAATAGCATGTGATCAGATGTGCGGAAAAGGTCACTTCTCCATGAGGGGCGTGATTGTTGTGGAAACGGAAGAGGAGTACAATGCCTGGATGGCCAAACAAAAACCGGAATACTATGCACTCTTTCCGGATAAAGACCCATCCACTGCAACGCCACCGGCCGCCGACACCACACAAACCGCTATTGCACAAGTTGTAAACCCTTAATTATTCGGCTTTTAATTTTTTGAATATGAGCAGCGTAGTATCGTTACACGGAACCACCACACACCATGCGCATGATGATCATCACGGTCATCACCATGAGTCGTTTATTTCAAAATACGTGTTTAGTATGGACCACAAAACCATCTCTAAACAGTTTTTGATCACCGGTATCTTTTGGGCGTTTGTGGGTGGATTGTTTTCCGTAATCTTCCGTTTGCAACTGGGTTATCCGGATGCAACTTTTCCATTCCTTGAAGATTTACTGGGGCATTGGGCTAAGGGCGGAAAACTCTCCCCTGATTTTTATTATGCACTGGTAACGATGCACGGAACCATCCTTGTGTTCTTTGTATTGACCGCAGGCCTGAGTGGAACCTTTTCCAACTTCCTGATACCATTGCAGGTAGGGGCACGTGATATGGCCTCACCCCTGCTGAACATGCTCAGCTATTGGTTCTTCTTTATAGCTTCTATCGTACTGTTGTCGTCTTTGTTTGTACAAACAGGTCCGGCGAGTGGAGGATGGACGGTTTATCCTCCATTGAGTGCGCTCGGGGATGCTTCTGATGGAAGTAAGATAGGGATGGATTTATGGCTTATTTCCATGGCCTTGTTTATTGTATCGCAGCTTTTAGCCGGCCTGAACTATATCACCACCATCCTGAACATGCGTACCAAGGGAATGAGCATGACTCGTTTGCCACTCACTATCTGGGCGCTGTTCTTCACCGCAGTGTTAGGGGTATTGTCGTTCCCGGTACTGTTATCCGGTGCGGTGTTGTTACTGTTCGACCGCAACCTCGGTACCAGCTTCTTCCTGAGCGACATTGTAGTAGCCGGAAAAGTATTACCGAATGAAGGGGGTAGTGCCATCCTGTTCCAGCACCTGTTCTGGTTCCTGGGTCACCCTGAAGTATACATCATCATCCTGCCTGCCATGGGTATGGCATCAGAAATTATTGCCGTAAACAGCCGCAAACCTATTTTCGGATATATGGCCATGGTGGGTTCTATGTTTGCCATCACCATCCTAGCCTTCTTGGTATGGGCGCACCATATGTTTGTAACCGGACTGAATCCGTTCCTCGGAGCTATTTTCGTGTTACTTACTTTATTGATTGCGGTACCGTCGGCCATCAAAGTGTTTAACTGGATTACTACCATCTGGAGAGGAAACATCCGTTTCACACCGGCTATGATATGCTCTATTGGTTTTGTGAGCCTGTTCATCAGTGGTGGATTAACCGGAATCTTCCTGGGAAATGCCGCGCTTGATATTCACCTGCATGATACATACTTCGTGATTGCGCACTTCCATATTGTAATGGGAGTATCTGCATTCTTCGGAATGTTTGCAGGCATCTACCACTGGTTCCCAAAAATGTACGGAAGGTATATGAACAATACTCTGGCGTATATCCACATCTGGGCAACGCTGATTGGCGCGTACCTGATTTTCTGGCCAATGCACTACACCGGATTTGCGGGTATGCCTCGCCGTTACTTCGATTATTCAGGATGGGAATCCTTTAAAATGTTTACCGGGTTGAATGAATTTATTACCATTGTGGCCATCATAGTATTTGCTGTTCAGATGTTATTCATCTTCAACTTCTTCTACAGCATTTTCAAAGGCCGCAAAGTAACCGATCCTAATCCATGGAAGGCAACTTCTCTGGAGTGGACAACCCCAATCAATCCGGGTCACGGAAACTGGCCTGGTGAAATACCGGAAGTACACCGTTGGGCGTACGATTACGGAAAAGATGGAAAAGATTTCATTCCGCAAACAACTCCTGTGGGAGCGGATGAATCAAAAGGTCATTAAAAAAGTGGAGCAGTAGGGAGTTGAAATAGCTTTGTGCGATGGATGCACTCCCGATAACAGGATCATGGATACTGAAACGAACAATACCAGCAGCCGGTCGGGTTCCTTTGTACTGGCAAGCAAAGTGCAGGATTACTTCCAGTTAATCAAGTTCACTTTGAGTTTCATGGTGGTGTTCAGTTCGGTGATTAGTTATCTGCTGGTGCCGGGCGTTTCGTTTGACCTGGCGTTAGTTCTTTTATTATTTATTGCAGGAATGCTGATTACAGGTTCTGCCAATGCTATCAATCAGATCCTTGAAAAAAACACGGACGCATTGATGCACCGGACGTCTAAGCGGCCGGTAGCCAGTGGCAGGATGGGTGTACGGGAGGCTTATACCTTTGCAGGTGTATGCGGTATTACCGGCGTAATCATGCTGTGGTATTTTTTCACCTTCAACAGCGCAATGCTGGGTTTATTCAGTTTGTTGCTATACGGTTTCGTATACACGCCGCTGAAAAAAGTAAACTCGATTGCCGTGCTGGTGGGAGCGATACCGGGAGCTTTACCCTGTTTAATCGGATGGATGGCAGCCCCGGGTACAACCTTTGCGGATCCCGGCGGTTGGATACTGTTCGCGATTCAGTTCCTGTGGCAGTTTCCGCACTTCTGGGCTATTGCCTGGATAGCACACGAAGATTACAGCAAAGCCGGATTTAAGTTGTTGCCCAGCAATCAGGGCCCAACCAAATTCACTGCCCTGCAATCTGTGATGTATAGTTTGATTATGGTGCCGGTGGGAATGCTGCCGTATTATTATAAAATCAGCGGCAACTTCAGTCTTTGGGTGTTGTTTGCCTGTAATATAGTAATGGTGTTGCTGAGCATTCAGTTGTTCCTTAAAATGGATAAACCCAGCGCCAGAAAAGTGATGTTTGGTTCTTATTTATACCTGATGATTGTGCTGTTGAGTTTGTATGCTGATAAGGTAGGGTAGATAAAAGAAGAAAAATGAATATAGTGGAGCCGGTTCAAAGAAATAGAATACATCCTTATAAATTCAATCTCTGGATTGCCATAGGGAGTATGTTGATGATGTTTGCGGGTTTAACCAGCGCTTACATCGTTAAAAGAAATCAGTCGAATTGGGTAGATTATGAATTGCCGGCTGCTTTCTGGTTCAGTACCATAGCGATGGTGCTGAGTAGTGTAACACTGATACTGGCTAAAAGATCTTTTAAGGAAAAGGCAATGCCGGCGTATCGCAGGTATGTGTTCATTACCCTGATACTGGGTACTTTGTTTGTAGTGCTGCAGGTGTACGGATTTTCCAGCATGTGGAAGAGTGGCCTCACACACAATTCAACAGTATCGGTTTCGTTCCTGTATGTGATTGTGGGCTTACACGCCCTACACGTGGCAGGCGGACTGGTAGCACTCATCCTGCTGGCGCTGAAAGCCTTTAACCGCAAAGTGAAAACGTACAGCAGCATTCCGGTTGAACTGGTAGCCACGTACTGGCATTTTGTAGATTTACTTTGGATTTACCTGTTGGTATTTTTGGTGATGATTCGCTGATGATACCACAGTGAGCATAAAAAATAAAACCTGAACTCAATTTAATATGGCACAAGGAACGATTCCGGTTGGAACAAAATGGTGGAGCGGAGGGAAAAGCCCTTACAACGTAACGTATGGTAAAGTAATGATGTGGTTCTTCCTCATCAGTGATGCGTTTACGTTCAGTGCATTCCTAATCAGCTATGGTACCATCCGATTCAGCGCCAATTGGTGGCCCGATCCAAACTATGTATTCAATGCGTTCCCGTTCATGGGACATGCCAACCTGCCGCTTGCATTTGTGAGTTTGATGACCTTCATCCTCATTTTCAGTTCCGTAACCATGGTACTGGCTGTGCACGAAGGGCACAAAATGAACCGCAAGGGCGTGGAGAAATACATGATTCTAACCATTATTGGTGGTGCGGCGTTTCTTGGCTGTCAGGCCTGGGAGTGGACGCATATGCTCACCGGTTACCAGGATGTACTGGTAGATGGAAAAGTTGAAAGCTGGGCTACAACCATTTCTCACAACCCGCTCGGGCCAAAAGTGATGCATGAAGGCCAGTTGATTGCCACCCCCGGACCGGAACTGTTCGGAGGCTTCTTCTTTGGCATCACCGGTTTCCACGGTTTCCACGTATTCAGTGGTGTGGTAATAAACATTATCATTTATATCAAAACCAGGTTAGGGCATTTCGATCAGCGCGGTCATTACGAGATGGTTGAAAAAGTAGGATTGTACTGGCACTTTGTAGACTTGGTTTGGGTGTTTGTATTCCTGTGCTTCTATCTGATTTAATTTAAATACCAACGAAAGCAATAAAGCAGAAAAAAATATTATGAGTCATCAACCTATATCTCCCGAAATTACTTTTGTTCCTGAACACGGCGGAACCAAAAGAATATGGAAAACCTTCTGGCTGCTCACAGTAGTAACTATTGTAGAGCTGGGGTTGGGATTAGCCATTTACAACATTCACGAAGGTCCTGAGCCCAATGCCAATCTGGTGTTGTTTTTTAAAGGACTGATGTGTATCCTCACCTTAGCGAAAGCATGGTACATTGTTGCGGTGTTTATGCACCTTGGCGATGAATTGCGTAGTTTTGTACTTTCTGTGGTAGTGCCTTTGTTGTTATTGGTTTGGTTTATCATTGCCTTCCTGTGGGATGGAGACAGTTGGAAAGACATGAAGAACACCAATGCCGGAAGCATAAAAACAGAAGTAGTGGCACCGGCAGCCATAGAGAAAGGAGCGAAGGACTAATACGCACATTTAAGGCGTTGAATATATAACAAGAACCATCGTTCACACCGAGCGATGGTTTTTTTCAATCAGGGATTATGAAAAAATCGGCGATACTGGCTTTAATGGTGGTGATCTTGCTACCGCTGATCGGATATTTTATTGTAAACCATTTCGGAAGTTCAGCCGTACATGTACCCAAGAGATATTTTGCGGAAGAGATTATTCCCAAGAGCAACGGCAAAGGGACTGATACAGTGTGGCACAAGGTGCGCAACATTACGTTTACCAATCAGTTGGGAAAACAGGTTCAGCTGGATGACATCCGGTCCAAGGCGATCGTGGTGAATTTTTTCTTCACTCGCTGCCCTTCTATCTGTCCGCGCCTCACCAAGGCTATGAAGCGCCTGCAGGATTCGTTTGGTAAAAATCCGGATATTGTACATTTCATTTCTATCAGTGTAGATCCTGAGCACGACAGCGTAGAGAACTTGCGGAAATTTGCCGATAAGTACAAAGCCAACCATGATACCTGGTGGTTTGTAACCGGTGATAAGAAAGAGATATATGATTTCGCAATACAGGAAATGAAAGCCAGCATTGCGGATCCTGGCGTGGATACTGCATTCATCCATACAGAAGATTTCTTCCTCCTGGATTCCTCCCGCGTTATCCGGGGCTGGTACAACGGCTTTGATTCCACGGAGCAAAATCAACTGGTGCGCGATATTCCCACATTGATGCTGGAAAAAGACCGTTCAAAACCATCCATCCTGAATCGGTTTGTACCGGTATTGCCCCTCATATTTTTTGGAATAGGCGTAGTTATTATTGTGATGCTGTTCATGCAGCGACGCAAACAAAAATCGTAAATCATGCTGAAACCATTGCTGCGCAAAAATGATAAAGTTGCCAACCGTATTATCATAGCGGTGTCTGTAATTGTGTTCGTTGCCGTTACCGCCCTGAGCCGGGTTGAATTAAAAGTGGATCTTCCATTTGCTGTACACACGTTTGCAGGCATCAATGCCTGGCTGAATACAACTGTTTCTGTTTGCCTTATACTGGCATTGTGGGCAGTGAAAAGTAAAAAATATACAGCGCACAAAAACTTTATGATGGCAGCGATTGTGCTGTCTGTTTTGTTTCTGTTAAGTTACATTGCGCATCATCTGTTTGCCGGAAATACATATTATGGAGATGTAAACGGAGATGGAATTGTGAGCGATGATGAAAAATCAGCCATTGCCTCTACGAGAGTTTTGTACTATGTAATGTTATTCACGCACATTCCGCTGGCAGGTATTATACTTCCTATGATTTTATACACTGCATACAGGGCACTAACGGGAGAGTATACACGACATAAGAAACTGGCCCGCATTACCTGGCCGGTATGGTTATATGTGGCCATTACCGGTGTAGCCATATACTGGATGATTAAACCCTACTACGGAGTCGGATCATAATTGCAATTCCTTTACCGGATCCCAGAAATATAGATCGAACTGCTGAACGGCATGTTCTTTTACCTCAATACCTTCTGCCACCAGCATTTGTTCCATGAGTTCCGGCGGAGTGAAATGCATGCGGCCGGTGAGCAACCCTTTTCTGTTCACCACCCGGTGTGCAGGTACAGGCGGGATGCGTCCATGTGCGGCGTTCATGGCCCAGCCAACCATTCGAGATGAAGATTTTGCGCCCAGGTAGGCAGCGATGGCTCCGTAAGAAGTTACCCTTCCTTTGGGTATTTGCCTTACTACATCGTACACATCACTGAAAAAATCACGATGCTTTTCCGGAGGGGTTGTCTGAGGAGGCTGATTTTTTTTCATCTGATTTTTTTAACTGAAGGAGATAAGCTCTCCGTTCAGGATCTACATTTTGGTAATTGTACGGACAATGCCGGCATCCATTGCCGCAGCAAAAACCTCTCCTGCGCAGAAAGTGTTCGGTAAAAACCAGGTTACCATTTTCATCCGTATAATAATCAGGTTCCAGTGGTTGCATTTTCAATAAGGGTCAATTTCAATACTTCATCCCTGTCGGGAAAAATATCAGGCAGAGAAAAGCAGATGTAGTGTGTACGCCTGCTTTGTGCAATATCCATTTTTTCGTAATGCGTTTGAATGTTGAGTACGGGATTGCGTTGTGCATCCGCATATACATTGTCCATAACCTGGTGCAACTGCAATTCATACAGCCGGGCAACGGTGAGGGTAAAACGAAACAAATCGGGTGAATCGGTTTTCAGATGAATGCGCCCGCCCGGTTTAAGAATTTGCTGATACAATCTTAAAAAGCGAGGATGGGTGAGCCGTTTTTTGGCCTTCGACAACCTCAGTTGCGGGTCGGGAAAAGTAATCCATATCTCATCCACTTCACCGGGTGCAAAATAGGATGCAATCATTTCAATTTGTGTGCGAAGAAAGGCCGCATTGTGTAAACCTGTATCCAGTGCCTGTTTGGCGCCTATGTACATACGGTTGCCCTTCACATCTACTCCAATAAAATTCTGATGCGGAAACATGCCGGCAAGACCAATGGTGTATTCTCCTCTTCCGCAGGCAAGCTCGAGTACGATGGGTTGGTTATTTTTAAAAAAAGCGTTCCATTCCCCCTTCATGTTTTCAGGGTATTCCAGCACATTGGGAAAGGATTTGATCTGAGCAAAGCGGTATAATTTTTTTTGAGCCATAACTGCGCACAAAGGTGATGAAAATGGTTTAATAATTCATGGGAAAGGCCGGGAGATTAACAAAGTTTGAATGGAGAATAACAACCGAGTTGGTTAACTTCTTTATAATAAACTGTACGATATCTAAGGGTTTACCTGACTACAGTTACCGGTTTAACAGTACAGACTATTAAGCTTTAGGGGTCAGGGTAACATCTGTCACACAGTATCCGTGAAATGTTCAGTAAATTTGCGGCCTAAACGCATTGGTATGTCTGACTCCAAACCCAGTGCACTGAACCTGATAAAGTGTAAGTGCCCCCGCTGCAGAATCGGAAATATGTTTGAATACGGTAATCCCTATTCTACAACGAAGTTTATGAAAATGAAAGATTCCTGTGAGGTATGTAAGCAGCCATACGATTTGGAAGTTGGATTTTACTATGGATCGAGTTATGTGAGTTATGGCCTTACCGTAGCCCTGAGTGTGGCCACCTTTGTGGCATGGTGGGTGCTGATTGGTTTTTCACTGAACGACAACAGGATATTTTACTGGCTTATATTTAATGCAGTGTTATTGTTGGCACTCCAGCCCTGGCTCATGCGTTTTTCCCGAACGTTGTGGTTATCGTTTTTTGTGAAGTATAACAAAAACTGGAGAACAGTTCCCCCCAAGAAAACGGAGCGCATGGTTGAGGAGCACAAGCATTCCTGGTAATATCCGGGTGAATTTCACGGCAACCGCAATATATTTCGTACATTTATTATATCATTCGCATACACTGAATCTTACTGATATGAAATACTTTTTACGGTTGCACGTAACAGTTGCCGCGTGCTTATTTTTATTACTACCACTTTCTTCCGGTGCACAAAATGTTTGGTTTGTAAATGACCTGTCTACTGCCAATGATGTATTTACTTCAGGTACAGGAGATGATACCAATGCCGGAACTGCCGCTGCTCCTTTCAGAACCATCACCCAAGCCATCCAGTCTGCCGCCGCAGGCGATTCTGTTTATGTAGATGCGGGCGATTACAATGAAACCATTGTTAACATCACTAAATCACTCACCCTGCGCGGTGCAAAATTTGGTATTCCGGCTGGTCCGGCAGCGGTGCCTGTTAACCGGGGAACAGGAGAATCTACCTTATTCGGTGGATTTTATTTCGGACAATCGACCGATAATATAACGGTTGATGGTTTCTATATCAATATGGGCTCAGATGAGCGAGGGATTGAGGCAAGAGGACTGAACAGCAAAATCCAGAACAACATGGTGGTAGCCACCCTCAATATTTTTGTGCAGCAGTGTGGAATTTCTACCCGGGCAAACGGACCGTTACGGTTGCACAGTTATGAGATTTTGAATAACCATGTTACCAACAGCCGGTTTGGAATTTTGTTCGATGGCAATCTTGAAAATCCTTCGGATATCTTTTTTAATTATGTTACCGGTGCTTTCAGTACAGCTTATGTACTAACCGGAAGTGGCGGACATCATTACAAAGGCAATGTAGCTGAGAACAATGTGCAGGGCATGTTGATATCGCTGGAAGATAACCTGATAGAACAAAACACCATCAGAAATAACCTGGGCAATGGCATCAGGATGACCGCTACCGCCCGTTTACAGAACAATCAGATCATACACAACTTCATTGAAGGCAATGCCGTAGGAATCAACTTAACCGAGGATAATGCAGGTGCAGCTAATAACCGCGCCAATTACAATTCCATTACCGGGAACGTAACCAATATACTCAGTGCACACAGCAATCAGTTCGATGCCGCTTGTAACTGGCATGGCACTACCGATCTGCTGGTGATTGACGCACTGGTGAATGGCAATGTGAGGTATGCTCCCTTTCTGCTGAGTGGTACAGACCTCGACCCTGTTGAGCCCGGATTCCAGACCGACATGAGTTGTGTAGTGGTGCCGGTAAAAATCACGTCCTTTACCGCAGAGCCTTCGGGTGATGATGCTGTACTGGAGTGGGTAACCGAACGGGAAATCAACAACAATCGCTTCGAGATTTTAAGAAGCACTAACGGTACAGATTATACGCAGGTTGGTACGGTTAACGGTAATGGCACCTCTAATATGGTGAACCGCTATCGGTTTATGGATCAGGGAGCATTGCTGCAGTCGCCGGTATGTTTTTACCGATTAAAACAGATTGATGATGACGGGCGTTTTGAATACAGCACGGTAGTAGTGGTTAAATCGCGTTCAACCGCTGCCGTTAGTGTGTTTCCGAATCCGGCGGCCGATTATCTGAACATTCGTATTAATGAGGCTGTGCGGGATGGTATTACGTACCGGTTGTACCATGCAAACGGTATGATGTTGCAACAGGGAAAGATACAGCATGCAGTGCAGCGTGTTGATGTAAACCGCTTACCTGCGGGGATGTATATACTCAACATTCGTTTTCCTGACGGAAATCAGATTCAGCATCGGGTGACAGTGATGTAGTACACTGTTTTTTACTTTGGTAAACTTAAATGGGTCATTCGGTCATGCCACCGCTTGGTACGGCGATTCAACCCAGCATCAATTCTGCAGGTGTACATCTGTGGCGTCTCTCAACCCGTTTCCGGTTAAATAAAATGCCAGTACGAGCAGCATGATAGCGAGGCCGGGAATGATGGCCAGGATGGGCTGACTGGTAAGCAGGTAAGTATAGTTTTCACGCATCATTAAGCCCCAGCTGGGTTGAGGGGGCTGAACTCCTATTCCCAGGAAGCTCAGTCCAGCTTCCAACATGATAGCGGTTGCAAAGTTTCCGGCGGTTAACACCAGCAGCGGGCCCCTTATATTTGGAAGGATGTGTTTCCGCAATATCCTGATATCCGAAGCGCCGATGGCCACGGCAGCCTGTACAAATTCCCGCTCGCGCAACGCCATTACCTGACCGCGCACCAGGCGTGCCACGCTCACCCACATGGTTAAGCCTACGGCTATAAAAATTTGCCACAATCCTTTACCCACTAAAAAGGTAAGAGCAAAAACCAGCAACAAGGTGGGGATGCTCCATGATACATGAATCAGCCAGCTGATGATTGCGTCTGTCCGTTTACGGTAGTAACCTGCGAGCGCTCCGAGGATAGTGCCGATGATCAGAGATACTATAACGGCTATTATGCCTACGGCAAAACTGATGCGCGTGCCTATGAGTAAACGGCTGAGCATATCCCTGCCCAGATTGTCGGTACCCAGCCAGAATGTTTTCGTTTGAATCAGCGCGGAGGTGTCAGTTCCGGCCGGCAGTTTGTAGGACTCTGCGATGGAAATGCCATTATCCACAAAACGATGAACGAGTACACTGTCGCCCTGAAATCGGTGTGTGGTTATCGGTATCTGCCGGGGAAGTACCGCTTTCCCCTGCACAAAAACGGTGAAGGCGTTTGTAGAAGATGTTTCGGGCGTAGGAAATACCAGAAACTGTTGAGTGTATCCGGGAGGGCGTGCCTGTATTTCTATCGTTTGTGCATTACCGTACGTTGAGTTATCGGGCGCCATTACGTAGGCAAACAGAGCGGCAACCGCACACAGCAGGATATACACCAGCGATACCATGGCCGGATAGTTTCGTTTGAAACGGTTCCATATCGTATATTGTTTTTGTGTACTCATTGTACTTTACGCTCCTTCCAGGTGTACGTACCCCGCAGGCCCAGGGCTCCGGATATCACAGTGTAAACAATATGGAAGGGTTGGGCCAGGGGAAAATACCTGAGCCATTTCGAGCGGTTGAAAAACCGTGCCACCGGCATCATCAGCCGGAGTTCGGCCAGGGTTTTAATCGCTATCATCACCACCCACGAAATCAAAAAGAATGCAGGGTGTTTGCTGAATACCGCCATGATGGGCAATACCAGCAACAACACATTCAGCAGATACACCAGCAGCATCACAATAAACATAGCTTCTTTCTGATAGGCGGAGGATTTGCTGGCCCACCGTATGCGCTGCCTGAAAAAGGAGAGGCAATCAGGGGCGGGTTGTGTTTCCACAATCACCTCTTTTGATTTCAGGTAGGCGATACCGTTAGGAAATGCCTGATCCATTTTTTGTATCAACAGGATATCATCTCCGCTGGCTTTATGGTCAATTCCTGCATAACCGTTTACCTCGAAAAAGGCTCTGCGGCTGAAGGCCAGGTTGGCCCCGTTGCCCATGGGGTGTAAACCCAGGTGAATGGCTGCACCGGTTATTCCCTGCAAACTCATGAAATCTAATGTTTGAAATACATCGAGGGGGGTGCGTGGCGATTGGTACACCACGGGCATCACCACCATGGCACAGGTGTGTTGTTCATAAAAAGCCACAATGTGCTCCACCCACTGTTCGAGCACCACACAATCAGCATCGGTGGTGATGATCAGCTCGCCGCGGCTGTGCAGCATACCGGTTTCCAGTGCTTTTTTCTTGTAGGCTGTTATCGGTTCCGTGAGGTAGTCAGCCAGGTTCAGCACCTGAACAAAAGGATACGAGCCCGCAATTTCTGCCGTTGCATCGGTGGAGTGGTCATCAATTACCAACACTTCCAGTAAATTCATCGGGTACGTTTGCCGGCCAATAGAGGTGAGCAGGGCGGGCAGGTTGGCCTCCTCGTTGCGTGCGGCAATGAGAATGGTTACTCCGGTAGTGGGCGGATGTTGTAGTGATTGATTTTCTGGTAATTGCACCCAGCCATGGCGGTAATACTCCATACAGGCAGCATACAGCAACAAGACCACAGCGGTTATAATAAGCAGCACAATCATTCGGTAGGGTCAAAAATAATTTTTTTAATTCAGGCAAATACTTAACTTTATGTAGTTGCATAAACAACT
>ENA-UOUJ01000547-UOUJ01000547.1-activated-sludge-metagenome-genome-assembly--contig:-NODE-547-length-24345-cov-7.739111_pt1 | contig 24345 bp, 26 predicted proteins | sample MGYA00249839_ERZ747224 | MGnify/ENA primary metagenome ERZ747224 (study PRJEB28782, sample SAMN03220277) | activated sludge metagenome | biome: wastewater; feature: sewage sludge; material...
GCCGGAGCGGCCATCGGATTGCACGGGGTATGCCAAGCCGTTTGAAATGAAAAAACCGTTTAATTTTCAGGCGATTAGTTGGGCTCTGCCTTTCCGGCAGGCACTTTCTCCGGATTAAATAGCCTAAAATGCCGGCTTTATGATCGTTTTTTGTGCAGTCCGCTGCGGCTTCGGCGGTGGCGACGCGGGGAATTCAGCCGGGGATCATCGCTGCGGGGCGAGCGTCCGCAGGGTGTGCGCGCCCGTCACTTTCCCTCCCGTCCGTCCCTTGCGACGGGTAGGGTGGAGCGCAAAAACGGCCCGCAGGCCGTGAGCGGAGGATACGGGTGACCAAAGAAACGGTTTGGATCGAGGACGGCGCAGACCTGCTCACGCCGCGGGAGATGGGACGCGCCGATGCGCTGGCGGTCGACCGCGGGATTGCGAGTCCCGCGCTGATGGAGGCGGCGGGCCGGGCCGTCGCGGACGCCGCGCGCCGCTTGGTTCCTCCCGGGTCGCGGGTCGGCGTCCTTTGCGGGCCGGGCAACAACGGCGGCGACGGGTTCGTCGCGGCCCGCTACCTGAAGCGGGCGTCGTACGACGTGCGTCTCTTCCTGCTCGGGGACGTCTCCGGGCTCAAGGGCGATGCGGCCGAGATGGCGCGCCGCTTCGACGGGCCGGTGCGTCCGCTCGATCCGTTTCAGCTCGAAAGCCTGCATCTGGTGATCGACGCCTTGTTCGGCGCTGGGCTCGCCCGGCCGCTCGAGGGGCGCGCGGCGGAAGCGGTGGACGCCGTGACGGAGGCCGGCACGCCGGTGCTTGCGGTGGATGTGCCGAGCGGCCTCGACGGAGAGACCGGCGCGGTGACGGGCCCCGTGCTGCGCGCCACGGAGACGGTGACCTTCTTCCGCGCGAAGCCCGGGCACGTGCTGTACCCGGGGCGCGGCTATTGCGGAACCGTGCGGATTGCCGACATCGGCATTCCGCGGAACGTGCTCGACGAGATCGGGATTGCGACGTTTCTCAATGTGCCGGCGCTTTGGCGCGACGCCTACCGCTGGCCTGTGGCGGAGGGACACAAGTACACGCGCGGCCATGCGCTCGTCGTCTCCGGCCCAGCCGAGGCGACAGGGGCGGCCCGCCTCGGTGCGCGCGGCGCGTTGCGTGCGGGCGCGGGGCTCGTCACGGTCGCGAGCCCGCTCGATGCGGTGACGGTCAATGCCATGCATCTGACGGCCATCATGCTGCGTCCCTACGAAGCGCCCGAGGGCCTTGCGCACCTTCTCGAAGACACGCGCAAGAATGCGGTGCTGTTGGGTCCCGGGGCGGGCATTGGCGAAGCGACGCGCCGTCTCGTCGAGGCGGCGTTGCGGTCGCCTGCGGCGGTGGTGCTCGACGCGGATGCGCTGACGTCGTTCGCCGAGGATGTGTCACGTCTCAAGCGCGCGATGACGTCACGTGCCGCTCCCGTCGTCCTCACGCCGCATGACGGCGAGTTCGAACGGCTGTTCGGCAACGTGCCGGGATCGCGGCTCGCGCGGGCTCGGCACGGCGCCGCCGAAAGCGGCGCCGTCGTCCTGCTCAAAGGTGCGGATACCGTGATTGCCGAGCCCGGCGGGCGGGCTGCGATCACGGCCAACGCGCCGCCATGGCTCGCGACGGCGGGTGCGGGCGATGTGCTTGGAGGTTTCGTGTGCGGGCTTCTCGCGCAGAGGATGGCGGCCTTCGAGGCCACGGCGGCGGCGGCCTGGCTCCATGGCGAGGCGGCGCGGGCGTTCGGCCCGGGCCTGATCGCGGAGGATTTGCCCGAGCAGCTGCCGCGCGTGCTTTCCGGCTTGCTCGGCGCAACCTAGCAGGCCCTTGCGGCCTCGCCGCCTCATTTCCGATTTCTCCGATTTCACCCGGGGCGCGCTTGACCCGTCCGTGAGATTCAGGGGAGATTCCGGCTTCCTGCCGCAGTATCATCGGCAACGTCTGGCATGGCGATGTTCGGCCGAGACAGATAGTGGCCTGGCAGTGGCCTGGCAGTGGCCTGGAGGTTCGATGATCCGCCCCGCTTGCGTTCGTGTTCTTCTCGCGCTTGCGCTCGTCGCTCATGGGCCGTCGCTCCATGCGGCGCCCACCGAGGAGATGCCGCGGGCCGAGGACGGCGCGCGTGCCCTTGTGCGCGGCGAAGCCCGCGAGGCGGTGGCGCGCTATACGGAGGCGCTCGCCGAGACCGGTCTTTCCAACGACCGGCGCGCGGCCATTCTGAACGACCGGGGCGTGGCGCACATCAAGCTCGGCGATACGCGGCGTGCGTTCGACGATTTCAACCTGGCCATTCAACTCTTTCCCGAGTTTGCGGCCGTCTACAACAATCGCGGCAACCTTCTTCTGTCGCTCGGGCTCGCCGGGGAAGCCGTGAAGGACTTCGACCGGGCGATCATTCTCGCGCCCGGCTATGCGGCTGCCTACAACAATCGCGCCGGCGCGTACGTGCGGCTGGGCGAGCTCGACGAGGCCATCGCAGACTACACGCAGGCGGTTCGTCTGTTGCCGGCCAATCCGGCGCCGCTCAGCGGCCGGGGCCTCGCGCACCTCGCGCAATTGCGTCCGCACGCGGCAATCCGCGACTTCACGCGCGCGGTGGCGGCCGATTCCCGCTTTGCAACCGCATACCGCAACCGCGCCGAGGCCAAGCTCGAGGTCGAGCACTTCGAGGAAGCGATCGAAGATCTTTCGCGGGCCATCGCGTTCGATCCCGATCTGGCAGAAACATACATTCTGCGCGGCAAAGCCTATCTCGCGACGCGCAACGCGGTGTCTGCGATCAAGGATTTCTCGAAAGCGATCGAGCTCGCGCCCGGCAACGCCTCGGCCTATGCCGAGCGCGGTTTCGCGCACGGGGTTGCGCAGGCCTACGACGAAGCGATGGGCGATCTCAACCGCGCCATCGAAATCGATCCGCGCTCCGCCCTCGCGTTCGCCTATCGCGCCTACATCTACCGGCAGAACGGGCAGGCCGATATTGCGGAGCGGGATATCGAGGTCGCGCAAAAGCTCGACCCCGACACCGCGGAAGTGCATTGGGTCAAGGCCGAGATCTCCGATAGCCAGGGGCAGCTCACCGACGCCATTCGCAATATCGAGCGTGCGCTCGAGCTGAAGCCGGGCTTCGCTGCAGCCAACGAGACGCTGCAGAGGCTCGGGGGCGCGTCGCTGCTTTCGGACGAAACGGTGCTCAAGGGCGCCGGCGTCGACGACTGGCGGGTCGTCAAGCGCGGGCAGCGCTACTTCGCCGTCAGCGATCAATATCCGCGGGTTTCGGTTCCGCTCGAAATGATGGGCGATGCTACGCCGCGGCTCATCAAATGGGAACTGAAGGAGGCTCCGTTTCGCGGCATCGGCGTCTTGCACTTCCACGGGGGCGCGGTCACGGCGCGCACCGGATCTGCCGAACTCGAACAGGCGGCCATCGTCGATGTGGAGCGGGGTGTCGTCGTTGCGATCGAACCGCACCGGCAGGGTGAGCGCGTCGCCACGTGGACGTGGGAGGACGGCAGGGTGACGGTCGCGAGCGTCGATGGTGTCACGGATACGTTCACGCTGCGCACGCCGCGTCCCGCCATCGCGGCCCCGTCCGAACGGCGGTATCAGCAGCAGCAAGGGGGGGAGACGTGGGCGCCGTGGAACACCCCGTTCGGTGTATTTGGCGGCGCGCCGTCCGCTCCGCCCAAGCGTGCGACGGCCAAAAAGAAGCCGAAGTCGTTCTTCGAGCTTCTGTTCAACTGATCGCTTTCGCTGCGCCCCCGCCACAGACGCGCTGTCCGTGCCCGGCGCTCTCCCGTGAACCTGGGCGATCGTTCGACATTTCCGTCTCACGCTCTTCCGCTTCCGACGTTTCAGCCCCGGTTCTTTCGTGACGGTTCGCCCCATTCTCGTTTGGTTTCGCCGCGATCTGCGCTTGGCCGATCATGCCGCGCTCGCGGCTGCCGTCGCCACGGCGGCGCCGGTGCTTGCCGTGTTCGTGCTCGACGACACGGCCGCCGGGCGATGGCGCATGGGTGGCGCCGCGCGCTGGTGGCTGCATCACAGCCTCAGGGCGCACGGAGAGGCGATCTCCGCGGTCGGCGGTCGTTTCGTCTTGCGGCGAGGCGATAGCGCGGACGAGCTCGCGCGGCTCGCGCAAGAGACGGGCGCGAGCGCGGTCTATTGCTCGCGGGGCTATGAGTCGTGGGCCGGTGTGCTCGAGCGCGAGGTCCGCGAGCGGTTGGGGGCGGACGGCGTCGAGGTCAAACGCTTCGCGGGCGCGCTGCTGCACGACCCGGACGGTCTGGCCACCAAGGCGGGCACGCCGTTCAGAATGTTCACGCCCTTCTGGCGCAGCTTCGCTGGCGGAGTCACTGTGGCGCGGCCCATTGCGGCCCCCCGCAAGATCGTCTCGCCTCAGCGCGTTCCCGAGAGCGAGGACCTCGCATCGTGGGCGCTTCTGCCGACGGCTCCGGATTGGGCTGGTGGCTTGCGCGACGCGTGGACCGCGGGCGAGACGGCTGCGCATGCGCGGCTCGCGTCTTTCGTGGAGGAACGGCTCAGCGCGTATGGGGGAATGCGCGACAGGCCGGACCGGGAGGGGACGTCACGGCTTTCGCCTCACCTTGCATTCGGCGAGATTTCTCCGCGCCAATGCTGGTGGGCGGCGAAGGATGCTGCGGGTCGCGCCGGCGAGGGCGACGGCATCGAAACCTTTCTCAAGGAGCTCGCGTGGCGCGAGTTCTCCGCGCATCTTCTCCACCATGCGCCCGATCTGCCAGACGCTCCGTTCCGCGCCGAATTCGCCTCCTTTCCCTGGCGTGAGGATGGCGCGCTGTTGCGGGCATGGCAGCGCGGGACGACGGGTTACCCGATCGTCGATGCCGGAATGCGCGAGCTTTGGGCGACGGGCTTCATGCACAATCGCGTGCGGATGATCGCGGCGTCGTTTTTGACCAAGCATCTGCTGCAACCCTGGCGGACGGGCGAAGCGTGGTTCTGGGATACGCTGGTCGATGCCGATCTCGCGAGCAATGCCGCGAACTGGCAATGGGTGGCCGGGTCGGGGGCGGACGCCGCGCCCTACTTCCGCATTTTCAATCCCATCCGTCAGGGCGAGACGTTCGATCCCGAGGGGGCGTACGTGCGGCGGTGGGTGCCGGAGCTTGCGCGCCTTCCGTCGGGTGCGATCCATGCGCCGTGGGAGGCGCGGGCCGATACCCTTGCGCAAGCCGGCGTGGAGATCGGGCGGACCTATCCCGGACCGATCGTGGATCATGGCGCAGCCCGCAAGGCAGCGCTCGGCGCGTTCGCGACCCTTAGAGGGTGAGGGCCGGCGGCTCGCGTCATAATTGTCCGTTCACGGCAACGATATCCTAACGCGAATGCGCTTCTCTCCTTATTCACGCTTCTCGTTTTGTGCGGAGTAGAGAGATGCGCCTATCCTTCGTCGCGGCTGCGGTGCTCGCAGCGATCGCGCTCGTCCCCGCTCCTGCGGCTGCCGGCGTCCAAGCCCGCGTCAGCAAGAGCACCCAGACCATGAACGTCTATGTGCACGGGCAACTGCGCTATCGCTGGCCTGTGTCGACAGGCCAGGGACGCTATGCAACTCCCTCCGGATCGTTCCGTCCGCAGCGCCTCGAACGGCGCTGGTATTCGACGAAATACAACAATGCGCCCATGCACTACGCGGTGTTCTATCACCGCGGCTACGCGATCCACGCCACGAACGAGGTGAACCGGCTCGGCCGCCCCGCCTCTCGCGGCTGCGTCCGGCTCTCGCCGCGCCACGCCTCGCAGTTCTTCGACCTCGTGCGGGCGCACGGGTTCTCCAGCACGCGCATCACGATCGCAAATTAGGGACGATTTCAAGCTCGCCGGAAGGCGCGGGCGATCAATGTTATCTTTCTGAAATATCCAGTTTTGTCGTGCGTTGGAGTGTTGTGATGCGGGTTCGAGTTCTGGCGGGTGCGTTGCTCGCTGCGCTTCTCGGGGCGGGGTCGGTGTGGGCGGAAGCCGCCAGCCAGATGGCGGGGGACGCGAACGGCGTCCCGACCGTGACCATCATCAACAAGGCACCTGCCGAGGCCGAGGCGGAAGAACCGAACGCCCTTTCCATCGTGAACGAGACCGAGGCCGAGGGCGTCCTTCCCTCGCGCGTACGCGACGCCGCTACGGACACGAACCCGGCCGACGTCCCGCGTGCGGACGATGCCGCAGCCGTCGGAGACGACGAGGATGCCGAGACGGCGGAAGCGCCTGCGCCTCCGCCCTCGCCGACGCTGCACATCGACATCGATCTGACGGAGCAGAGGCTCACGGTCTCCGAGAACGGGTCTGTGCGCCATGCGTGGGCCATTTCGTCGGGCCGGCGCGGGTACGCGACGCCGACGGGCACGTTTCAGCCCACCTGGATGACGCGTCAGTGGTTCTCGCGCCAGTACGACAACGCGCCGATGCCGCACTCGATCTTCTTCCATCAAGGTGTCGCCATTCACGGGAGCTGGGCGCTCCGCTCGCTCGGCCGCCCGGCGTCGCACGGCTGCGTGCGCCTCGCGCCGAAAAATGCCGCAACCTTGTTCCGGATGGTCAGCCGGCACGGCAAGGAGAGGACGCGCATCGTCGTGCATGGCACGCCCAACTTCGGCCCGCCGCCGGCCGTCGCCTCGCGCGAGCAGCGGACAGTGCGGGGCGCGCAGGCCCGCCGCAGCGACGGACCGTACACGTACCTGCCGCCGTCTGCCGCGACCCGTAACGCGGCCTCCTATGACGGTTACGTGCCGCCGCGGGTGCGTCGGCGCGGTCAGGCGCAGGCCTATTATCCGCGCCCGCCGCGCGGCCTGTTCACCGGCTACGGGTTCTGATCGTTCGCGCCGTCAGAACGGGTTCCAGGTCGGGCGAGGGGTAAAGCGCACGTAGCCGATGCTGGCGCCGAGCCTCAGCCCCAATCCGGAGCGGATCGGGGCCATGGTGACGTTGCCGCCCCGGAGCAGGGTCATGCCCACGCCGCCCACCAGATAGGCGGACCCGTCCACGCCGGTGAAGCGCCGGAACAACTCGTCCGGCTCGTGCAGGCTGTAGATGAGAAACAGCGTGCGCGAGCCGTCGCCCCCGATGTCGTAGCCGATCGAGGGGCCATGCCAGTAGACCTGCTGCTGGGCGCCCGAGCGGTGATAGAGCGTCCCTTCGCCGTAGCGCAGGCCGGCCAGGAAGGCCGCGCCGCCCTCGCTTCCCAGCACGTAGGCCGTGGGCCTGCCGGATTGCTGGAAGGCATACTCGATCACGCTGGCGAGCGATGTCGAAATGGTGCCGAAGAAGCCGCGCGAGACCTCACGGATCTCGTCGATCGAATAGCCGGGCTCGCCGTCGGCGCGCTCTCCGTGCATGCCGCCGTCTTCGGGGAGCGTGTAGGGCATGCCCGGCGGATCCCCGGGAGCGGGCGGCGCGTACTCCGGCATGTGATCGTCCGAGCTAGATCCCGGTGGCGGCACGGGCCGCATCATGGGCGGGGGGATCACGGCCTGGGCCGTGGTCGTGCTCCAGCTCGACGTGCTCTCGGCTTCGGAGCTGTTTCCCCGATGAGCGCCGCTCTCGGACCCGGGTTCAGCGGCGAGATCGGGTGGCACGTATGGAAGCTTGGGGGCAAGCGGGGGCGACGACGGCGCAGCGGTTTTCGGAGCGGGCGTCGCGTCGGGCGCGGTCTCGGCCTTCGGCAGCGTTTCGGCTCGCGGCAGTGCGTCCCCAGGTGCCGCGGGCTGTTGGGTGGCCTGCGGGAGCGGCGCGGACGGCGCGGGCTGGGCGAGCGGGTCGGTGCCGGGCGGCGGTCGCGGGGTTTCGGTGCGGCGGATCGGTGACAGGTCGGGCTGCGGCTCGGGCGCTTTGGCGACGTCCGTTTTCGCGACGGGAACGCCCGTGGGCGTGGGCGTGGGAGCAGGCTTCGGCTCGGCCGCAGCGACCTTCGGCCCCGAGCCTGCCGGAGAGGTCGCGATCTCGCGATCGATGCGGCTGATCAGATGCTCCGACTTGGCCCGCATGACGGACATCAGTTCGTCCGCGGCGGTCTTGAGCTCTTCGAGCTTCGCGCAGCTCGCGCTCGCGGGCTGCGTCGCATCGGGCGTGCCGAGCGTGTCGATGCGGCCCAGGAGCTCGCCCGCCTGGGCGTCGAACCCGTCCAGCGCCTGATCGTGGACCAAGGCCAGCCCTTTGGCCTCATAGTCCGCGTCGGGCCAGCCCTTGTGGTCGCGTAGCTCCTGCAGCTTCTGCTTCAGGCGCGGCTGGGTCTCGGCGCTGAAGTTTCGGAGCGCTTCGGCGGACTCGTCGACGGCGTCGCCGAAGCTGTCGACGGAACACGTCTCCTCGGCCCGCACATGGGCAGGCGGAAGAGCCATCATCATTGCCAGGCCCAGGAAGGCCAGGGCGACGCGCGATCTTGTTTTCATCGAAACTCTTCCTCGCCGACTTTTGGGCGTTTTTAGGGAGCTTAGCGATGAAGGCTCATTTGCGTGACTTCTTTTTTCTCGGATGATGCAGGCTCAGGCGGCCCGCGGGCACGCCCGCCCCTCCCGGCGGCCCTGTCCATCCCGGCGGCCCTGTCCCTCCCGGCGGCCGCCATGGGCGCGGGCGACCGATGGGCGGCCGACTGCCGCCCGCAGCCTCATTCGGTCGGCACCGTCCGGATTACGCTCGTCATCGGCCGCTCGGCGCCGACTGCCGGCAGGCCCTTCACGTCCTTCTCGATCAGCGCATCGTATTCGGCGAGGGTCTTGAGACTGTCCTTCGCCGTCATGTGCACGATCTTGTAGCCGCCGGCCTTGAGGGCCTTCAGGAGCGCCGGCATGGCTTCGGCGGTGCGCGGCTGGATGTCGTGCATCAGGAGGATGCCCTTGCCGCGTTTGTTGAGCCGCTCCATCGTCGCCTTCACGAGGCGGTCCGGGCTCTGGCGGCGGAAATCGAAGCTGTCCACGTCGGTCGAGAAGACGGCGACGTTCCGGCCGGCAAGGTGTGCCAGCGAGGCTTGGGAGTCGCGGAGGTAGGGATACCGGAAGAAGGGCGTCACGGGGACGCCGGCGCCGCGCGCCACGGCGCTGATGCCTTTTTCGATCTCGTCCTTGGCTTCCTGATCCGAAGCCTTCCGCATGTCCTTGTGAGACCAGGTATGCGTGCCGATGGTATGGCCGCGCCGTGCGACGTCGCGCAGAATGTTGGGCAGGCCGATCGCCATCTTGCCGAGGCTGAAGAAGATGGCCTTCGTGCATTCGTGCTCGAGGGCGTCGAGGATCGCGGTCGTCGTGCGGACCTGCGGCCCGTCGTCGAAGGTCAGGACGACTTCCTTGTCCTGCAGGAAGTCGTAAGCCTTGTAGTGCTCCATGCCGAAGCCGGGGCCGCCGGTCGTGTCCACCTCGACGGTGCGCGAAACGCCGAGGGCGTCCGGGTTGCTGCAGGATTGCTCCTTGGCCTTTTCGGGGAGCGCGGCTGTCTCTGCGCCTGCGTCAGGTGAGGGATCGGGCGCCGTCGGGCTCGTGCCGCCGGCATAGGCCGTGGTTGCGAGCAAAATGAGCAGCGTCGACAGAATGGCGCGCATCGTCGTTCCCTCCTGATTCCTTCGGCCTACATAGCAACAAATGCCGGCAGAGGGGAGGCGGCGTCCCAGGATCCTGTGGGGAAGGCCATGTGCGGCGCCGGTTCCTCAGGAGGCCGTTTTTGCTTTCGCTTTGGCTTCGAAACGTCCCTGGTCGACGATGACGCGTGTGTGACGGGCCTCGCCGATTTGCTCGGTCGTGTCGTGCGCTTCGATGGCAAACGTGAGCTTGCGCCCCTCCACGGCGAGCAGCGTCGCTTTTGCGCGAACCGTCGATCCGGGCGGTGTGGCCGCCTTGTGGGCGACGTCGAGGTGAATGCCCACGCTCGTGTCACCGGGGGCGAGATGCCGTTCGATGGCGGCGACGGCGGCCGCTTCCATCAAGGCGACCATGGCGGGGGTCGCATAGACATCCGCCGTTCCGCTTCCGAGCGCGGCGGCGGTGAGGGCCGGCGACACGACGGTTTCCGCATGACCTTCGAGGCCCGGCGTCAACGGTTCGGATCGGTCGGATATGGTCATGGACGGTGTGCCTCGTGTCGGCGCCTCAGTCGGCGTTCTGTCGTGATGCCTTGCCAGTCTTCATAAAAAATATCGGCCTGTCACGATCGGAACAGCGGCCGATCCGGCGCGCGCATAGCGTTCTTCCATCGAAACGAGAAGCCCATTGGGCACGGCCAGATGGGCCAGATGGAGACCGCCATGATCACGTCTTTCGTACGCCCCGCCGCTGTCCTCGCGCTCGCAATGCTCGGTGCAGTGGGGCTCTCTCCCGACGCCGATGCGCGCGGGGGCAAAGAGTATTTCCAGCAGACCTATCGGTTCGACCGTCCGATGGACGGCTATCAGGGATTTTCCGGTGCGTACCACTGTTCGTACGTCCGCACGCCAAAGCAGATTTGCCACAAGGGCACGTGCAAGCGTGTCTGGGAACTGCTTCAGACTTGTCAGTGAGCTCTGCCCCGCTCCGCGTTTCCTTCCTCCCGAGACGACCTGGCCTCGGCACGACCGGGGCTTTTTTGTTTTCGGACACAAGTTGCGGGAGGCTTCGGATAAGAGGCCGGGTGCCGGTGGATGGCCGGCGCACTTGCGCCGGGTCGCTTTGCTCCTGAGCGCTGCCGCGCTGTTTAAGCTTCGAATAAGAGGACGGGCGTCGTGTGGATGGCCGTGGCGGTCCAAGCGGAGCATGGCTTCGCCAAGTTGCTCCCGGGCGCTGCGCGCCGCTATTGAGCGCACGTCTCTCGGGTGCGCCGAGAGAAGGCTCGGGTTGCGGAGCCGCTTCCGGCTCAGCGCGTTACGCGCAGCTCCACGCGCCGGTCGAACTGATAGAGCGCCTCGCCGCGGTACTTCTTGCGGTCGATGCCCTTGAACGGCTCGGTCTTGCCCTTCGGCGTCAACTTCAGCTCGCCTTTATAGCCGCCGGCCGTCAGGCGTTGCGCGACCGTTTCCAGCCGTTCGCGCGACAGGTCGAAATTGTAATTGTGGGTGCCGCGCTCGTCGGCGTGGCCCGTCAGCTCCACGGAATCGAGGCGCTTGAGAAGCAGGTACTCGAGCAGCAGCTCCGCGGCCCGCTCGCCTTCGGCGGTGAGTGTCGCCTCATTGTAGACGAACATGAGCGGGACCGGGATCGGGGCCTGCTGTTCCGGTTTCGCGCTCTTGCCCGGTGCGGCAAGCATCGCGGCTTTGGTTTCCGGTTTCTGCTCGGCCGCGTCGCTCTCGACGGTGCTCTTTGCGCCAGATACAGCATCCGCACTTGCGCTCGCCTTGGCTTCCGATGACGCGGCCGGTTCTTCCGCCTTCGCGCTCGTCTGCTGCGCGTCGCGCGCTGCGGAAGGCGAGGGCGTTTCCGTTGCGGCGGCGACGATGGTGTCGCGCTCGGCGGCGTCCTGCTCTTTACGCTCGCTCTCTTTTTGCGCCGTGTCCTTGCGATCGGCTGCCTTGCGGTCCGTTTCGGCTGCGGCCTCTTCCGCGTCGCGTTGGGCCTTGAGCGCCGCCTGTGTCTGCGCCTGGGCGAGCTGCCTGCGCTCGGCCTCCTTCTTCTCGCGCTCGGCTTCTTCGTTGGCAGCCTTTTCGCGTGCGGCGTCCTCGCGCGCCTCGGAGACGAGCTCTTCGAACTTGCGCATCACGTCGCCAGCGGCGGCGGGCGCATCCTCGGCAACCTGCTCTGTCACGGGTGCTTCCGTTGCAGCGGGCTGATCGGCTTCTTCGGCGGCCGCGGTCTTCGTTGTGTCAGCCGGCTCGAGGTCGGGAGCGGTCGCCTGCTTGGCGGGCGGCGTTGAGGCGGATTCGAACGTGATGTCCGGGTCTGCGCTTGCGAACTTGTGCTCGGTCGAGAGGCTCCAGGAGCCGCCGTCGTCCGCCTGCACCGTGCCTGCCGACTTTCCGTCCGCATACACTGTGATGTAGGCGCCGGGGTCTGCGCGCCCTGCAAAGACCGACGGACCGTCTGGAGAAATACGTGAGATGTCGAGTGCGACGCCGCCTGCGTCCGGCTCGGTGACGGCCGGTGCCTCCGCGGTAAGGGCGGCCACCGTGTCTTCGATCGCGCGCTCGGCAGTAGCGGATGCGGCTTCGGGCGTTTTTTCAACAGCCTTGGGTGTTTCGGTCTCTGTTGAAGGGTGTTCAGGTTTCGACGTCGATGCGATCGTCCAAGGAAGGTTCACTCCCAGACGATCGGCGGCAAAGATGCCGGCTGCCGCCGTCACCAAAAATCCCAGCAAAACGAGTGCTGTGCGCCGCAGCATACCCACCTCGATCAAAGACGGCCCCCTATTAGAGCCGCACGATGATCCAGGTTTGGCGGATTATCAAGCCATCGGAACGTTTTCGAGCCAGGAAAGAGGCGCAGAGTGGGGGGAACCTCTGCGCCTCTTGGGGGCGGGTCGTCCTATTCGTCGGAATTCGGAGTATCCGCCTCGGATTCCACTTCACCGGCCCGCTCACGATCCTGGCTGTGATCGCCGTCGCGGCTGCGGCGGTGCTCGCCGCGCTCATGGCGCGGTCCGCGGTGTTCCCATTTGCCGCCGTGCCGACCGCCCCGATGGGCGTGCCGCTTGCCGCGGCGCTCGGTGAGCGTCTTTTTCTGATCGTCCGTCAGCACGGCATAGAAAGCCTCGGCGGCCGGACGGTACGCCTTGAGAGCTTCAAGCGAGCTTTCGAGCTGGACCTGACGGCGTGCGAGACGGTCGACCGGCGAAGGACGCGTGCGTTCCGTCTTTTCGGCCTTGTCCGCGGTGTCGGCGTTCTCAGCCTTGTCGGCCCTGCGATCCTTGCGGCCTTCCGGGCAGCCTTCGCGCAGCTTCTCGACCGCGCTGTGCGTGGCCGTCTTGAAGGTGTCGAATGCGCTCTGCTGATCGCTGGTGATCTTCAGGCGATGCTGGAGCCGGACCAGCATGACATCGGTGAATTCCGCGCTGTTGTCGCGGCAGAACGGGCTGAAGCCCGGGTTCGAGAACGAGCGATCGAGAAAGCCGATCGAGCCTCCGTGGCCAAAGTGATGTCCCTTGTGGTGGCCGTGCCCGTGATGCCCGCGTTGCGCGATGGCGCTGGCCGCGGTGAGGCCCACGGCTGCGGCCGCGATGCCGGCCAGAATGAATTTCTTCCTGCCTGTCATAAATCCGTTCTCCTTGATCGAGCGGCGCGAGATCCGGGGAAGCTCGGGGGGAGCCGGGTGCGCCGTCTTGCAGGGTAGAACGGGAGGGACAGGGTTTTCCGTCGCTCTTTTTTTCGACGGTGAGGCCGCCGCGTTAGCGGCAGCGCAAAAGGTCCTGGGCTCCGGCGTCGTCCGTCAGGGTCAGCGTGTCGCCCGAAACCGTGAGCGTGAAGTCGTAGGCTTGAGCGTCGCCTTCCACCTGGCAGTTCGCCTTGACCTTCCATTCGTCGTCCGCCCCCTCGGCGGAGGTGAACGTGCAATGAGTTTCGTACTGATCGAAACGCTTCTCCTGCAGCACGAGCGGAGCCTCGGGACGCTCCTGAGGGACTTTGCACTGCGCCAGGTCCGAAGCCCAGGTGCCGACGTAGGACGGCGTCTCGGCGTGCGCGGAGGCCGTCACCAGCGTGAGAGCGGCGAGTGCGGTCAATCCGCGCGAAAGCTTTCGTGTTGCCGTGTGCATCGTGGTGTCTCTCCGGTCTTTGCGCGCTCGTGGCCGCCTCGCTCCGGAGGAAGCGTGCCCGGCGCCGTTATGTCAAGAGGGCGGCCGTGAACGCCTGTGCTGCGGCAGGGGCATGCACTTTGCCGCCGTGGATGAAGTAGACGAACACGTCGAGTGGCAAGGGCTTGGTCTTTTTGCCTTTCGGAGAGGGCGCGCAGAGATCGGCTTCGACGCGGGTGGGAACGCCGCCCGAAGCCCACGTCCGCGCCGCCTCCGCCCACCGTGCGATGTCCTTCGGCGGGTAAGCCGTCGGGATCGTATCTTCTCCCTTCTGCAAGCGCGCATAGACGAAATCGCCCGCGAGGTCGGCAATCGCCGGGTAGGTCGGATGATCGGCGTAGACGACGGGCACGGCGTGCCGGCGGATCAAGGCAACGAACCCGGCGCACTTGAAGGTGTCGTGACGCACTTCGACGGCGTGGCGCAGAGGCTTGCCGTCGAGCTCTCTCGGCAGAAGCTCGAGAAAGGCCCCGAAATCGCTTTCGTCGAATTTTTTGGTGGGCGCGAACTGCCAGAGGATCGGCCCCAGCCGGTCTCCCAGCATCGTGGGCCCTGAGTCCAGGAAACGCTTGATCGAGTCCCCGGCCTCCGCAAGAACCCGCCGGTTGGTCGCAAAGCGCGGTCCTTTGAGAGCAAAGACGAAGCCATCGGGCACGTCGCGCGCCCACTTGGCGAACGTGGCGGGCGTTTGCGACCGGTAATACGTGCCGTTGATCTCGATGGTCGACAGCGCGCGGCTCGCGAAGTGCAGTTCCTTCGCCTGTGGCAACTTCTCCGGGTAAAAGACGCCGCGCCAGGGCGCAAACGTCCAGCCGCCGATACCGGCTCTGATGATTCCGTGTGCGCTCATGGCTCGTCTCCACTCTCTGCGGCGCCGTTACTCTCTGCGGCGCCGTTTCGCGTTCCTGTCACAATCCTGCGAAGCGGCCGCCATGGGAAGGCCCGCAGAACCCCGGGCGGATTGCGCCGCGTGACAATAGCCGATGTTCCCGGTATGAGGCGCAGCCCAGCGGCTAGAGGCTTTCCGTCCCGTGTCCCATATTAAAACCGATGACGCCGCGCCCGTTGCGCACAAGGCCGACCGGCGCGCGTGGATCGGCCTCGCGGCGCTGGCTCTGCCCGCCTTCATCTATTCCATGGACCTCACGGTCTTGCATCTTGCGGTGCCGCAGATCACGCAGGCGCTCAAGCCGACGTCTGCCCAGCTCCTCTGGATGGTCGATATCTACGGGTTCATGATCGCGGGCGCGCTCGTGACCATGGGAACGCTCGGCGACCGCATCGGCCGCCGGCTGCTGCTGCTGATCGGCGCTGCAGCGTTCGGGGCGACGTCGCTCATGGCCGCGTTCGCGCCGAGTGCGGAAATGCTCATCGTGGCGCGTGCGCTGCAAGGGCTTGCGGGTGCCACGCTCGCGCCTTCGACGCTCTCGCTGATCCGCAACATGTTCCACGACGAGTACGAGCGCCGGTTCGCGATCGGCGTGTGGGTTGCTGCCTTTTCGGTCGGTGCCGTTGCGGGGCCGCTGGTCGGCGGCGCGATCCTGTCCCAGTTCTGGTGGGGTGCGGTGTTTCTCATCAACGTGCCGATCATGCTTCTTTTGCTCGCCCTCGGGCCGGTGCTGTTGCCGGAGTTTCGCGATCCTCATGCGGGCCGCATGGACATCGTCGGTGCGGCGCAGTCTCTCGCGGCGGTTTTGCTCCTCATCTACGGCATGAAGCGCATCGCCGAGGCCGGCCCGCAAGCCGTCAACTTTGTCGCGATCTTGCTCGGCCTTGCGATCGGCGTCGCGTTCTTCCGCCGTCAAGCCCGCCTCGCCGATCCGCTGATCGACGTGAGCCTGTTCCGGAAACGCATTTTTGCGGCCGCGCTCGGGACGAACATCGCCGGTCCTTTCATCGTGATCGGCGTGTTCCTTTTCCTCGCGCAATACCTGCAACTCGTGCTCGGCATGGGGCCGCTCGAAGCAGGTCTCTGGCTTGCGCCCTCGGGGCTCGTGTTCGCGCTCGGCTCGCTCGCCGCAGCGCCTCTCGTGCGCGTCTTTTCGCCGGCCCGCATCGTGAGCGCCGGGTTTCTCCTTTCGGCCGTCGGCTTCATCATCCTGGCATCGATCGAATCGGCTCAGGGGCCGGAGCTCGCCTTGGTCGCGATGCTCGTCTTCTCGGCCGGCATCGCGCCGCTCGGGACGATCACGACGGATCTCATCCTCGCCGCCGCGCCGCCCGAGAGGGCCGGAGCCGCCTCGGCGATCTCGGAGACCAGTTTCGAGTTCGGCGGAGCGCTCGGCATTGCGGTGCTCGGCAGCGTCGTGACGGCCAGCTATCGCTCGGCCATGGAGCGCGCGGCGTTCGATGGGGTGCCGGCGCATGCGATTGCAGAAGCGAAGGATACGTTGGGCGGTGCCATTGCCGTCGTCGCCACGCTTCCCGCCGAGCGAGGGGCGGTGCTGCTCGAAACCGCACGGGACGCGTTCGTTCACGCCTTTGCGGTGAGTGCCGCGATTTCGGCGCTGCTTTCCGTTTTCGCGGCCATGATGGCGGCTTCGTTCCTTCGCGGTGCGGGGCGGTGACAGCGCGGAGGGAGGATCCGCGCCGTCGCCTTTCTACGCCGGCCTCGTCGCGGCAGGGACCTCGATGACGCGACCGACGTAGGGGATGCGGAATTTGCACATGCGCTGCGGTTCCGATTCGGGTTCGACCGTTTCGACGGCTTCGACTTCACGCGTTGCCGCGACGGTCTTCACACGCGGCGTTTCGAGCTCGGAAAGCACCGGCGCCGGCGACGCGACGGGGGCGGCGCTTCCGCGCGGCGCTTGGATGACACCATCAGCGCGAGCGCGCCGCTCGGTCCATGTCCGAAAAAGAACGGGCCCGTGCGCAATGTGCAGCGGGCCCGTTTGCTCGACTTTCTGAAGAGATTTTTCAGTCCTGGATTTCGAGCAGCTCGACGTCGAAGATGAGCGTTGCGTTCGGCGGAATGACGCCGCCTGCGCCGCTCGCGCCATAGCCGAGCTCGGGCGGCAGGATGAGCGTGCGCTTGCCGCCGACCTTCATGGTCGCGACGCCTTCATCCCATCCACGGATGACCTGGCCCGTGCCGATCTTGAAGCCGAAGGGCTGGCCGCGGTCGACGGAACTGTCGAACTTGTTGCCCTTCTCGCCATTCTCGTAAAGCCAGCCCGTATAGTGGACGACGGCCGTCTGGCCGGTCTTCGGCTGTTCGCCGGTGCCGACTTCGGTGTCGACGATCTTGAGGCCGGATGCGGTCGTCTCTTCCGCGTTCGCAGGGACTGTCGTTGCCAAGGTGCCGAGAGCGAGCATCAGACCCAGAGCAGCATGGCTTGCGATTTTCATGAGCGCGTTCATTCGTTCTCCTTATGAGCGTTTCGTTGGGGTTGTTTTCTTTCGTTGAAGTGCTCCTAGCATGGCGGAGCGCGGGCGGAATAGATCCTCTATCGGGGAGGCGGATCGTCGTCGCGCGGTCATCGTTTAGGCTCAATGGGTTCTTAACGGAGGATTACCGGGCCGTGCGGTCGTTCGTGGACGACGGCGCGGATATACGGGAGGCCTAGGAGCGCTTCATGACGAAAAAGATGTTTCTCGCGATTGCGGCAGCTTTCGCTGTTCTCGTGCCGCTCGCAACTGCCGAAGCCCAGCGGGGACGCGACGACTGGCGGCCCGACAACCGCACGGACTGGGAGCTTCTCGGGACGGCGCAGATCGGGACGCGGCTCGAGCGCGACGTTATCGAGGTCGGCCGACGCGAAGGGCGCTTTCAGTCGATCGGCTTCACGGTGACGGGCGGAGATGCCCGTATCGAGGAGCTCAAGATCGTCTACGGTGGGAACGAGAGCGAGGTGCTGAAGGTCGGCGAGGTGTTCAAAGCGGGCACGCGCTCGCGGCCGATCGATCTTGCCGGTCGTGGTGGCTCTTTCATCCAGCGCATCGAGATCGCCTATCGCGCCTTCGGTCCGATCAAGATCGAGTTCTTCGGCGAGAAGCGCCGCGCACCGGCCTGGGTCGAACTCGGCTGCCATCGCGTAGGCTTCCTGGAAACGAACGACGTGATCCGCGTCGGGCGGCGCGAAGGGGCGTTTCGTGCGCTGAAACTTACGGTCGAGGATTCCACGCTTCGTCTCAATCGTATGCGTGTCGTGTTCGCCGACAGATCGGTGCAGACGTTCGACGTGCGGTCCGCGATTCCCGCGGGCTCTGAAACGCGCTCGATCGATCTCGACGGACGTCGGCGCACGATCGAGCATGTTGAGCTCGAATACATCCCGACCATCAGCCTGAAGCGCGGTCCGCGCGTGTGTGTTCTGGCGCAGGAGGGGGACGGTGGACGTGGTGGTCCGGGTGGCGGTTCGCCGCCGCAGCGTCCGGGGCGTCGATAATCGCCACTCGCGCGGCACGTTGGCCGACGGGCCGCGCCGCGCGACGCTTCAACACCAGGACTGAACCGAAATCGTCGAGATGAGGATCTCTGCCATGCCCATTCCCATGCTCAGGCCCGTTGCCGCTTTCGCTATCGCGTGCGCGTTGGCCGTGACGCCTGCGTCGGCTGCGCCCGCCGACCAGGATGCCTGCAACAGCCTTGCGTTCGAGCTCGCGGACAAGGCTGCAAAGACGAAGCTGTCCGAGCCGGAGGCGCTGAAGGTCGATCAACTGATCGGCAAGCTCGAAAGTCAGTGCGGCGAAGGCAAGCTCGCCGAAGCGGGCGTCACCGCAAAAGAAGTGGAAGCGGCGATCAAATAGCGGCGCGCTTCTGGCGGCTGAAAACGTGAGCGGGGCGGCAGAGAATGGCCGCCCCGCTTTTTGTCGTCAGTGCTCGGCGTGCTGCTTGGTCGGAAGATCGCGGCTGAGCTTGTCGACGTAGGCGATCCCGACGGCCGAGAGGATGAAGACGATGTGGATGATGGTCTGCCACATCACGCCCGCCTCCGTGAATTTCGCTCCGTCGTTGCCGAGGTTTCCGGCTTCGATGAAGGTTTTGAGAAGATGGATCGACGAGATGCCGATGATGGCCATGGCAAGCTTGATCTTGAGGACGCTTGCGTTGACGTGATCGAGCCACTCCGGCTGGTCGGGATGACCCTGGAGCTTGAGGCGCGATACAAACGTCTCGTAGCCGCCGACGATCACCATCACGAGCAGGTTCGAGATCATCACGACATCGATGAGGCCAAGGACGATCAGCATGATCTCCTGCTCGCCGAAGGAGGTGGCGTGCGACAGGAGGTGCGTCAGCTCCTTCAGGAACAGGAAGACGTAAACGCCTTGGGCGACGATCAGGCCGAGGTAGAGCGGCACCTGCAGCCATCGCGAGCCGAAAATCAGGGATGCGAGGAGGCTGTGCGGTGTGCGAGCGTCTCCGGACATGGGAGGTTCACCTTGTGAGGTTGGGTTTGCGGTCCGCGCGAAGCGGGGGTTGGCCCGCATATCACTGGCTTTTGGCTTTCGGAATGAAGGATGTCGGTTCACGATGCCGCAGGGGGACGTCTTGCGATCCGGAGCGGCGTGCCGAGTGGAGCTGACTTGCGCAGGAGGATCGGGCAGATTACCAAGCGGCCGGAATAGCCCGAGAACGATGGCCGGAAAACGGAGCAGGATGTCATGACGAATTCTACGGATGCGAATGCAGAGATCGAGGCGCTGAAGCGCGAGGTGGCCGAGCTTTCGGGCCTGGCGTTGGCGACGGGCGTTCTGCTCACGCAGCTTCTGCAGTCCAACCTGAAGCGCGAGCTCAACCCGTGGAATGCGGCGACGAAGATGCTGACGGATGCCCGCACCGCCATCCAGGGCTTCAGCCCCGAGACGTCAGGCGAACGCGACCCGGCGATGAAGCAGCGGGCCCTCGATGCGCTCGACCAATACGAGCAGCAGCTCAGGACCGTGCTGCCGGTCTAAGGACCTCGATCTTCTAAATTCAATATTCTAGGCTCATACGGCGCGCGGCGGGGAAGACTTGCCGCGCGCTTTTTTTGTTTGCCCTTCTCAGGCGAGGAGGAAGTAGGCCATCAGAGCCAGTATGACGGCCGCAATGGCGATGGACGTACGGATGCCGAACAGGAATGCGCGGTAGCTTTCGACGTGATCCCGGTAGTCCTGGTCGGCGGTCTGGTCGTGATCCGCATAGGGATGGTGCGTTGCCATGGGACACCTCATGAGGCTATGGCAGTCGTTCCCCGACACAAAGGAGATGGATGTACGGCGGGCCTTTGCAAGGGGCGCGGCGAGAAAGGTGGTCCCCAAAAGGAACAGGCCGCAGGGGGGTGCGGCCTGGGTCCGGCAGGGCGTGGCTGACGTGGGTCAGCAGCCGCGGCGGATCATGCAGCGGCGATAGCGCGGCCCCCATCCCCAGCGGGCGCGGCACTCGCGGTTCCAGCGGCGGCAATGGCGGCGGCGGTATTGGACGGTTTCCATGAGGCCGTCGGCTGCCAGGGATTTGCCGATGGCCGGGCTCGCAGGCGGTGCGGCGTGGGCGGCGGGAAGTGCGAAGCCGAGCATAGCGCCGGCCGCGAGGGCCGCGAGCGTGAGTTTCTGCATGGTGGTCTCCTTCCGTAGTCCCCGGTTGGAGCTGGATAACGGAGGCGTCGCTGCAATGGTTCCCGTGCGGCGAAGCGCGCGGGAACGCTTCTCGGAGCGTGACGTTTTCCTCGCAACGGTTGGAAGGTCGGCCGCGCGGGCTGAACCTGCCACAAAACAGGAGGTGTGTGATGATCACAGCCAAGAGGATCGGGATCGCGGCGAGTGCCGCCTTGATGGCATTGTTTGCGGTGCCTGCCGCGCAGGCCGATTCCATTGCGGACGTGGAAGGCGCGCGGGCCAAGGACCGCCAGGGCTTCCACCTGAACCGCGAGCAGCGCGAGAGCGTTCGCCGCTATGGGCGCAACGACGACTACGGCTATCGCCGCGGCGGCTATGGGTACGGCTATTACGACGGCCCCAGCATCGGCATCTACGTCGGCCCGCGGTCCTATTACGACCCGTACGACTAAGGCTTCCGCGGACCCTCAAAGCAGGAAGGCGGTGGACCTCGGTCCGCCGCCTTTTTCGCGTGTGCGGGTGTCTTACTTCTTCGGCGGCGTAAAGAGGCTCACGATCGCCTTGTCGAGCGCTTTCAGGTCGGACTCGATGAGCTTGACGAGGTCCGTTTCCTTCTTCTTGGGCGCGGCGAGCGCGGGCGCGGTGCCCATTGCGCTGAGTATAAGGCCGCCGGCGGCGAGTGCGGACAGAAGCTTTGCCGTGACGTTCATGACAGAGATCCCCCTCTGATATGGCCCTCGGAGGTGAGGGCCCACCCCAATGCGGTGCGTTCCCCGACGGGGCGCACCGTAAGGTTAATGTCCGTGCGTCGCGCGGGCGATGCAACACATATTTTCTTCCAAGCTCAGTAAGGGGAGCATTTCGGTGGCTGGCGCTGCGCGCCGCCGGCTCAAACGTCGAACTCGCCCTGCTCCGCGCCGTACCAGTACCGGATGTGGCTCGCGTGCACCTTGATCATGACGAGGTCCGGTGTGTCGACGCCTTGCTCGAAATAGAGGTCGAGATCCGAGTTCCAGTGGTCGGCGAAGCGGGTCTTGTCGTGGATGAGCTCGGCCTGGCCCTGCACGGCGATGAAGGTGCCGCCGCCCGTGAGCAGGCCGGGCTCGACGGTGAAGGTGAGCGTGACGCGCGGGTAGTGCGCGATCTCGGCTGCGAGGCGCGAAGTTGCGTGCGTGAAGTAGTGGGAATCGCCCCGATATTCGACGTCGCCGTTGTTGCTCATGGGGCGGCTCGTGATCTCGCCGGCCGCTGTCTTCGTCGCCAGCATGGCGATGTCGATGTCCTGCATGTCTTCGGCGATGTCGGCGAGGGTTTTGGTGGCCATGGGGTTCGCGTGCTCCGGTTCTTCTTGTTGGGAGAACAACGGAGCTGGCGGGACGGGGTTCCGGCGGGGCGAGGTGAGGGCGTGCGGAGGTGGCGGCGGCGCGGTGCGCTTCCGTTTGAAGATGTCACGAGGGGGCGGGGCGATGTGGGCGCCGCGCTTCCGTTCTGTATTTGGTGGCGGCGTCCGCACCGCCCCGCGCAAGGATTTTGGGCCTACCCGACGCAATTGTCCGATTCTCCGGGGCCAGGATTTTCACCGTGGCGGCATCGGCGAGCCTCGTAAGACAGGGCAGTGTGCGCCCTACCTCCGACCTGCCCCCGCCTGCCTCACCAGCGACGCCTCGCGAGCGCGGCCCTCGTGTCCAGGCGGGATGGGAGGAGGGTAGGGCGAGTGGGTGGGGGCGGGGATAAATTATGAGAGCTAGGTGCTACGAGAAGCAGCCCCCAACTATCTATCTCGATCAACTATCTATCTCGATTGAGTACTTTCTTGATGTCTTCAACAGTCCGCGCCATTTCGCGTTCCTTCCGTTGTTTCAGCTCGTAGCGGGATACCGCTTCATCGAGCCGCTCTTTTAGTTCTTGGAACCGATCCTCGGAATGCGGCGGAGCGATAGTGGCATTTATGATGGGCTCAACGTCTTCTAGAGTGTAGACGACTATGCCTTTTCGCTCGCAATCAACGACATCTTCTTCGATATCGGCGCGTTTTCTGGCGGTGACCAGTACGGGAATGCAAACTCTGCGTGCAGCATTTGATCGTTCGAGTGCGCTCCGAATTTTGTTTGTTCTATCAATGAGTTTTTGGGGCTTGTTCTGCTTCTTTGTTTGTAAATCCGAAAGCGTGCACTCCACGACCACCAGATGACCGTCACTCGAGATTGCGATGACGTCTGGTGCCTCTGACAAACGACCGCCGAGATGTAAGGGCGAGTAGCCCAGCATCCAAAGCAAGGCTGACACAGCATTTTCTTGTGCGGTGGCCTGACCTTTCGTGGCTGGCTGCGCGAGCATTGAGATTGCATCCTCACACTGAGGATCGAACAATTCATAGATCGTCCTAACAAGGTTTGGACCGGCATCTGGGTCGTGGACCCAGTAGTGATGCAAGCACTGTTGGTTTACTACGGCCAGACAGTGCACCACGCTCGCCTTGGACACTGGGATTTCTAATGAACCCACCAAAACATCATCTGACCAATCTGATTTTTTCCATTTGAGTTGATCCCCAGGAAAGCTTTTGCGCTCTTTTACTCCCTGGTTGGCACTTATGACGCCGAGCGCCGTCTGATCTGCGGAGAGACGGCTGCTGCGCAATAGTCTCAGCTCCGCGATTTCGCCCCTAACTCGTGATGTTACGTCAACTAGGAGAGGAGGAAACGCCATCATGTGAAATTGGTGGTGACTACGCGGCAAACCAAGTTCGGCCATTAGGTCGTTGAGATGACTAAAGGGCGTTCCCGACGCGCGAAGTGACCAGTCGTCGTCTTCAACTGGCGAGTACGGCACGCTCAATCCAAACCCGACCAGTTCGTGGATTTTTTGCTGTAGTCCTTCCGAACTGGACTGCCTTTGATGATAGAGCCCTGGAGAAACTTGCCGTTGCTCATCTCTGGTCAGTACCCAGACCCGATCTGGGCCGGGGACATAGCCATCAAGGAGGAGAAGAACTAGTTCTCTTGGTGTCACTCCTAGCGATTTCAGGCGACCAGAAAATCCGTAGAAGTTGCCAGTTTCAATTAACTTTTCTGGATGGTCGGTTGAAATTGGCTGTAGCATCAGCCGAGCATTTAACAGCGACACTGCAGCAGGACTGATGTGCAAGATGAACACAAACTCTGGGTCTGCATAGACATCTTTTATAGGATCAAGCGCCGCGAAGAATCGGGTTAGATTTTGTGCCGTGTAGTCCATCATGTGCATAATCCCGCGAGTGTTCTGTCTCGGCTATGTGATAGAGCTGGGCGAGAACTTCGATCTTGTTTAGTTTGCGGATCGCGGACCCGAAATGAAGAAGCTGAATCGCGTAAAAGACGAACGCAATCAAAATGTGTCGATGACAAGAGTAGATTGATCGGCGCCTCCAAGGCGAGTTCAACTGTTTCAACGTTCATTGCTGCGCCACCACGCAAACAATACACACGGCGATCTGAGTTAATCAGTGGGCGGTGAGGGTTGCCAGTCACATATTTCGTAGTGGTGGGCGAGACGAACGTGGATGGCCGCCGTGTTTCGCCACGACGCGGCCATGACGAGGGAGTGACGGCTAACACGCATTGCTTCTATTGCTGGTGCGGAAACGCGGGGCTGATTGGCGTAGGTGTTGGAGTGAGGCCGCCCATGAAGCTCGCTCCGTTTGCAGCACTCGTTTCTCGTGACGGTCGGTGTCGGCCCCTCGGCCGCGCTCGACGACGCCAGCCTCACGCCGGCGTGGATTTCGGCCAATCAGGACGAGAAGGATGCCTGGATCGCATCCTTCAAGTTCGAGCGCGCCGATGCGGATCGCGCGGGGATCGCGCAGTGCCTCGACAATATGGCGAAGTGGGAGGCGCTCGCGACCAACAAGCTGTCGAGCATCACGTCCCTGTGCGAGACGACAGTCGAGAAAGGCGGGGTGTAGGGAGACCTACTCCGCTGCCTGCTTCTTGCCGTTGCCGGTCGCTTTTGATCGCGAGCGTCTGACGAGCAGATCCTTCAGATACCGCCCGGTGTAGCTCTCCTTCACGGCCGCCACGTCCTCGGGCGTGCCGGCTGCCACGA
>ENA-UOUJ01000549-UOUJ01000549.1-activated-sludge-metagenome-genome-assembly--contig:-NODE-549-length-24321-cov-4.608547_pt1 | contig 24321 bp, 20 predicted proteins | sample MGYA00249839_ERZ747224 | MGnify/ENA primary metagenome ERZ747224 (study PRJEB28782, sample SAMN03220277) | activated sludge metagenome | biome: wastewater; feature: sewage sludge; material...
TGATCTCGTCGGAATCGGCGATGACGTGATTATTGGTGACCACAATTCCGGCGGCATCGACGATGAATCCGGAGCCGAGCGAGTTTGTCTTGTGCGTTTGCAGGCCGTCACTCTTGCCGCCACGGCGATTCTTGAAGAAGTCGTCGAAGAACTCCTCGAACGGTGATCCCGGCGGAAGCTGTGGAATCATGCGGCGGCCCTCGCCGCTCTTGGCTTCCACCTTCTGGGTCGTCGAGACATTGACCACCGCGTCGATCACCTTTTCCGCCACGTCGGCGATGCCGTCGGGGCCGCGGGCCAGCGCCGGCGCGGATATCATGGCGCTCGCGACGCCGAGGCAAAACGCGCTCAGAAGGAAACGCCGGCGAAGACTCAATGCTTGAATCGCTCGGACCATGTCTCGGATCTCTCCTGGAGAAATATATTGCCTAGAGCGTTTTTGCTTCTGATTGAATCAGAAGCAAAGCTCTAGATTATTGTTTTAACGCATTTTCTTGCGGCGAACCGGTATCCACTTCGCCGGAAAATGCTCTAGCATACACTGCGCCGGACGCCGTACCTGCGCAAGCAGTGAAAACAGCGTTTGCTGATCACTTCGAACCCGTCCCGAAGAGGCCAGGAACAGTGGCCCGGTCCACAGGGTCGCCGGCCGTCAGACGGCTTGCGGGATCTGATACCCACGCGCGGAACAGTCACGAAGGCCTGTTCCGCTAACGCGGCCGCCGGTCAAATGGAATCAGCGCCGCCGCTCCAGTTAGTTGATTGAGCATCGGATTTATCCCGAAACCGGTTCCCACTTTCGGGTCCGATGTTCTAACGCCTGACCAACCAGATCAGGATGAGGCCCGCGATGGCCGACCCGATTCCGGCCATCCGCAAAACGTTCTCCGGAGCAGCCAGCGCGCTTTCCATCGCCCGCCGCGCCCACTGCGGAGCCGCGGCGAACAGGATGCCTTCAAACATGAAAAGAATCCCAAGACCGATCAGAAAATCGGCGAAGGCGATGGAACCCATCGAACGGCGTCTCCCAGAGCATGATCCCGAAAAGTGGAAACCGGTTTTCGGATAAGATCATGCTCGATCAAAAATTAAGGCCAGAGTCTGATTCAACGCAGTTGGATCAGACTCTGGCATCGCGATTTCAGGCCTACGGCTTCGGTGCGGATGCAGCCGACCGGCCACCGATACTTCCGAAGAAACGGAAGAAATCGGAGTCCGGCTTTAGCAGGAAACGCGTATCGGAGCTCTTCAACCCGTTCTGATAGGCGCTCATTGACCGATAGAATGCAAAGAACGCCGGATCCTGATTGTAGGCCTGGGCGAAAAGCCTGTTGCGCTCGCCATCACCCTGACCACGAATCCGCTCCGCCGCCGAGTTGGCCTCGGCGACGATGACGGTCGCCTCCCGATCGGCCTTGGCCCGGATTTCCTGCGCCTTCTGACCGCCCTGGGCGCGGAATTCGGCGGCTTCCCGCTGTCGCTCGGTCTGCATCCGCTGATAGATCGCCTGGCTGTTCTGTTCCGGCAGGTCGGCGCGCCGGATCCGGACATCGACCACGGAGATGCCGTATCCGCTGGCCTCCTTGTCGAGTTGATCGCGGATGCGGGCCATCAGCATCTCACGCTCATCCCGCACCACCTGAATGAATGTCACCTCACCGAGAACCCGGCGCAGCGACGCGTTGAGCAATGTCGTCAGCTGGATGTTGGCGACCTGAACGGAGCCCACGCTTTGGTAGAAACGCAGCGCATCCTTGATGCGATAACGCGCGAACGCATCGACGACGAGCCGCTTCTGATCCGACGCGATGACTTCCTGCGACGCCTGCTCAAGGTCCAGAATTCGTTTATCGATTTCGATGACGGAATCAACGAACGGCGCCTTGAAATGCAATCCCGGCTCGGTGACGACGCGTACCGGCTCGCCCAGTCGCACCAGCAACACCTGTTCGGTCTGGCTCACGGTGAAAACCGAACTGTACCCCACCACCAGCAGGGCCAGTCCAACCAGTAGCGCGGCGATCCCTAAAACTCCGGTTTTCATCGGGCACCCCCATCCGTCCTGGCCGGCTGGTTCGCCGTCGAGCCGCTACGCCGCGATGTCAATTCGCTCAACGGCAGGTAAGGCACAATCCCCCCGGAAGACGATGATCCCGGATCGTAGACGAGCTTATCCGCGTCGCCGAGCACATGCTCCATGGTCTCCAGGTAGATGCGTTCGCGCGTCACGTCGGGCGCCTCCTTGTAAGCCTGGTAGACCTGCAGGAAACGCGAACTCTGACCCTTGGCTTCGGCGATGGCCTGTTCCCTATAACCCTGGGCATTCTGCACGATCTGCGCCGCCCGGCCTCGTGAATCGGGAACGACACGATTGGCGTAAGTCTGGGCTTCGTTCTGCAGTCGTTCGAGGTCGGCACGGGCGGCCTGCACGTCGCGGAAGGAGTCGATGACCTGAGCGGGCGGGTCGACCTTCTGCATCTGCACCTGCTGAATCAGAACCCCCGCTCCATATTGATCCAGGGTCTTCTGCATCAGTTCGTGGACCGACGCTTCGATCTTGGTTCGCTCGGAGGTCAGAATCGGCTGAATATCCGAACGTCCGACCCACTCGCGCATGGCGCTTTCGGCCACCGCTTTGACGGTGCCTTCCGGATTCTGGATGTTGAACAGGAAGTCACCGACCCCGTCCGGCTTGATCCGCCACAACACGGTGAAATCGACGTCGACGATGTTTTCGTCGCCCGTCAGCATCAGGCTTTCCTCCGGCACATCACGCATCGTGCTGGTGCTGCGGGCCGAGTCCTGAACCAGCGTCAAACCGATATTGAGGGTCGAGACGCGCAGCGCCTTGGGCAGCAACACGGTCTCGATCGGATATGGCAGATGATAATTGAGGCCCGGCTGCACGGTTCGCACATGCTTGCCGAACCGCAGCACCGCGCCGAGTTCTTCGGATTGCACGCGGAAAAAGCCGGACATGCCCCAGATCGCCACCGCTCCGATCAGGATCAGCAAAATTCCCATGCCGCTCAGATGCCCCCCCGGCAACAGTTGCCGGATACGCTCCTGAGCGCGACGCAACAGATCCTCAAGATCCGGTGGCTTGGGCCCAGTCGGCTGCGGGCCGGCTCCCCAAGGCCCTTTCGGGCCCGGACCCCATGGGCCCCCGGTTTGATTCTTCCACGGCATCGACACTCTCCTCCGCGCGGATGGGCCTTGCAAGGCCTAGCCTCGCTCTGTCTATTCGACCTTATAGGGGACGCTTCCGGCCCTTACAACGCGGCTTGCTGGCTGCAAGGAGCTATATTCGATCAGATAAATGTCAATGCAAACATCATGAAATGCGGTTAATGATGGATGCGACGGCGATATGTCACATAAGAATAATCCGCGGTGTCACCGGCGGCGGCCTTGTATCGGCAGCGCGCGATTTCGTCCCATACTGACGGATCGATCGGCGGAAAAATAGTGTCGCCATCGACTGCGGCATGAACCTCGGTCACTTCGAGGCGATCGGCTACAGGCATGGACGCGGTATAGATTTCGGCCCCGCCGATCACCGCGATCTCCGCCACTGAACGACGCAAGGCGTCCCCCTTTGCGATGACGAGCGCGTCCGCCAGCGATCGCGTCACCAACGCTCCGGCCGCGGTAAAGTCCGGATCGCGGGTAATGACGATGTTGGTGCGTCCCGGCAGCGGCCGGCGCAATGAGTCGAAGGTTTTGCGGCCCATCACGATCGGCTTGCCGATGGTGATCGCCTTGAAACGCTGCAGATCGGCTCTCAGCCGCCACGGGATTCCATTACGCTGACCGATGACGCCGTTCCCGGCAACCGCGACCACCAGGATTATTTCCGGACGCTGGGGGGCGGTCCCGGTCATACCGAGACCTCGGCCTTGATGTGCGGATGGGGATCGTAGTTCTCGAGTTTGAAATCCTCGTAGCGGAACGCGAAGATATCCTTCACCTCGGGGTTGATCGTCATCGTCGGCAGCGGCCGCGTCGGGCGCGACAGTTGAAGCCGGGCCTGTTCGAGGTGATTGGTATAGAGATGCGCGTCGCCCAGGCTGTGGACGAAGTCGCCCGGCTTGAGCCCGGTGACCTGCGCGACCATCATCGTCAGCAGCGAATAGGACGCGATATTGAAGGGTACGCCGAGGAACACGTCGGCCGAGCGCTGATAAAGCTGGCATGACAGCTTCCCGCTGGCGACATAGAACTGGAACAGGCAATGGCACGGCGGCAGCGCCATCCTGTCGACATCGGCGGGATTCCACGCGCTGACGATCAGCCGCCGCGAGTCGGGATTACGCTGAATCAGGTCAATGACGTCGGCTATCTGGTCGATGCCGCGACCGTCCGGCGCGGGCCACGAACGCCATTGCGAGCCGTATACCGGGCCGAGATCGCCATTTGCGTCAGCCCACTCGTCCCAGATCGAGACCCCGTTGTCTTTCAGATACTTGATGTTGGTCTCCCCCCTCAGGAACCAGAGCAGTTCATGCACGATCGACCTGAGGGGAAGCTTCTTGGTGGTCAACATCGGGAAGCCCGAGGCGAGATCGAAGCGCATCTGGTGCCCGAAGACGGACAGCGTTCCGGTGCCGGTACGGTCATGCTTCTCCGTCCCCTCACCAAGAATTCGTTCGAGCAGATCGTGATACTGATTCATACTAGTGGTCCGATTCTAACATTCGCATCCCGTTTCAGCGTGCCTTCTTGCGAATGTTAGAATCGAAGGACCACTAGCAAATATAAGCTCCTAGTGGAGTTTTGAATTTGACATTCGCATCCGCGACGCGCCGCCGAATGGGTCGCGAATGTCAAATTCACTCCACTAGCGGCGCTCTCGGGCGATGAGCTTAGAACATTTTCCGGCGAAGCGGATGATCTCTTCGCCGCAAGAAAATGCGACCGGATCATGATCTCCGGATCATAGTCCGATTCAACCTGATCGGATCACGCTCCAGCGCCGGATCGGGCGGGCTGACAGCCACGCTCCCTTTATGCCCCGAAAACTGATCACCGCGGCGGAAAATGTGCCGTCAGACACCCTTTTTTCCTCGCACCGTGCGGTCTATATTGAGGACGCCGGTTCGCCGGCTATGGAAATAAATGGCCGCCGTAATAAACCATTCGGACCCGGGGGCAGTACCCGGCGCCTCCACCAGAGCCCGAACATGGCTGATTCGGGTTCCGGCGGGGGCGAAACAGGATCGACGAGGGCGTAAAGGGCTCGCTTTTTCCCGGTATGGTTCCGCCGTTATCGGGCTATGCAATAGTTGCAAACGACAACTATGCTCCGGTTGCTCAGGCTGCGTAACGCAGTTTGAAAGACCACTTCTGAAGTCCTGACGGGTTAAGCTCCGTCAGGCGGGGTCCGGAGGCACCTGGCAACAGAAGCCTCCACCTTTATCCGTTCACCACTCCAACCAACTGGCGACGAGAAATTTACCGGCCGCCCCCAACCGCTGCTGACCCGGCAAGATCGCAGGAGTATCATCGGCGGGCGGTGCGAGTCGGCCTCAGACACTCGCGGCGATTTGCGCGACTCTGCCGAGGTGACGAGACCCAATCGATGGCAACCGATCACATTCGCTACGATTTGCTGACAACCGACGCCATGCGCGGTGTCCTGCGCCGCGTGCTGACAGACGCCGCCGAGCGCGGCCTGCCGGGCGAGCACCACTTTTTCATTACCTTCAAGTCGAAGGCCGATGGCGTGACGATATCACCCCGTCTTCTGGCGCAGTATCCCGAGGAGATGACCATCATCCTCCAGCATCAGTTCTGGGATCTGATAGTCACTGATGACCACTTCGAGGTCGGCCTGTCGTTCGGCGGCGTGCCGGAGCGCCTCGTGGTTCCCTTCAGCGCGATCAAGAGCTTCTTCGACCCATCGGTGCAGTTCGGATTGCAGTTTGAGCCGGCTGAGACAGCGGAAGCCCAGGCGGAGACAGCCGGGACCGAGAGCAACGCGAGCGAGCCATCGACCGCGCCCTCCCCGGCGGCGCTGGCCGTTCCGGCTGATCCTTCCCAGCCCGCAGCGGCCGAAACCGAGGACAAACCCAAACCTGGCCAGGGTGCCGAGGTTGTCAGACTGGACCGCTTCCGCAAGAAGTAACAGGGTTGCCTGCGCCTGATCTTCCTTTCAAGGGGGTGAGGATGGGGGCTGCGTCCGGCCGCGACATGAACATAACGGACTGAGCCATGGCTACGTCATCACGCACGGCGAAAACGCGCACGGAGACCGACAGCTTCGGCGCCATCGAAGTTCAGGCCGACGGCTACTGGGGAGCCCAGACCGAACGCAGCCGGCAGAACTTCTGCATTGGCGAGGACCGGATGCCGATGCCGCTGATCAAAGCGCTCGGCATCGTCAAGCTGGCGGCGGCGCAAACCAATCAGGAGCTTGGCCTGCTCGACCGCCGGCGCGCGAAAGCAATCATTCACGCGGCGCGCGAAGTGATCGAGGGCAAGCTCGATGATCATTTTCCGCTCGTGGTCTGGCAGACGGGATCGGGCACGCAGACCAACATGAACCTCAACGAGGTCATCGCCAACCGCGCCAACGAGCTGCTCGGCGGCAGGCTCGGCGACAAGAATCCTGTTCATCCGAACGACCACGTCAACATGAGCCAGTCGTCGAACGATACGTTTCCAACGGCGATGCATATCGCGGCGGCTCACGGCATCGTGTCCGATCTCGTCCCCGCGCTGGCCGCCCTGCTCAAGACGCTGCGCGAGAAGGAAAAGGCGTTCGCGCATATCGTCAAGATAGGACGGACGCATACCCAGGATGCAACTCCGCTGACGCTCGGCCAGGAATTCTCCGGCTATGCGGCGCAGATCGAGAGCGGTCTGGCGCGGCTTCGCACGGCGCTGAACGACCTCTATCCGCTGGCGCAAGGTGGAACCGCGGTGGGGACCGGGCTCAACGCGAAGCCAAAATTTGCAAAACTGTTTGCGAGGAACGCAGCTCTGCTCGCAAAACTCCCTTTCAAGAGCGCTCCCAACAAGTTTGAGGCCCTCGCTTCAAACGACGCCTATGTTTTCGTTCACGGCGCGATCAACGCCGTCGCAACGGGTCTGTTCAAGATCGCGAACGATATCCGCTTTCTGGGATCCGGACCTCGATCCGGTCTCGGCGAACTGATCCTTCCCGAGAACGAACCCGGATCGTCCATCATGCCGGGGAAGGTCAACCCCACTCAGTGCGAAGCGATCACCATGGTCTGCTGTCGGGTGTTCGGAAATCACACGACCATGACCGTGGCCGGCAGTCAGGGACATTTCGAGCTCAACGTCTACAAGCCGGTCCTGGCTTACTGCATGATCGATTCCATACGATTGCTCGCCGACGCCACGCGCTCATTCACCGACCACTGCATCAAGGGCGTCCGCGCCGACGAGCAGCGGATCAGCGAGTTGATGCAACGCTCGCTCATGCTGGTCACCGCGCTCGCACCGAAGATCGGCTACGACAACGCGGCGAAGGTCGCCAAGGCCGCCCATGAGCGCGGCACAACATTGAAGGAGGAGGCTCAGCGGCTCGGCTTTGTTACGGCCGCGGAGTTCGACCGGCTGGTGCAACCCGGCAAAATGACGCGGCCGGGATAATGATCGGCCGGCGCTTCGGTGCTTCTGTATTTCTAGAGTTTCTATAAGCGGCGGCGATCGTCTGCTGATCAGCTTTTCGTGAACAGCTATATACTAATATCGTCGAACAGCTTAGACACTATTCGCGCCCTGCCGCGGCGCATCATGATCCATCACAAATTATAGCCGTTTTGATTATAGCAGTTTTGGCGGAATGAATTTTCGATTTTTGTAACGACGCGTTCCCGGCATTTAAGACAGCGGAATTGATCCATGGGGGATGTGATTAACCTGAACAGGCGCAGGAAGCGCGCTGAACGCGAACGGGCAGCCGTCATCGCCGACGCCAATCGAGCGCGCTTCGGCCGCACCAAGGCCGAGCGCGATCTTTCAAAGCGCCAGAAAATGCGAGAGCTACGTTTGCTCGATCAACATCGCATCGACGGCGAGGACGCATCATGAAATCGCCTGTCGTGAAACGATCGATCGTCGTCGCCGGTCACAAGACCAGCGTGAGCCTCGAGGAAGCATTCTGGAACGGGATGAAGGAAATTTCGAGTCACCGTGACATGACCCTTTCCGAGCTCGTCGGCGAGATCGACAGCAACCGTCAACAGGGCAACCTCTCCTCGGCGATCCGCCTCTTTGTTCTGGACTACTTCCGAAGCCGCGCGACAACGTCCGGGTCCGAAAGCAGTCCCAGCCTCGGATAGCAGGCATCGCCTCTTCGCGGAACATCGAATCAAACCCCATCCGCATGTCTGCGCATACCGGCGTCACGATCGTGAGCGCCAGGCTCGAGCTTTCCCGGCTCTGAGGGAATTAGAGCGTTTTCAAACGAAGTGGACACTGCTTCGCTCGAAGACACCAATAGGTTGTTTCCCGAATATCGGTGTGCGGTACTTTCAGCTACTATGTACCTGCGCCTTGACGATCCACCATCGCGCCGATCAGAGGTGGACCGCACGATCACCCGCATGCCCGCGGCGCGGTCCACCGACGATCCGCAGCACCGTTTTTCGCAGTCAGACCGAACAAGACGTCCGGTGAGATATCATCGTGCGCCGATGATGAGGCTTGCCTAACACAGAGGAAATCAATCATGCACAACGACGAAAGCGGCGACCGCCGCGAAGAGCCGGAACTGTTGCGCGAATATGCCGTCGTCAAACGATCGGTGGTCGTCGGCGGCCACAAGACCAGCGTGAGCCTCGAAGACGCGTTCTGGACAAGCCTGAAGGATATCGCGACACGACAGGGCATAACCCTTTCCACGCAGATTGCCTCGATCGACACCAATCGCAGGACCAGCAATTTGTCTTCGGCGATCCGTCTGTATGTCCTGGAGCATTTTCGCATGCGGGCGACAAGCACCCTGTTCATCGGCGAACGTCAGACACCGTCCGCACGACTATAGCGTTTTCGGGCGCAGCATGTCCTCGGGCTTGGGCCCTAAGGATGGAATCCGGTTCGCGCAAAGAAAACGCGTCAAAACATAATGATGGAGCGTTTCACCGCTTCCATGAAGCGGTGAAGGACTCTAGCGCCGGCGCACCGGTCAAATGGAATCAGCGCCGCCGCTCCAGTTAATTGATTGAGCATCGGATTTATCCCGAAACCGGTTCCCACTTTCGGGTCCGATGCTCTAGCGCCGACGCATCGGCGCGGGCGCTATGAGCTGTGTCTCCGCCGGCAAGCGCGAAGCCGGCGGCGGCGACACACCGGATGCATGGGCGGCGGTTGACGGACGCGGAAACGGTAGCGGGACGGTCATCCGGTGTCTTGCCGCGAAGCGCCGAGGATCCCGCTTTGGTACTGGCGCATGAATAACAGGCGCAACGTTCGTCGCCAGCACAGGATCAGAAACCTCCAACGGCTCAGCCTGAGGTGATGCCGGCGCCGGCGAAATCACCGGAGGCTGCTCCAGGCTTTGCTCGATCGAATCGAGTCGGCGGGTTTCGCGATCGATCGACCTCACCGCAAGCCATGACGACAACGCCGCGACGTCAATGGTCCGGTTGATCGCGTGGGGTGATCCCACCGCGAATATCTGAACTTCCGGACGACCGTTCGCGGAACCGAGCGAGGTCGAGACAAGCCCGGCGCGGATATCGACCTGATCCGCCGTGATGTCATACCCGCCCGAAACAATTGCCTGTGCTCCCTCGCCGTCCAGCGGCGTCGGGCTGACACGCAAGCGGCCATCCCTCACCGTGAACGGAATTTGCGCCGATGCGACCGACAGCGGTGCTGCGGACAGAGACCGCTCGACGATCTCCTGCAACCTGACATCGTCCGATCCCCGCTCGACGCCGCTATTGACGGCGGCATCGAACGAGTGCGGGTCGAGCCCTGGAATCCGCGCGTGATCGAGCGTGACCACCCCGTCACCGGACAGCGCCCCCACCATCGCGGATACGCTACGGCCCTGGCTGGCGAGCGTGATGCGCGCCGATGTGCGGCCGGCAGGCATCGCCAGCGCGCCGTACCGCAATGACGAACCCTCGACGTTGGTGAGTTGAATGCCCACATTCAGGGCCACGCCTTCGGCGGTCTGCCGAACGTCGAGGCTTGCCATGGCGTCGCCGCCACCGATTTTCCCCTTCAGCGCATCGAATATCAGGGAATGTTCGTCCCCTTTGATGACGCCGCTGAAGGGCTTCAGCTCAACGTCTCCGGGCAGTACGCCGCGCAGCGCCGCGAAAGCAAGTTGAGCGCGCCAACCTTCCGGCAGGCCGACGCTCCACGGATTGGCCGGGTCACGTCCCGCAAAGCCCGCCGCAAGTCCGAACGCCGCCGCCACATCGAGCGTGTTGATTCCGATTTCGCCTTCCAGGTGATTTTCGTTTCCCAGATTGACCGTAACGTGTCCGCGCATGCGCGAACCGGCTACCGCACTATCGAGGTCGCTGAAGACCAGCTTGCTGCCAGCCAGCGTGACATGGGACGACAGCCTGACCTTCCGGGCATCCGGATCGGATGGCTGAAGATTGAGCAGCGGCTTGAGATCGACCTGGTGGACCGTGAGATGAAGGTCGGCCTTCCGATCCGGCGACCATGGCTGCGCCGTTCCCTTTATTTCGGCATCGAGATCCGCTCCCGACATCCTCGCATTCAGCCGAATCGGGGCACGCCACGTCCCCGTCGCTGTCGTTTCCAGAACGGATGGGTTGGCGACCGCGATCACGCGGTCGAGGCCCAGCAACATCGGCACGCCCCCGCCGCGCTCCGATGTCAGCTTCGTCCGCATCGTCATCTCGCTGCGGGTCAGGGCATCGAGATCGGCTGCGCGCACCGCCGCGAGCGAAGGCGCCGCGGCCAGCGATATCGTGCCTTTCAGTCGCGGCAGATCGACCTTGAGCGTGGCGCCGGCATCCGCCCTGTTCTTGTCGGCCTGGCTTTTACCGATGTTGACCGTGAGATGAAGACCGGCCGCCTCCGCGGCCGCCGGCAACGCCTCCAGGCGCGCCGCGACGCCTGGTGCGAACGGAGCAATCACGCCCGCCATCGGGGCGATCGATTCCGATGTCGCATTCAACGATAGCCGTCCGGTCGTATTGACGCGATCGAACGCGCCGGAGCCATCGATCTGGAGGCCGCCGGAGGAGCCGACTTTCAATTGTTCGAGCGCGACAGCCGTTGGTCCGTAGCTCAGTTCGGCGATCAGCGGATGCAGCTCCTGTCCCGCCGATATCGCGCGATCAATATTCAGTGACAGTCGTCCCTCGTCAGGCCAACCGCCTCGCAGCGCCGAGGCCGCGCTGATCAGGCTCGCCGCGGCATCGAGATCAAACCGGCGCGCCTTGAGTTCAACGTCGGCTCGCGTACCGTTCTCCGCCGCCGGATCGACAAACGCCAGCCGCCCCTCGATGCTGCCACCCTCGGTATCGGCCTTGAGCTGTTCGAAGACAACCCGGCCCCGATCAACAGTCAGTTCGGTCTGTACATGCAGCGGCTTTCGGGTCCGGCTCGTGACTTCGCGCTCGCCCCGCAGCCATGCGATGAACGTGTCCGGATCGGACGACTCCACATCGAGCGTGCCGTTGAGTCCGGACGATGACCCGGCGTGCAGGATCTCGCCCTTAACAGTTACGCGCGTGGCGCCGGGAGGTTGGAATGCCAGCCGGCTGATGGTCCATGAAGCGGCGTCGCTGTGTAGGACTGTCTCGAAATTCTGTATCGGGCGGCCTCCCAGCATGATGCGGTCGGCGCTGATCCCGATGTCCGCGGCGAGCCACGGTTTCGGGATTTTTGTCAGAGAGCCCTGTAATGAGCGCAACAGCCTTGCGGGCGGGTCACGATCTCCGGCAAGCAGGCGGTCGGCGTCGAGCTGAGGCGCCGACAATGCAACATGAAGCCGAGGCGATGAGCCGAAGTGAATCTCTCCGCCGCCGGTAAGCCTCAGCGCCGAATCGGCACGACCATAGCCGGCCTCGACACGATCGAGCCGCGCGCCTTTCGGATCGGCCTTCACCCTGGCCGATACACGCCATGGCCGCTGAGAGGGATCGCCCGAAAAGCTCTTGCCGGCAGGCTCCCCGGCGCCCGCGAGCGTCAGCGCGCCATCGAAACGCGGACTCCGCTCATCGAATGACAGGACGCCATCGACGTCGACGAACTCCGCACGCGCCCCGGGATCGATCGTGACATGAACACGGCGGGCATCGCCGCTACCTGCCTGCGCGAGCGATATTTGAAAGGGATAGCGCGTTCCCGACAACACGAAGTTGCCGTTGCCGCGCACGGACGCTCCCGATGAACGCACCTCACCGCTGAACGCGATGTCGCTCAATTCGAAAGCGCTGCGGCTTGCAGCATCATGAAGCGCCACGCGGCCGGTGAGATTCAACTGATCGACGGAAAGCGAGCCGAAACTGAACATCAGCGGCCCGTCCACCTGCCCTTTGTCATTGAGGCCAAGGTCGAGCGCGACGCCGTTGATCGTCAATTCGGTTGCGCGCCACTCTCCTCGCATCAGCGAGCCCAGGCTGAATTCGACGGCGAGACTGTCCGCGCGCATCTTTCCCGGATCGTTCGGCCCTCCAACCGTCACCGACTCAAACCGCAATGAGGGCGACGGAAGCAACCGGGCGTCGAGTCGGCCATCGACTCGCACCGGCGCTCCGATCACGCGCGCCGCTTCCGTCTCAAACTGCGATCGAAAACGGTTCCAGTCGATGAAATACGGCCCAACCAGCGCGGCGAAGAGCGCGACAATAAGTGTGATTGCCAGGCCGAGCAGCGTGGTCTGCACGGTGTCCCCCTCTGACCCTTCCGGCGAATTAAGTCGGTCCAGCAGACCTTATGGCGCTGCGCGCGCTGAAACGAATGCCGCACCCCTTATAGTAACAGCAACTATGGCAAAGTCGCAGCGAAGGCGGGCAGACACTATCCGGAAAAAGGGTGAAAACGATCGCGACAAAATCTGTAAGGATGCATTCCCGATTATCGCCGCCGGTTGTAGAAATTCCAGCCGTGCGTACTTTCAGGCTGTCGTCGGCGACCTACGGCGCCGTCGTGCAAGCCCGAGGGCACGGGGAGCGCATCGCCATGCCCTCGGATATACCTGACCCGCTACACGCGGTTCCGTCCGCGCAAGAAGCCGATCACCGCCGAAACCACGATCAGGATGAGCGCAATGAAGAAGATGATCTTTGCGATTTCGATGGAGGCGCCCGCGATCCCTCCAAAGCCCAGAACGCCGGCGATCAATGCAATAACCAGGAACGTCACCACCCAGTTCAACATGATTTGGTCTCCGTTTTCGGCGCGCTTCGCGCGTTGACTGAAAATCAATCCGTTACGGGAACAATGGTTCCGTCGCGGCCGTGTTCGAGAAAAAATCCGGGAAATAAGCGGTTTTGAGGAACAAAACAGCGAGCGCGGCGCGATGATTCATTGGCCGGAAGGCTAAAAGTCGCTACGAAGCGCCTTCGCCCTATATATTCTTCATCCTTGCCAAGAGGGCTCCCCTTCGCTGGCCGACAGTGCCATCGTAGGCAAAGACGATTCGCATGACCGAGCCGAACAGACTGATCCACACCAATGTTTCCGGGCACCAGCCTGCCGCCGGCGGCATCGCTGCGCGCGCGCGCGCCGCGGCAGCACCACGATATCTGAGCGGGCTCAATCCGGAGCAGCGGGAGGCCGTGGAAACGCTGGACGGGCCGGTTCTGGTGCTGGCCGGCGCGGGCACAGGCAAGACCCGCGTGCTCACGACCCGCATTGCGCATATCCTCAGCCAGGGCCGTGCCCGCTCCGGCGAAATCCTGTCGGTCACCTTCACCAACAAGGCCGCCCGCGAGATGAAGCATCGTCTCGGACAGATGCTCGGGCAGGCCGTGGAAGGCATGCCGTGGCTCGGCACCTTTCATTCCATTGCGGGCCGGATTCTTCGCGTTCATGCCGAACTGGTGCAGCTCAAATCCAACTTCACGATTCTCGATGTCGACGACCAGATCCGTCTGCTCAAGCAGCTTCTGCAGGCCGACAACATCGACGACAAGCGCTGGCCCGCGCGGATGCTGGCCGGACTGATCGACGGCTGGAAGAATCGCGGACTGACGCCCGCGCAGGTGCCGTCGGGTGAAGCCTCCGTCTTCGGCAACGGTCGTGGCGGCAAGCTTTACGCCGCCTATCAGGCACGGTTGAAGATCCTCAATGCGGCGGACTTCGGTGATTTGCTGCTGGAGAACATCCGGCTGTTCCGCGAGCATCCGGATGTGCTGCGGCAATACCAGAGCCGCTTCAAGTATATCCTTGTCGACGAATATCAGGACACCAACGTTGCCCAGTACCTATGGCTGCGATTGCTGTCACAGGCGCCGCCGTCATCCCACGCGCTGTTTCCCGCTCCCGTCGCGGCGGAAGGTCCGGACCCGCGCACGGCTCGATCCAGGAATATCTGCTGCGTCGGCGACGACGACCAGTCGATCTACGGCTGGCGCGGCGCCGAGGTGGATAACATCCTGCGGTTCGAGCACGATTTTCCCGGCGCGAAGGTGATCCGGCTGGAGCGCAACTATCGCTCGACCGGCCATATTCTCGCCGCCGCCTCGCACCTGATCGCGCATAACGAAGACCGGCTCGGCAAGACGTTGCGAACCGAGGATGTCGACGGCGAGAAGGTCACCGTCACCGGCTCCTGGGACTCCGAGGAGGAAGCCCGCGCCATCGGCGAGGAAATCGAACAACTCCAGCGCGCCGGCGAAAAGCTGAACGAGATCGCGATTCTGGTGCGCGCCTCATTCCAGATGCGCGAGTTCGAGGACCGTTTCATCACGCTCGGCCTGCCCTATCGCGTGATCGGCGGCCCGCGCTTCTACGAGCGACAGGAAATCCGCGATGCGCTCGCCTATCTGCGCGTCGTCAATTCGCCGGCCGATGACCTTGCCTTCGAACGCATCGTCAACGTGCCCAAGCGCGGCCTGGGCGACGCCACCGTCAAGATGCTGCACGAGATCGCGCGAAAGCGGCGGATTCCGCTCAGCGAAGCCGCCCGCGCCGTTGTCGAAACCGATGAGATGAAACCGAAAGCGCGCGGATCGCTGCGCGCGCTGCTGGAGAGCTTCGACCGCTGGCGCGTCCAGCGCGAATCCATGCGGCATACCGAGCTTGCCGAGATCGTGCTGGACGAGAGCGGCTACACCGAGATGTGGCAGAAGGACCGCTCGGCCGATGCCGCGGGACGCCTCGAAAACCTGAAAGAGCTGATACGCTCGATGGATGAGTTCGAGAACCTGCAAGGCTTTCTCGAGCATATATCGCTGGTGATGGATCGCGACGGCGGCGCGGACGAGGATGCCGTCTCGGTGATGACGCTGCATTCAGCCAAGGGGCTCGAATTCGATACCGTGTTCCTGCCCGGCTGGGAGGAAGGTCTGTTTCCCCATCAGCGTGCGCTGGATGAGCAGGGACGCTCGGGTCTCGAGGAAGAGCGCCGCCTCGCGCATGTCGGCCTGACCCGGGCGCGCCGCCGCGCGAAACTTTACTTCGCCACCAATCGCCGCATCCACGGCTCGTGGTCGACCACGATTCCGTCCCGCTTTCTCGACGAGCTGCCGGCGGAGAATGTGGAGGTCACCGAATCCAAGGGCGGGTCGGGCTGGGGCGGAACGGGCGGTTACGGCCCCTCGCGTTTCGACAACCTCGACTCCTTCGGCTCAAGCTATGCGACTCCAGGCTGGCAACGCGCGCAGGCCAATCGCGGCCGGGGCGGGTTCAATGAGGCCGGAACGCCCTACAATGCAAACCAGTCGAAGTCGAAGCGCGCGCCGGTGATCATCGAAGGAGAATTGATCGCACGATCCACGGGCTCGAATTCCGGCTTCTCATTGGGCGACCGTGTTTTTCATCAGAAGTTCGGCTACGGGAAAATCGCACGGATCGATGGCAACAAGCTGACCATCAGCTTTGAAAAAGCCGGCGAGAAAAAGGTGGTCGATAGCTTCGTCGAGCGGGTGTAACCGAATTGCGAACCGCCGCCTGCGCTCCTATCTGTTGACCTGCATTCTCCATCGTCCCGCCATTCGGCCGCGATATCAATCTCTCTCATCGTTCCTCTCCACCCGCTTACAGCGTATCAAGCCTCGCATGTCCTCCATGATATCCATTTCCGGTTTGTCGAAGGCTTACGCGTCCGGCTTCAAGGCGCTGAAGAGCATCGACCTCGATATCAAACGGGGCGAAATCTTCGCGCTGCTCGGGCCCAACGGCGCCGGCAAGACAACGCTCATCAGCATCATCTGCGGCATCACCAATCCGTCCTCCGGTCAGGTTCTGGTCGACGGCCGGGACATCCGCCGCGACTATCGGGCGACCCGCGCGATGATCGGCCTGGTGCCGCAGGAGCTGCATACCGATGCGTTCGAAACGGTCTGGGCGACCGTCAGTTTCAGCCGCGGACTGTTCGGAAAGCCAAAAAATCCGGCCCATATCGAGAAGGTTCTGAAGGATCTCTCGTTGTGGGACAAGAAAGACAGCAAGATCGTCACGCTGTCCGGCGGCATGAAACGGCGCGTGATGATTGCGAAGGCGCTTTCGCACGAGCCGCAGGTGCTGTTTCTCGACGAGCCCACGGCCGGCGTCGATGTCGAATTGCGAAAAGCGATGTGGGAGGTGGTGCGCACGCTGCGAGCCTTGGGCGTCACCATCATTCTAACGACGCATTACATCGAAGAGGCTGAAGAAATGGCGGACCGGGTCGGCGTCATCAACAAAGGCGAGATCATTCTCGTCGAGGAAAAGGCCGCGCTGATGCAGAAGCTCGGCAAAAAGCGGTTGAAGCTTCATTTGCAGGGCAAGGTCGAAGCCATTCCCGCAACGTTGGCGGCCTACAATCTCGAACTTGCCGCGGACGGCGGACAGGTGATCTACACCTATGACACCCGGAGCGAGCACACCGGAATCACGAGCCTGCTCGGCGATCTCCGCGCCGCCGGCATCAGGTTTTCCGATCTCGACACCACGCAAAGCTCGCTGGAAGAGATCTTCGTCAGCCTGGTCAGGACCTGACATGAATTTCGGAGCCGTGCAGGCGATTTACAAATTCGAGATGGCGCGCACCTGGCGCACGCTGCTGCAAAGCATCGTGTCGCCGGTGGTTTCGACCTCGCTCTATTTCGTGGTGTTCGGCGCGGCGATCGGATCGCGCATCACCGAGATCGAGGGCGTCAGTTACGGCACCTTCATCGTGCCGGGGCTCATCATGCTGTCCGTACTGACGCAGAGCATCACCAATGCGTCGTTCGGCATCTACTTCCCGAAATTCATCGGCACCATTTACGAGATATTGTCCGCGCCGGTCTCCTATTTCGAGATCGTGCTGGGCTATGTGGGAGCCGCCGCCACCAAATCGATCATTCTGGGACTGATCATTCTGGCCACCGCCGGCCTGTTCGTTCCGCTGCACATCCATCACCCGATATGGATGTTGACCTTTCTGGTCCTGACCTCCGTAACATTCAGCCTGTTCGGCTTCATCATCGGCATCTGGGCCGATGGCTTCGAGAAGCTGCAAATGATTCCGATGCTGATCATCACGCCGCTGACGTTCCTCGGAGGAAGTTTTTATTCGATCAACATGCTGCCACCGGCATGGCAGACCGCCGCGCTGTTCAATCCCGTCGTCTATCTCATCAGCGGATTCAGGTGGAGTTTTTACGAGATCGCCGACGTCAGCTTGTCGGTCAGTATCGGCATGACGGTCGGTTTCCTCGTCACCTGCATGCTGGTCGTATGGTGGATATTCCGAACCGGCTATCGGCTGAGAAATTAAAGCACTACCCGGCGAACTGGATGACCTGTCCGACGCAAGAAAATGCGGCCTGACAACAATCTTCAGAGCATGGTTTCGAAAAGCGGGAGCACCCGCGCAAAATCACAGGCCGCGCCGGGGTAGCCCGGACCGCGGCCTGCTCATATCGTAATCCTTATCGACGATAGCAGTAGAAATGCCCGCGCTTCCAATAGCCGCGGCATCGTTTTCCCCGGTAGGGTCCGCGATCCGGAATGCCGAGCACACCCCTGACGCCGCCGACGGCGCCACCGACGCCGGCGCCGATCGCACCGCCGATCGCGCCGCCCACCGGTCCCGCAGCACGATTCCCTTCATAGGCGCCCTGGTTGGCGCCGCGCTCCATGCCACCGAAAACACCCTGAGCATGCGCCTGATGCGGAATGGAGAGCAGGGCCAGCGCCGCTGCGGCGGCCGCCACCGCGATCCGCAGCCGGAAGGAAGATTCGGTCGGCAACGCTTTGGTTTTGATCCTCATCGGTATCTCTATCCCTTGATGTTGAAGACTTGGAATGTTGAAGATTTGGCTCGGCCGCCACCACCGGGCTGTGATCGCTCAATTCGCGGGGGTAAAAACACCTTATCCGGACGAAAGTTCCCCACCATTGCAATGGGCTTCAAACAACTTCCCCACCCGACGTTTTCTCTCGCCCGCCCTGGTCGAGCCGCGTCGAGAGTTAACGATGACACAAACGCAATACTGGAAGCCCAACTGCTTTAAGCGCATATATGACTTGGGAAACTGGTAGGCTGAACTCGAGGCCGATGAAAATGCGTAGATTTCTTGTTCCTGTCGCTGGTCTTATGCTTCTTGTGGCTGGCAGCGTCGCCGATGCGAAGGTGTCCATCCTGGTCGACAAGGATAATCAGCGGATGACCGTTTCCGTTAACGGCGTCGAGCGTCATCAATGGCCGGTTTCGAGCGGAAATCCGTCATACGAAACTCCGAACGGAAAATTTCAAGCCTTCCGAATGGAGGCTGATCATTTCTCCAAGGAGTTCGACGACGCGCCGATGCCGCACTCGATCTTCTTCACCAAGGCTGGCCACGCCATTCACGGCACGCTCTCCGAGGGCAGCCTCGGCGTGCCGGTCTCGCACGGTTGCGTACGCATCTCGCGCGCCAACGCCAGCACGCTGTTCTCTCTCGTGAAGCAGGAAGGCGTCCTCAATACCACCGTCACGCTGACCGGATCGTCGCGCGTGGCGCTGGCGCGCAATCCTCGCGGCAAGCGGAAAACCGATGTCGCCGGTCGCGATCCGGGACCGGCCTATCAATCTTACGACGCGGCCGGAAATCCCGTTGATCTGACGCCCCGACAGGTCGCGCCCGGCTGGCAGCCGCAGGCGTACGTTCGCGGCGCCGACGGCTATATGTATCCGGCGGACGGCCGCTCCAATGATCCGCGCTATGCTGATCCGCGCAGTTATCGCCGCCATTACGGTGCGCAGAACGTTCCCCCGCAACGGCACTCCTATTATGGTGATCGAGACGATTACGGCTATGCGCAACCGTACCAGCCTCAGGTTTACGCGCCGCAGCCCTATCGGCCGCGAGGCCTGTTCTCGGACTTCGACTAACTCTCCATATTTTCACCATTGCAACCATACCGTCGAGGTCAACATTCCAGGGAAGCGACGGACCACGAGGGCACGGCAGAACCGACCACTTCTTCCGGAAACGAACTTGAGCGGCGACAGTCGGACCGTCTGAGGATTTGAAGCGGATATGCCGGACACCGACGTCCTCATCATCGGCGCAGGCCACAATGGCTTGACCTGCGCAGCCTATCTCGCGATGGCCGGACTGCGCGTCAGGGTCGTGGAACGGCGCAAGGTGGTGGGCGGGGCTGCCGTGACCGAGGAATTCCACCCCGGTTTCCGCAATTCGGTCGCGGCCTACACCGTCAGCCTGCTCAATCCGAAAGTCATCGCCGATCTGCGGCTGCACGATCACGGACTGCGGATCGTCGAACGCCGCGCCCAGAACTTCCTGCCTGCTCCCGATGGCCGCTATCTGCTCACCGGCGAAGGTCGCACCAGGGCATCAGTGGCCCGCTTGAGCGAACGGGACGTTGTCGTACTCGACGACTTCATGCGCGAACTCGAAGAGATTGCCGACGTCGTCCGTCAGTTCGTACTCCGCGCGCCGCCAAACCTCACCGAGGGATTCGGCCTCAAGGCCGCGGGCGAACTCGTCAACGCCATCGGCTCCGCCGGAATCCTGCGCGGTCTTTCGCTGGAGCAGCAGCGCAGCCTGCTCGATCTCTTCACGCGATCGGCGGGCGACATGCTCGACGACCGCTTCGAAACTGATCTCATCAAATCCCTGTTCGGCTTCGACGCCGTCGTCGGCAACTATGCGAGTCCCTACGCCGCCGGTTCGGCCTACGTGATGCTGCACCATGCCTTCGGGGAAGTGAACGGCAAGAAGGCCGTTTGGGGACACGCCATCGGCGGCATGGGCGCGATCACCCAGGCGATGGCGACAGCCGCCCGCGCGCACGGCGTGGAAATCGAAACAGGCGCGGGCGTGCACGAAATCGTCGTCGAACGGGAATGCGCCGCGGGCGCCGTGCTCGACGACGGACGCACGATCCGCGCAAGGTATGTGGCGGCAAGCGTCAACCCGAAGCTGCTTTATACGCGGCTTCTGCCCACTGGCTCCGTCTCGTCCACCTTTCTCGCCCGCATCAGGAACTGGCGCAACGGCTCCGGGACATTCCGGATGAACGTCGCGCTCTCCGCCCTCCCGTCATTCTCAGCGTTGCCGGGCGCGGGCGATCATCTCAGCGCCGGAATCATCATCGCGCCGGGTCTCGACTACATGGACCGCGCCTGGCAGGACGCGCGCAGGTTCGGCTGGAGCCGCGAACCGGTGGTCGAGGTTCTGATTCCCTCGGTAATCGACGACACCCTCGCGCCGCCCGGCCGCCATGTGGCCAGCCTGTTCTGTCAACACGTCGCGCCGCAATTGCCCGGCGGCGCGTCCTGGGACGACCATCGCGACGAAGTCGCCGATCTCATGATCGCGACCGTCGACCGCTACGCGCCGGGCTTTGCCGCCAGCGTGATCGGCAGGCAGATCCTGTCGCCGCTCGACCTCGAACGCGAATTCGGATTGCTGGGCGGCGACATCTTCCACGGCGCGCTGACGCTGAACCAGTTGTTCTCGGCTCGGCCGATGCTGGGCTACGCCGACTATCGGGGACCGCTGAAGGGGCTCTATCACTGCGGCTCCGGCGCGCATCCCGGCGGAGGCGTCACCGGCGCCCCCGGCCACAACGCCGCGCGCGCCATCCTGCGGGATCACCGTGCGCTGTTCGCGCGCCGCTGACGATCAGCAACTAAAGCCAACTCGGTGGATAACTCTGCCGAAACCCTGTGGATATCTCTGTGGATATCCGGTTGAAAACCTCGCAGGTAACCGCGACCCGCCGTCCTTCCGCGTCCCTCTCAAAACATTATCGCTTTCGACGGCATCGGAAGCGAGGCGCTATGATATTGCTCTGACGCGTATTCTGATCGCAAAACCGGTATCCACTTTTGCGAAATACGGGCTAGATTATTGTTCTGACGCGTTTTCTTCACGCGAACCGGTATCCACTTCGCCCGAAAACGCTATAAAGCAATACGCTTTGGCGAAAGCAGGTAAAGTTCTGGGGGTTCAGGTGCTGCAAAATCTCGGCCGGGTCTTTCTGGCGATCATTATCCCGATATATCTGGGTTATGTCCGCGCATCCTTGAATGTTTTTGACGTCTACCTGATCCTGGCCGCTTCATGGTCGCTATGGGCGTATGGGCAGCCGGGACCGCGGGAGCTTTGGGAGAGCGGCGGCATCATCGCGGTTGTGAAAGGCTGGCTTGTGATGGTGTTCGCCATCCTGCTGGTCGCCGGACCGGCCTATGGAGTCGGCTATCTCATTGCCAAATTTACTTGAGTTAAGGTCCTCCGGGATCCTTCCCTTCCCCGGATAAGCTTTGGACTGCCGATGACCGCTGAGATTTCGCCGGCGACGAGCCGCGCCGCCTTCGCCATCGGGGCGGAGCAGGCCGCGCGCCGGGCCGTCGATTTTCTGAGCGAGTATCTGGAGGACGGCGAAACCGCGGTGGCGGCCTTCGAACGCAGCGACGGCTGCTGGAGCGTCGCGGTTCACTTCGCCGACCCGCCGGATGAAGCACGAATCCGCGCGCTGGTCGCTCTCGCCGCGGGCAATCACGTCGCCCGGACCGTCGTCTTTGATACCATCGCCGCCAGGGATTGGGTCGAGGCCAGCCTCGAAGGGCTGGCGCCGGTCCCCGCCGGCCGCTTCATCGTCCACGGCCGGCACGACCGCGACCGCGTCCCACCCAACAAGCTGGCGATCGAGATCGAGGCCGCGCTGGCATTCGGCACCGGCCATCACGGCACCACCCGAGGCTGCCTGCTGCTGCTCGATCATGTTCTCCGCGCCAGGATGCCGCGACGTGTCCTCGATCTTGGCGCTGGGACAGGTGTTCTGGCCATCGCCGCCGCCAAGGCGCTGCGCCGGAGCGTGCTGGCCAGCGACATCGACCCGCGCTCGGCGACGGTGGCGCGGGAGAACGCTACGCTGAACGGCGTCGGCAATCTTGTCTGGTCGATCCGCGCGACCGGCTTTTCCGCGCCGCTGTTTCGCGCGCGCGCGCCGTTCGATCTGGTGCTGGCCAATATCCTCGCCAATCCGCTGCGGCGCATGGCTCCGGCCATGGCGCGCCATCTCGCGCCCGAAGCCATGGTGATCCTCTCGGGGCTGCTGCCGCAGCATACCCGCGGCGTCATCGCGGCCTACCGCGCGCAGGGGCTGGTGTTGATGCGGCAGTTGCGGATCGACGGATGGTGCAGCCTGCTGATGCAGAACAGAGGGTGACTCAGGGCCGGCTGCGTTGAACGGCTGCGCGCAAACCGGTGTCCACTTCTCGAAAACGCTATATGATGCCGGCAATGTTCGAGGCCTATTTCCAGACATTCGAGGATCCCGAAGGCGGCGTGGCGCTGACCGCCCGCCTCGCCGCGTTTCGCGAGGAGCTGGCGCGGCGGCAACTGACCGGATTTGTGATCCCTCGTGCCGACCGGCAACAGAACGAATATGTCCCGCCTTCCGAGGAGCGGCTGGCATGGCTCACCGGCTTCACCGGATCGGCCGGCCTTGCCGTCGTGCTCGCGACGGAAGCCGCGGTGTTCGTCGACGGTCGCTACACCTTGCAGGCGGCGCAACAGGTGGATATCCGGGCCTGGAGCATCGTCTCGCTGGTCGATCCGCCGCCGGAGAGCTGGCTGGCGGAGCATCTCGCGGCCGGCGACCGCCTCGGCTACGACCCCTGGCTGCATACATCGGCGGCGGTCGAGCGTCTTGCGAAGGCCTGCGCGAAAGCGGGAGCCGAACTGGTTCCGGTGGACAGCAACCCGATCGACGGCGTCTGGACCGACCGTCCCGCGCCGCCGCTCGGCGCGGCCACCATCCACGACGCGGCGTTCGCCGGCGAAGCCGAGGCCGACAAGCTCGCGCGCATCCGCGCCGAGATGACAAAGCTCGGCGTCGATGCGCTGGTGCTGTCGGATTCCCACGCGGTGGCATGGACCTTCAACATTCGCGGCGCCGATGTCTCGCATACGCCGCTGCCTTTGTCCTACGCGCTGGTGCCGAAAGAAGACCGTCCGGCGATCTTCATCGACCGCCGCAAACTCTCCGACAGCGTCCGCAATCATCTCGAACGCAACGCCGATGTGCGCGAGCCGGATGAACTGACCGGCGCGCTGACGAGAACGGCCCAATCCGGCGCGGCGATCGCGCTCGATAAAGCCACCGCCGCCGACGCACTGAGCCGCCTGATCACGTCCGCCGGCGGCAAGCCAGTGTGCGGTAACGATCCGGTCGCGCTGTTGAAAGCGGTGAAGAACCCGACCGAGATCGCGGGCGCGCGCAACGCGCATCGGCGCGACGCCGTGGCGCTGGCGCGGTTTCTCGCCTGGATCGACCGCGAAGCGCCGAAGGGCACGCTGACCGAAATCGACGCGGTCGAGGCGCTGGAGACTTTTCGCCGCGAGACCGGCGCGCTGAAGGACGTGTCCTTCCCGACCATCGCAGGCACCGGGCCGAACGGGGCCATCGTCCACTACCGCGTCACCCGCATGAGCAACCGCCGCATCGTGCCTGGCGACCTGCTGCTGATCGATTCCGGCGCGCAATACGAGGACGGCACCACCGACGTCACCCGCACCATCGCCATCGGCACGCCGACCGACGAAATGCGCGACCGCTTCACGCGCGTGCTGCGCGGCCACATCGCCATCGCCCGCGCGGTGTTTCCCGACGGCGCCAGCGGCGCGCAGCTCGATACGCTGGCGCGGCAATTTCTCTGGCAGGCCGGCCTCGACTTCGAGCACGGCACCGGTCACGGCGTCG
>ENA-UOUJ01000550-UOUJ01000550.1-activated-sludge-metagenome-genome-assembly--contig:-NODE-550-length-24317-cov-141.097065_pt1 | contig 24317 bp, 19 predicted proteins | sample MGYA00249839_ERZ747224 | MGnify/ENA primary metagenome ERZ747224 (study PRJEB28782, sample SAMN03220277) | activated sludge metagenome | biome: wastewater; feature: sewage sludge; material...
GTCTTCCCCACGCCCGTGGGGGTGTTTCTCATTTATCTGTCCTCTTGAAGAGTGGCCTACCGTCTTCCCCACGCCCGTGGGGGTGTTTCTTCTTGCCGATATTGTTTAGCGATTGGGCTGGAGTCTTCCCCACGCCCGTGGGGGTGTTTCCATATAAGAAAGAAGTCTTGGCGTCTGTCATCAGTCTTCCCCACGCCCGTGGGGGTGTTTCTCTTAAGGAAGTTGTTTTCGTTCAGGATGTCCAGTCTTCCCCACGCCCGTGGGGGTGTTTCTGCTGCTACTGCTGCGCAGACTACTGCTGACCAGTCTTCCCCACGCCCGTGGGGGTGTTTCCGAAGGCGAGCTGAAAGATAAGATCGTGGCCTATTTCGATCAGGATAACTACCACCTGGTAATCGGAAGCACTCTTTGCCTGTTCCTCGATGAATAGGAACATGAAGAGGAAGAGCAGGACGCAAGTTAATAATTACAACCAACAGACAGGAGAACGATGATGATAATTACGCTAGACACCTTATCGGCAGCAACCGAGCAACATAAGACAAGGGATGTCCTGTATAGGGCCGGGTGTATACAGCACAGCGACCTCGTGCAGATACAAGCATAAAGAGCTCAGTTGTGCTGTCGGCTCGCTGATGAGCCTGGACGAATACAGGCCATGGTTTGAGGGCAAAACGTGGGGCACGCTTGTCGAAGCTGGCCTCGTGCCCTCGGCACACGCTGATCTCTTGCAAGAGCTTGCCAACGTACACGACAATGCCGATGACATAGAGTGGTGTGCTGATGTGATGTACGGGCTGCGAACTGCTGCCCGCATGCGAGGGCTGAGCTGTGAGAAACTGGAAGAAGGGGGGCGCAGCTATGATCAAAGTCGTATTCATGATCATTGCACGCCTGATCTGCCAAATCATGGCCACCTACCACGCTGCGTGGCTTGCCGTGCTCTGGTGGTGGCCTCAGCTGGAAGGGGTAGCTAGCTCTGACTATAAGGTCGGTATACAGCTGCTGTTGTTTCTTGTGTGGGCGATAGCAACCCAAATGGTAGAACCTGATCCGGCCGAAAGAGAAGAGCTGATGCGCGTATTGGACGACATCAGAAGTAAAACCTGACCACGGGCGAGGGGGTGTTTCTATACCCTCCCGCTATATCAACGTTTTGATAGCTTGTTCACTCCCGCACGCTTTCCCACAGTTTTTGCAGGCGTTTCACTGAAACAGGTGCCGGGGTTTTCAGTTCCTGGCTGAACAGGGAAATGCGCAATTCCTCGATCTGCCAGCGAAACATTTCCAGATTCAGATCCATCACTCCGGCCTGGCGGTGTTTGTTCAGTCGCTGAATGTACTGATTCCACAAGGCAGTGATGATTTCTGTCTGTTCCTGATCACGTGCCGGATTCTTGTTGTACTTATCGAGGCGCAGAAGCATGCCTTTGAGATAGCGCGGGAGATGTTGCAGATATTGCCAGCGGGTTCTACTCAGAAATCCCGGATAAATCAGGTGGTGAAGCTGTTCTTCCATGTCTTTTTTCAGGAAAATCGCTGATTTATCCAGGATGGTCAGTCGTTTTTTCAGTTCCTGGCAGGGTTGGGCGATGGTATGGATCAGCCCGGCTATCTCCTGTGAAACGGATCCCAGGCGTGTTCGGGCACGTGACGTCTGTGAATTGAATTCATCCTCGTTACGCGGTAAGGGATCATCACCGATCAATGCCAGATCGATGATGGCCGAACGAATATCTTCCTTCAGTCTGTCCATTTCGATCAGGCTGCTCATGAGCAGAATCGCTTGTCGATCGACCGGCAGATTTTTCTCCAGTTGTTTGATCCGGTCCTTGAGTGCCAGACACAGTAAACGCAGCACCCCTCCACGCATACTGCGCTGCGCGCCTTCCTGCGTATCAAATATACGAACGGCAACGCTTTGTTCCTGATCAACCAGCGCCGGATAACCGGTCAGCAACTTGCCGGCTCGGCTGAAACGGGTTTCCGCTGGTAATTCTCCGAAATCCCATCGGGTAATGTCATCACGTTCAATGGAATCAGGCTCTGCGCCGGCGCCACGTGCAAACAACTGCTGTGCTGTCTGACCAAATTGTGCCTTCAGCTCGGTCAGATCATGCCCCATGCCCAGCGTCATCCCGGCATCATCGATCACTTTCACATTCATCTGCAAATGGGTCGGCAGCAGCCTGCTGTCCCAGGTATCCAGCGGTACCTTGATTCCAGTTTCGCTGCGGATGAATGCAGCGAGAGACTCAGCAAGCAACATGGCCTGATCCGGGCAACTATCCAGCCATTCCAGAAACCGGGTAACGAATTGCGGTACCGGAATAGCGTGACGGCGCACCTGCTTGGGCAGCATTTTCACGTACCAGCCGATCTTTTCCCGAATGAGCCCCGGCACCAGCCGATCGAAGTGAAGCGGCATGATCTGATTGAGTAGAGGCAATGGTACCGTAACGGTCACCCCATCCAGTGGATGGCCAGGATCGAAACGGTAACTCAGAGGCAATACGTGGCCGGCTGCTGTCAGGGTCTCGGGAAACTGTTCGGCAGCCGTTCCGTCAACTGCCTGACGTATCAATACTTCCCGCGTCAGATACAGGAGCTCGGGTTCAGTCTGTTCCGCCTGCTTACGCCATTTTTCAAACGCAGTGCCGCTATAGATACCCGCTGGAATACGTGCAGCATAGAATTCGAATACCTGCTGCTCATCGACCAGAATATCCTGCCGCCGCACTTTGCTTTCCAGCTCGCGGATTTCATCGATCAGTTGCTGGTTGTGCTGCAGGAAAGGTGCAGTGCTTTCATACTCCCCTGCCACCAGCGCCTGACGTATGAAAATTTCGCGTGCATGTGTCAGGTCGATCGGGCCATAGGCAATGCGCCGTTTGGGGACGATGGTCAGGCCATACAAAGTGATCCGCTCAAACGCCATCGCCTGCGCACGTTGCTTTTCCCAGTGCGGATCAAAATAGTGTCTTTTGCACAATTTACCAGCGATTCTTTCCAGCCAGGCCGGGTCGATTGCTGCCGCACAACGCGCATAAAGTTTGGTAGTTTCCGCCAGTTCAGCTGCCACCACCCATTTCGGTTGTTTTTTTCTCAGGGATGAACCAGGAAAAATCGAGAATTTGATGGCACGTGCCCCCTCATAAACCCCTTTCTCATCCGATTTGAAACCGATATTGCCTAGCAATCCGGATAACAGTGCCCGATGGATTTCATCATAGCCGGCAGAAACCTGATTGGGGCGCAACCCCATTTCACTGATCAGTATATGCAACTGGCCGTGGATCTCGCGCCACTCGCGCATTCTGCGATGGGAAATGAAATTTTTCTGGCATTGTTCGATCAGTTTTTTATTGGATTTTTTGTGTTTGAGCAGCTCATCATAGAAATCCCATAGTTTGAGATAGCCCATGAAGTCAGAGCGATCATCACGGAACAGCTGGTGCGCCTGATCGGCAGCCTGCTGATGTTCGAACGGCCGATCACGCGGATCCTGCAAGCTGAGGGCAGAAGCGATGATCAGCACTTCGCTCAAACAATTTTCCTGCTTGGCGGCCATGATCATGCGAGCGATTCGTGGATCAGTCGGAAATCTTGCCAGTTGATGGCCGATTTGCGTCAATCCCTTCCGCTCATCCAGTGCGCCAAGCTCTGACAAAAGCTGGTAACCATCCGCGATCATGCGCGGCGCAGGGGGCTGAATGAACGGAAATTGCTCGACATCTCCAATCTTGAGCGATTTCATACGCAGAATGACAGCGGCCAGCGAGGAACGCAGAATCTCGGGATCAGTATATTCCGGGCGGGCATTGAAATCTTCCTCTGAATACAGCCTGAAACACACGCCGTTCATTACCCGACCGCAACGTCCTGCACGCTGATTGGCCGATGCCCGGGAAATCTTTTCGACCAGAAGCTGCTCCACCTTGTTGCGGTAGCTGTAGCGGTTGACTCGCGCCAGCCCTGTGTCGATCACATAACGGATACCGGGAACTGTGAGGGAAGTTTCGGCAACATTGGTTGCCAGTACGATTCGCCGCTGCCGGCCAGCAGTAAAGATACGCGCCTGTTCTGTATGAGACAATCGGGCGAACAGCGGCAGAATCTCTAAACCGGCCTTACCACCCGGGCCGGAGAAAGCATATTTGCGCAATGTCTCGGCAGTTTCCCGTATTTCCCGCTCTCCAGGCAGGAATACCAGGGTATCGCCCTCCCCCATGCGCATGGCTTCATCGATCGTGCTGAGAATGGCCCGGGGCAGATCGCGATCTTCTCCGTCGATCGGATCATTGGGCTGGTAATGAATCTCTACCGGAAACAGCCTGCCGGATACCTCGATGACGGGGGCATCATTGAAATGAGAGGCAAACCGCTGAGCATCGATGGTAGCGGAGGTGATGATCAGCTTCAGATCCGGGCGGCGCGGCAGTAATTGTTTGAGGTACCCGAGCAGGAAATCGATATTCAGGCTGCGCTCGTGTGCCTCGTCGATGATGATGGTCTGATAGGCGCGCAACAACGGATCCTGCTGCGTTTCTGCCAGCAGGATGCCATCGGTCATCAGCTTGATGCGCGTATCGGGGTGAGTCTGATCGGAGAAACGTACCTTATAGCCAACCAGTTTCCCAAGTGGGCTGTTCAGTTCCGTGGCAATACGTGCGGCAACGGTTCTTGCAGCGATACGCCGGGGCTGGGTATGGCCGATCAGATGTCCGGTACCCTGTCTCCCGGCACCTTGCCCCAGCTCCAGGCAGATCTTCGGTAACTGTGTCGTTTTTCCGGAACCGGTCTCACCACAGATGATGACCGCTTGGTGTTGCTGGATCGCATGCGCGATTTCTTCACGCCGTGCGACAACCGGCAGATCTTCCGGATAGGTAATACAGGCAGGTTGTTCAGGGAGATACGTCAACAGCGGTTACTTGCTTACGATGACCTTTTCTTTCTGGGTGCTGAGCGTGCCCTGTTCGATGATGGCGACTGTCAGCCTGGAAACGGCGACACGCTTACCGGTTTCTTCTTCGGTAATATCCGTCTGCCAGACTTGGGTGCGTCTGCCGACGTGCAGTGGCGTACATACTCCGATGACATTGCCTTTCGTTACCGCCCGGATATGGTTGGCATTGATTTCGATACCCACGGCCCGGTATTGCTCGGGGTCGATCGTCATCCAGGCAGATACACTCCCCAGTGTTTCGGACAGCACACAACTGGCGCCCCCGTGCAGAATGCCGAAAGGCTGGGTGGTGCGGTGATCGACCGGCATGCTGGCTTTGAGAAAATCAGAGCCGACTTCCAAAAAACGGATACCGATATACACGCCCATGTTGGCATTGCGCAGCCCTTCCAGATAATCGACGGTATAGCTTTTAAACCAGATGGATTGATTGGAATTCATATTGGTCTCCGCGTACTTGACATATGCTCAGGAAAGCGCAGTGGAATGATCTGGAACCAGTATCGGGGTATTCTGCAAATTTCTTCGTTTTTCCACCGCTTCCGCCAGCTCGAACAGCACCTGCTGTGTCGTATCGAAATCGATACAGCCATCTGTGATGCTCTGTCCGTAAACCAGCTCTTCCCGCCGCTTACCTTCAACATTCTGCCTGCCGGCCACCAGGTGACTTTCAAGCATGATCCCGCTGATTGAGCAGTTTCCTTCCGCAATTTGCTGAGCCACATCGGCAGCCACTTCCGGCTGACGCCGGTAATCCTTGTGGCTGTTGGCGTGACTGCAATCGATCATCAGATAAGGAGGCAGCTTGGCTTTCCGCAGTGCTTCGACCGCAGAAGCAACACTCTCTGCATCGTAATTAGGGGATCTTCCGCCGCGTAGGATGATATGACAATCTTCATTTCCCCTGGTGGTGAAAGTAGCAACCCGGCCTTCTTTGGTGACTGACAGGAAATTATGCGGGTGGGATGCAGCACCAATGGCATCGATTGCGATATTCAGATTGCCGTAGGTACCATTCTTGAACCCCACTGGACACGAAACACCGGAGGCCAGTTCACGATGTCCCTGGCTTTCAGTCGTGCGTGCGCCAATGGCTGCCCAGCTGATGAGGTCGGCCACATATTGCGGGCTGATCAGATCAAGAAATTCAGTTGCAGCCGGCATATTTATATTACCCAGTTTCAGCAACAGGTCGCGGGCAAGCCGTAATCCCTTGTCAATGTTGAAACTGTTATCCAGGTCTGGGTCGTTGATCAGGCCTTTCCAGCCAACTGTTGTGCGAGGTTTCTCGAAATAAACCCGCATGATGATATGTAACTGATCTTTCAGCTCCTGACGCAGATGACTCAGTCGGGAAGCATATTCCACTGCCGCATCCACATCATGAATCGAGCATGGGCCACATACCACCAGTAACCGGTCATCCTCTCCCCGCAAAATATCGTGGCACTCCTGTCTGGCAGTAACCACAGTTTCAGTCGCCTGTTCAGTCAGAGGATGATCATGAAGCAGTTTCACCGGCGTGATCAGCTCATCTCCTCTGATAATGCGCCGGTCGTCAGTTTTATGTTCCACAGATGATTCCTTGATGATTATTTCTTTTTGCACTTCCTTGCCACACTGGCAATACAGACTGCCCGACTTCATGTTGTGTGACCCGGTTCTGTTTTTAGCGGCAGTATTTTACTGCGATGTTCCGGCAGCTGCCATCATTCTTGCAATGAAGCCAGATGGCTGGCCACGTCTTCCTTGCTGAAACCAATGGCGCTTGCAATACGATCAGCATGGCTGATACGGGAAATCCCGGGTATCAGCCGGTGAGACGGTTTCTCAGAAACGAACTCGACCTGCAGATAGTTGCCTATGTTTTCCTGCTGCAAACGTTCACACAATTCATGGTTATGGGTCACCAGGATGGTAGTTGCACCCAGCTGATGAAATCCTTTCAGCACATATTCCGACAATGTCATTTTCTCTTCGAATGTGGTGCCTTCTGCCAGTTCATCAAGTACCACCAGCGAGCGAGGGGTGGAGTTGAAGAAAATTTCACGGGTTTGTTTCAATTCGTGTGCAAAACGTCCCATCCCTTCTTCCAATTGGCCGGGATCGGGTATCTGATAAAAAATATGCTCGGCAGGCACGGCTCGTGCCTGGACAGCAGGCACGTAGGCTCCAGCTTGTGCCAGTAACTGGATCTGGACGACCGTCTTGCAGTAGGCCGTCTTTCCGCCACTGTTCGGCCCTGTCACGATCAGCAGATGCTTGTCATTATCCAGCACGATATCGTTGGATACATAATCCGGGCGAGTTCTCACCAGCAAGGGATTCCTGGCACCGGATACGACCAGCGTATGTCGTCCATCCATATCAATCTCCGGCAGGACGGATTCCCCGGGAATCGAACGTGCATGGCGGTGTAACGCCAGCAACTCATCGATCATCCCCATGGCTTCAATGGTTCTGGCCAACTCCGGGCTTTGTCGGAACAGCCTCTGCAGCGGGTATATCACCGAATCCCGATCCGAAGCGCTGATGGCCTGCAGAATGATGGGAATGATCGGTACGACCAGAATCAGCAGCCCGTAACCGACATAGCTGGCTACCAGTTCATTCAGCGTGTTCTGAAAGAAAAGCAGCAGGCCAGCCACGAAAGCCAGAAAAAAGCTGATAAACGGCCACTTGAACATGGAAGGGCGAAAACGCTGAATAAGCAGATACCGTGGCTTTTCCTCCCGGGTCATGAATTTTCCTTGCGATACATAGATAGGCCCATGCATCAGGGCATAAGTACGTGACCGGGCAAAATCCCGCAGAGTCTGTACCAGTGTCCGCAGGTAATCACTCTCAGGCATGGGTAATGCTTCCGCCTCTTCGACCAGATCGACGACGAAACCGGTCCCATCGATGAACTGACGATAACCATAGCCGCCGAATTCCAGCTTGTCTTTACCGGTTTTATCTCGGGGATCATCCGTCGTCAGCCCTCCCGCAAATTCACCGTACAGCAGGTGATGCAGCGATGCCTCATCTATCGCTATCCGTTTGATGTATTGTTCGAGCACTTTCAACAGATCCGGATTGGATTCCAGTTCACGCAGCGCTTCCTGTTTACTTTGCAGCAACGCGGCATCCGTCACGGGGCGGGCGAGCGAACGGTAGAGTATGGATTGGCCTGTCAGGGTTTGTGCCTGGTTGATCTCATCGAACAAAGCATCGACTTCCACGGCGGCAAAAGTCTTGGCGTCCAGCACGCCGTAATTATCCGCAGTCGGTCTGGTATCGCGTATTCCGGAAGGATTCTTGCCGGATGACAAAATGAAACTTTCGCGCCAGACAGAAGCCGCGGTATCTTGTGTTGTATCATTCATGGTTCGGGTTGTAATGACATGCGTTGACTCAGTGTTTCCAACTTTAGCCGATTTTGCCACTTTATGCTGGATTGATGACAATAGAAACCATGATCGGGCTTTTTGGAATCTCTGATCGAGTCCTCCATGAGCCGCATGGCAGGCAAAATCGTGATGGTCACAAGAAGCGCGACGAAAGTCGCAGTTTTCTACGATGCAGAGGAGCACGACACAGCGTGCGGCCATGCGGGATTTAATCAGCGACTCCTTAATCCAATACAGGTAACAGATCTTTCAGATTGCAGCTTTACCGCGATGCGTAAATTATTTAAAAAATACCTGCCCTCCCATGAAAGCATCCGGCAAAACCGTTTTGTAAATTTTTTCGGCACGCTGCTGTATCATCACAACCTTTGGCATTTACACCGCCGCTCTGTTGCCGGAGGTGTGGCGGCAGGTCTGTTCGCCGGCCTGATTCCGGGCAGCAACCCGGTACAATTCTTTTTCGCCACCCTGTTTTCCGTGATATTCAAAGTCAATCTGCCCATCGCCGCTTTCGTGACGCTTTACTCCAACCCTTTTACTATCGTGCCACTTTATCTGGCGGCCTATACGCTGGGTGGCTGGGTGACGGGCGGTACGAGAAATTCAGGCAGTCTCCCCCCGCTGGAGCTAGGTCTGCTGGATAAAAATCTGTCGGAATGGATTCCCGTTCTGACGGATTATCTGGTTACATTCGGGAAACCGCTGATAACCGGATTGTTTCTGCTCGCTTCTCTGCTATCCATCACCGGTTATTTCACAGTACGGATTCTCTGGCGCTATTACGTCGTACATGCATGGCACAAACGGGCCAAACGCCACCACCCCGATAAATAATTTTTTGTTTTTTTCACCCTCATGCCCAAATCACGACGGCTACTTCGCATAGCAGGCATTGCACTGGTGATTGCTGCAACAGGCTCTACCACCTGGTATCTGACTCGAAGCGCCCCTCAGGAAGTCGAACTGGTCACCGTCAGTCGCGGTACCGTCGAAGCCACCGTGGTCAATACCCGCGCCGGTACCATCAAAGCATGCCGACGTGCCAAATTATCGCCGGCAGCCGGCGGCCAGGTCATCCACCTGCAAATCAGGGAAGGCGATCGGGTCAAAGAAGGCCAGATTCTGCTCGAATTGTGGAATGCCGATTTGCAGGCACAGTACGATCTCTCCCGGCAGCAGCTTGCCACTGCTGAAAGCCGGCAGCGTGAAACCTGTATTCTGGCCGGGAATGCACAGCGTGAATCTGTTCGCACTCAGCAGCTGGTAGAAAAAGGATTCGTCAGCTCACAACGTGCCGATGAGGCTGATGCCACGGCCAAAGCTCAGCAGGCCGCCTGCACTGCCGCAGCAGCCGAAGTCAAACGGGCTCATGCACAGATTGCCGTCAGCCAGGCCAATCTCGAACGCACCCGGCTCATTGCACCCTTTTCCGGCGTCGTTGCGCAGATTACCGGGGAACTGGGTGAATACGTTACCCCTTCTCCTCCGGGAATTCCCACTCCTCCGGCAGTCGATCTGATCGATGATTCCTGTTTGTATGTGAGTGCCCCGATGGATGAAGTCGATGCTCCTAAAATCCGCATAGGACAAACTGCACGTATTACGCTGGATGCCCTACCCGACCAGGTTTTTGACGGAAAAATACGCCGGATTGCTCCCTATGTGACTGAAATCGAGAAACAGGCACGCACGGTGGATGTGGAAGCAGAATTTGTCAATCCCACTCAGGCTGTTCTGCTGGTAGGCTATAGCGCTGATATCGAAGCCATCATCGATCAGCGTGAAAACGTGCTGCGTATTCCCACCCAGGTCATCCGTCAGGACAACAAAGTATGGGTGCTGGGCCAGGATGACACGCTCGAGGAACGCACCCTGAAAACAGGGTTGGCCAATTGGGCCTATTCCGAAGTGCTCGAAGGACTGTCAGAAGGAGATCAGGTGCTGCTGTCCAGCGATAATGGAAAAATCACAGCCGGCACCCGCGTCATTCCCAAACCACCGCAGCCATGATACAGCTCTCCGGCATCACCCGTATTTTCCACATGGGTGATCAGGCCATCCATGCGCTCGATCATATCGACCTGACGATCGAATCCGGCGAATACGTTTCCATCATGGGGCCTTCCGGATCAGGTAAATCAACCTTACTGAATGTCATCGGACTGCTGGACCGGCCTGACAGCGGGCATTATCTGCTCGACGGCAGGAATGTCACTGATCTGTCGGAAACCGAACAGGCACAGGTACGCAGGGAGAAAATCGGTTTCGTTTTTCAATCCTTTCATCTGATCCCCCGGCTGACCGCAGCAGAAAACATCGAGCTCCCCCTGATACTGACCGGCATGCCGCCTGCAGATCGCAAGATACGTATCATGGAAACCCTGCAGGCATTCAATCTGAGTGATCGCGCACATCATCGTCCGGCTGAACTGTCCGGCGGGCAACGCCAGCGCGTCGCCATTGCACGGGCCACCATTCTGCGTCCCACTGCGCTGCTGGCGGATGAACCGACCGGTAACCTGGATCATCGTATCGGCTCGGAAGTCGCGGCATTACTGGAAGCATTGAATCAGACGGGAACCACTCTCATCGTGGTGACGCATGACCGGGAGTTGGGATCGCGTGCCCGGCGCCGGATTGCCATGCGGGATGGACAGATCGACGTCGACGAACGATGAAATTACGGGATCTCCTGCATTTTTCTCTCAGAACCATCACCAGCTATCCTGCCCGCTCGTTCCTGATCATGCTGGCCATGGCGCTGGGTGTGGCTGCAGTCATCATTCTGACTGCACTGGGTGATGGCGCACGCCAGTATGTCGTCAACGAATTTTCTTCGATCGGCACCAATCTGATCATCGTCCTGCCCGGTCGCGCCGAAACGGCAGGCAGCTTTCCCGGTGCGGTCATGGGGCAGACCCCGAGAGATCTGACATTGGAGGATGCTCATTGGGTGGGAAGACTGCCGCAAGTCAGACGTTATGCTCCTCTGAATGTCGGCGTGGCCGAGCTTTCCGCCACAGGCAAATTGCGTGAGGTTACCCTGATGGGAACCACGGCTGAAATTTTTCCGATTCGCCACATGAAACTCGCACAGGGAAGATTTCTTTCACACTCGGGTGAAAACAGTGCACAAATCGTGCTGGGTGCAAAGATTGCACAGGAATTCTTCCCGGATGGCAATGCACTGGGGCAGCGTGTCCGCCTGGGTGACCGGCGTTTTCTGGTCACCGGAATCATGGCCGTTCAAGGTGAATCCATGGGGTTCAATTCGGATGAACTGGTCATTATCCCGATCCAGCATGCCCAGACGCTGCTCAATACCACTTCGCTGTTCCGGCTGCTGATCGAAACCCGTCATCACAACGAGATCGAAAATGCCAAAGAGGCCATTCATCAAGCCCTCATCCGCCGTCACGACGGTGAAGATGATGTGACCGTGATCGCCCATGATGCCGTGCTGGCTACGTTTGATCGCATCCTGCGCGCACTGACACTGGGGGTTGCCGGAATTGCCGTCATCAGCCTCGCCGTTGCCGGCATTCTGGTCATGAATGTCATGCTGGTTTCAGTCAGTCAGCGCACAGCGGAAATCGGCCTGCTCAAGGCAATCGGTACCCCGGCGTCGGCCATTCGTCATATTTTTCTGGCCGAGGCAGTCTGGTTATCGGTCACGGGTGCATTCGCCGGATTCGTTCTGGGGCAGGCGGGAAGCTGGCTGTTGCGCCTGGCCTACCCGCTGCTGCCCGCCTGGCCACCACTCTGGGCCAATTTTGCCGGGATTGCCGTCGCCGTATTGGCTGGTGTTCTTGCCGGATTATTACCGGCGATCCGTGCAGCAAAGCTGGATCCGGTCATGGCACTCAGTAAACGGTAGATTTTGCGATGAGCTTCCTCGATGCACTGCGATTTGCACTGCGAGCGCTGACCGCTCACCGGATGCGTACGTTTCTGTCCGCATCCGGTATCGCCATCGGGATTGCTGCCGTGATTCTGCTGACTTCGATCGGTTCAGGCATCCAGCATTTCGTTTTATCCGAGTTCACTCAATTCGGAACCAATATTCTGAACATCACTCCTGGCAAAATTCGCACGCGCGGTGCTTCGACCGGCTCGATCGGCAGTGTGCGCCTGCTGACGATCGAAGATTCACTTGCTCTTAAATCATCCCGTCATGCAATTTATACCAATGCAACCGTGACGGGTAACGCCGAAGTACGCGGTGGCGGCCGCAGCCGGCGTGTCACCGTGTATGGTCAGGGGCCGGATTTCGACCGGGCATTCAACATGCATACCGCCATCGGGCAGTTCCTACCAGCGGATGATCCGCGCAATCCACGCGCGTTTGCCGTGCTCGGTGCAAAAGTACACAAGGAACTGTTTGGGGATGCCAATCCGCTGGGTTCAGTGCTGCAGGTAGGTGGTTCACGTTTCCGCATCATCGGTGTCATGGCATCGAAAGGCCAGGTGCTGGGGTTTGATCTGGATGATACGGTCTATATTCCCACTGCCCGGGCGCTGGAGATTTTCAACCGGGAAGGCGTGATGGAAGTGCAGGTGGTCTATCCACCGACTACACCACTGGATGAAGTCATGGAAGATATCAAACGCATCATGGTCGAACGGCACGGGCGCGAGGATTTCACGATCACACCGCAGCAGCAGATGCTCAGTACGCTGTCTACCGTACTCGATGTGCTGACTTTCGCCGTCGCGGTGCTCGGAGGTATTTCACTACTGGTCGGTGCAGTGGGAATGATTACGCTGATGCATATTACAGTCAATGAACGAATGGCTGAGATCGGTCTGCTCAACGCACTGGGCGCAACCCCCATGCGCATCCGTATCCTGTTTCTGCTGGAATCGACGGCACTCTCGACGCTAGGCGGTATGATCGGGTTGATGACAGGCTCGGGTATTGCGGGGCTGCTGAGCGTGTTATTCAGCGATTTACCTGTCAATATCCCGTGGCGCTATGTTCTGGCAGCGTTGATTCTGTCAGGTGTGATCGGGCTGGGAGCGGGTGTGGTTCCCGCCATGCGTGCAGCCCGACTCAACCCGGTAGATGCTTTACGCGCAGAATAACAACACTGATCCGGCTGTTTCTTCAGTGCGCTTTTACGTAATCCACCAGCTTCTGAAAGGAAAAGAGGTTGTCCTGCTTCTGCAGCGGATTATGACATTGCGCACAAGTCAGATCGTTATCCTTGGCCTTGCCTTCCGGATCATATAACGCAAATCCCCAGTTACCGGAACGATCATCCGCTTTAAAGGCACTGCCCCAGTCATTTCTTTTTTCCATGACGGCAATGGCAGCCAGTTTATCGATGACAAACAACCCATCTTCACCGGACTGGATTTTGCCCTCGGCATCTTTTTTCGGCGTATAGATTTCCATGATTACGATCGAACCGGGAGCAGCTTCCTCACCTTTTTTGTAGCTCTCCGCTGCAATCTCGTTTGCATAGAATTTTGCCAGTTGTGTCTGATTGGCGCGGTTGGCTGTATCGTAGTGTGTAAAAATCTGTTCATATTTTTCCGGAAATTTGACGAATTCCGGATTTCCACCCGCGTACGCATGAAACGACAGTGTCAAACCGACCAGTACAGATAATCCGAAGCTTGATTTCATTTTCTCTCTCCTTTTGAAAATCACCCGGCAAACGAGCTGCCAGTAAACATGGATTGTTTTATTTTTCGAATGAAAAACAGAATCTGCACGGAAAAAAGCGTGCAGATTCCACTAACATTATAGACACTACCGTTCGAATCATGAAACCCGTGATCTGGTATGCAGCAAGATGAGCAAAGAAAGCCTCATCGCCCAAAACGCGATGCTGTCAGTGTCGTATCCGCATGCTCCCAGGCTTTTTTGAAGCGTGCTTCAATGACTGCTGCCTCAGCTTCCTTTTTCTGAGCAATCAGAGCCTGCTGCAATCCAAAGAGCGCCCAACCATTGTCACGATTGCGCTTCAGATCTTCCCAGTAAACTGTCTCTGCTTCATCCGGACGCCCTGCTTTCAGCAGAATGACACCCAATGCGAGCCGCGGTGGATAGTGCCATTCGGCCGGCTCCGTATACACCAGCGCATCTTCGTAGCGAACAGCCCGTTCAAGATGTGCAACCGCAGATTCATATCTCCCGCGAGCAGCGGCGATCTCGCCCGCCAGCACTTCAGGACCGATCCTCAGAATATCGTATGCCGTATTTCTTGAAAGTAACGGATTATCAAGAGCAGCACGATTCTTTACGATTCTGCGCAACTGTTGCAGCTCTCTTTCGGCTCGCTGTGACTGCTTCGTCGCCACATAGGCCAACCCGCGTACATAATGCCAGCTTCCCTTGAGAAATGCGTTGAATGCAGGAGGTGCAGGCTCGGCAAGTATTGCCTGCCATTGCCCAAAGCGCGCAAGCGCCCAGTAAGGTACTACACGAAAGATGGCTGTAAATGGCATTTCACGCAGCAATGCATCATCTACCTTGCCGGCCGCTTTCCGCGCACTTTCAAGTGCCAGTGCACGCTGACCACCGGCAGTCGCAGCAAACCAGAGGAAATGAATGTTGTGCGGATAATACGCCATCGGGTACAGCCCCGGGGCATGAGACTGTCCCATGTAATGTTCATCCGCTGCAATCGCCAGCTGATTACTCTTCACGGAATCCGCATAGCGGCCGACCCGCTGAAAAATATGGGAAGACATGTGAACCATATGCCCGGCACCCGGCATCAGGGTCATCAGTGTATCGGCTGCATGCTCGGCACGTTCCGGTGTATTTGTGGGTTCCATCAGATGAATGTACATGTGCAGCGCACCGGGGTGAACCGGGTGGCGACGCAATACGTCTTCAGTCACTGCCACGATTTCATCTGTCCCCTCATGAGGATGACCATCCCGCATCCAGTAATCCCACGGGCGAAGATCCATCATGGATTCCACATAGAGCACAGCGATATCCGCATCATCCGGAAAACTGCGATGCACTTCTCGCATGGCATCAGCATAGGCTTTGTCATTTGCCTTGCGATCTTCATCTGCCCCTGAATAACGTTTCTTCAACGCCCGGATCAAGGCCTGCTCCCTGGGGGATGCAGATACCATGAGCGATTCTGCCTGTTTAACCAGTTCCAGAGCACGAGGCTCATCGGCAGGATCCATCAGTGCATTGACATTCGGACCGAGTACCAGTGCCTGTCCCCAGTAAGCCATCGCAAGCCCTGGATCCAGCTGCGCAGCTTCCTGAAAGGCGCGACCTGCTTCAGCATGGTTGAAGCCATAAGCAAGACTGAGGCCCTGATTGATGAACAACTGTGCCCATTCATGCTGCGTACTGACCGGAAATGAATGCGTTCCGAGATTCTGTAACCGGGAAGCAAGCTGGTCGCCGGACAGCGGCTGATCTGCGAGAGCCGACAGCTCACGAGATCGATGTTCTACCGTAGATACTTCATGTTTTTCGTGATGTCCGGCTGCATTTTCGTCAGACTGGATCGTTGAACAGGAAACACTGACAACCGCTGACAGCAGCCCCACCACAAGAGAATTAAAAGCACGGGTTTTCATATACCTCTCCTTGAAAATATTTTTTACAGTTGCGCGGCGGTCTTCTCTATTGGTATTGATACATTTTGATTCTGGACCTTATGCCCGTGAATTTCAAATCAATGATACTTAAATTGTTTCATTTCACACATTTTCTGTGTTAAAAATAACAGTATATAATTTTTAACATCAATTCAAAACGAGGAACAGGCCATGACAGCCATTACCAGACGGGAGGAAAGTACATCCCGAGATCGTGGCGCACTCGCCAAGATGATCATGACATTGCTCGATCACTGGCAATTGAGCACGGAAGATCAGGCAGCCCTGTTGGGTATCGCTGCCAGTAACCGGACTGCACTGGCACGCTATCGTAAAGGCGAAGCCATTGGCACCAGCCGGGATCAGTACGAGCGGGTCGGCCACCTGTTGGGAATCCATAAGAATCTGCGTTTGCTATTTCCGCAGAATCGAGATCTGGTATACCGCTGGATGACCACTCGTAACAAGGCATTCGACAACTTGACCCCAGTCGAGGTGATCAAGGAATGGGGTTTTGCCGGATTGCTGATGGTACGAGGTTACCTGGATCGTGCTCGTGGTATTTGAAATGCGTTCTCTATTCGCTCAACTGACTTTGACCGATGTTCACCAGGATATCGCCAGAAACATTGTATCTCTGCGTCAGTCACAAAACCTGTTTGATGACCTGACGGATGATCCGGCCGGATGGCTTCTGGCACAGAAAGTAGAAGCCGAGATCAAGCCACCGCCATATCGATCATATACCCCCATCATTGATCGACCTTTCGAAGATGCCGAGTGGTTCAATGCCATAATCTGGCCATTCAAGTATTGGCAATCCAGCCGGTTTTCAGATGGAACACACGGGATCTGGTACGGTTCAGAATCGGTTGAAACCACGGTCTACGAATCGGCGTATCACTGGTATCGTGGCTTGTTGAGCGATGCGGGATATGAACATGAAGCTGTTGTCGCTGAGCGAAAAGTTTACTCGGTCGCTTGCAGCGCAGCCTTACTGGATTTTCGAAAGATCACCGAAGAATACACCGATTTGTTACACCCTTCTGATTACACATTGACCCAGTCAGTAGGAGCCCGAATTCATCGAGAGGGGCACCCGGGACTGTTGATTCAATCTGTCCGCAGATCATCGGGTGAAAATATGGCCATATTCAATCCAGGCGTGTTATCCAATCCAAGACACAACTGCCAGCTGACTTATTGGCTCGAAGGTAATCAGATCAAGGTGGAAAAGCATCCGGGTACGGTATGGATCACCATGGATATAGCGACTTTTGGTTGACATTCTCTTTTCCCCTTCAAATTGAGGCTGTCAATGAGATATATCTGATATCTGCGCAAAATGGATGTTTTACGTTTTACATTTCTTTACAGGAGAAACATCATGACAATCAAAGCCTATGGCGCCCGCGCGGGCGACCTTCCCCTCGAGCCAATGAACATCACCCGGCGCACGCCAAGTGCGCACGATGTGCAGATCGACATCACCCACTGCGGCGTGTGCCATTCGGATCTGCACCAGGTGCGCTCCGAGTGGGCGGGCACGCTTTACCCCTGTGTGCCGGGGCACGAGATCGTCGGCCGCATCACCGCCGTAGGCGCACAAGTATCGGGCTACAAGCCGGGTGATCTGGTCGGTGTCGGCTGCATCGTCGATAGCTGCCAGCACTGTGCCGATTGCAATGACGGGTTGGAAAACTACTGCGACCACATGGTCCTCACCTATAATGGCCCGACATCCGACGCACCCGGTCACACGCTGGGCGGTTACTCTCAACAGATCGTGGTACACGAGCGCTACGTGCTGCGCATCCGCCATTCTGAAGCGCAACTGGCCGCCGTCGCGCCGCTGCTGTGCGCAGGCATCACCACCTGGTCGCCGCTGCGCCACTGGAAAGTGGGGCCGGGCCAAAAGGTCGGGGTAGTCGGTATCGGCGGCCTGGGCCACATGGGCATCAAGCTGGCACATGCGATGGGTGCATACGTGGTCGCGTTCACTACATCCGAATCCAAGCGCGAGGCAGCCAGGGCACTGGGCGCGCATGAGACGGTGGTCTCACGTAATCCCGATGAAATGGCCAGGCACGTTGGGAGCCTCGACTTCATCCTCAACACCGTAGCCGCACCACATGACCTCGATGCATTTTTTGCGCTGCTCAAACGTGACGGCACGATGGCACTGGTGGGTGCCCCTGCCATACCACACCCTTCGCCCAACGTGTTCAACCTGATCATGAAGCGCCGCAGCCTGGCAGGTTCACTGATCGGTGGTATCCCCGAAACACAGGAAATGCTGGATTTCTGCGCCAAACACAACATCGTCGCCGACGTCGAAATGATCCGCATCGATGAAATCAACGAAGCTTATGAACGCATGCTCAAGGGTGATGTAAAGTACCGCTTCGTTATCGATTGCGCTTCGCTCACAGCCTGAATAAAGAAACAGCTAAGGAACCTCTGAAAAACGTCAGCGAGGCAGTCAGTTCAAGGCAAAAATCGGCGAGAAAGCGGAGTTTATACATAATAAATGAGCATTTTGATGCCGACTTTTAACGCAGAAATGGCAACGCAGGTAGTTTTTCAGAGATTCCCGAATAGTAAGAGGAAGGGCACAAAATCGATTTTTATACCTTGAGTACAGAAAAATTTCGGAGTGAATATGCCAACAGTTGATCAGAGTTTCCCAAGTTTTTTTAATGACGCTCCTACCGTAACACTGCAAGATCCACTGGCCCGGTTTCTCGGGGCAGCGCACGACGGGATCATGGAATATCAGTATGCCGATGCGGTGCGATTGGCAGGACACTCCTGCCCCACCGTAGCGGGCACCTGGCTGATGACGGTGCATGGCCTGCGTGCGCTGTACGGTGACGCCTTACCGGTGCGCGGCGAGATCGAGGTTTATATGGCCGATGCGCGTGATGCTGGCACCACGGGTGTCATGGCGACTGTGGCACAACTCGTCACCGGTGCAGCGCCGGAAACAGGTTTTCAAGGCATTGGTGGACGCTTCGGGCGTAACGACTTGCTGCATTTCGATCAGCCGATGCAAGGGTCGATAGGTCTGCGCCGTAAAGACACAGGTGCGGCGGTACAGGTAGAGCTCGATGCATCGGTCGTACCCTGGCCGGACGAAATGCGCGTACTTTTCCCGAAGGCAGTAAGCGGGCAGGCCAGCACGGCTGAACTGCAACGTTTCGGCGAGCTGTGGCAGGAGCGCGTGCGCAAAATGCTGGTCGATCATGCCGACGATGTCAATCTGGTACGAGTGAGCAACTGGACTGTGGATTGATTGACTTCATGAGAGCAAGTCACACCACTCATCGCCGTCTTCGCAAATTACAGTCCACCATTCACCACCATCTTCGCGAAGCCCTGCCGGCCATGACGATCCAGTGCCTTCATCACTGCCACTGCTGGATTGCTTCATACCTGACAGCATTCACAAAGACGATAATGGCGGTGCCAGTATTCGCAAAATTTGACGTAATGATAACCATTTGCGACAATCAAACCTTCACACCGTACACTTTTTACATAATCTCATTCCGCAATGCCCCGTCATCGTACTTCCGGAATAAACTGGCTCGCTCATTACAGTGAGCTGATCCGGTGCTGGACACGCCGGACGGGCTCTCCCGGTGATGTGGAAGATGCGGCACACGACGTCATCACCAAACTGCTGGAAAGCAACATCTCCGCCATTTCCAACCCGCGCAGTTATCTGCACAGCAGTATCCGTAACCGTCTGACCGATAGTTACCGGCAAAATAAAATACTGGATCTGGTACCGATTCATGATTTACCGGAAGAAAGCCATCCTCACCAGCCAAATGATCCGGTAACGCACACCTGTACCATGCAGCTGCTGGCTGCACTGAAAGAAGCCCTACAGGAACTCCCCCTGAAATGCCGTCAGGTCTTCATCTGGCACCGACTGGAAGGATATTCCCAGGCGGAGATTGCTGAAAAACTGGATATCTCGGTCAATATGGTCGAAAAATACATGATCAGAGCCACCCGCCATCTGCGTGACCGGTTACAGGATCACATCCCGGACTGATTCAGGATTCTGATATTGCCAAACGTCTCACTTTATGAGGGAATAACGGATATCCTTGGTTTCTTCCCTGCTGTTTCAGGTAAATCGGCCCGGTTATGACCCGACAACATTCAGATATTCCCGCCCATCCACGCGATGCAGCCGCCTACTGGTTCGCCCGCGTCCATTCAGGCAGTTTTACCCAGGCTGATCAGGAAGCTTTTGACAGCTGGCTGCAGGCAGACGATCTGAACAGGAAAGAATATCAGGCCCTCGATAAAATCTGGCAGGTAGCCGGCCAGATACCCGCCCATGAGCTGCGGGCCATGCTGGCCGAAGAACCCGAGCCCCCGCAACAGATTCAGAAACGGCTGAAACGCTGGCGCCTGACGATCAGTGCCGTTGCCGCAACGATCATTATCGTTATCGGGTTTGCCGGCCTGTTCATGCCATACGGCTGGCTGGGTGAACCGTTTTATACCGCTGAATATGTCACTGATCGTGGTGAACGCCGCACGGAAGTACTGCCTGACGGATCGATCCTGGAAATCAATACCCAGACCACTGCCCTCGTCGAATACTTCGAGAATCGCCGGAATGTCCGGCTGGCCGGCGGGGAGGTCATGTTCTCGGTGGAAACCGACGCCAGCCGTCCATTTACCGTGGATGCGGGATCAGGAACAGTGCTGGTAACCGGCACGCGCTTCAACGTGCTGCGTGATCAGGATCAGGTACAAATTGCAGTCGAATCAGGTTCGGTCGAAATCAGTTCAGGCCGCTGGTGGAACAGGCGCACTGAACAGCTGACAGATGGTCTGAGCGCGCAGATCGACCCGGACAGCATGACACCCGCCAGCCCGGCTGATATTGACACGCTCACCGCATGGCGCCAGGGAAAAATGATCTTCAAGAATCAGCCGCTGGCAAGTGTCATCAAAGAAATGAATCGTTATTTACCACAACCCATCACCATCACCGATCATCGTCTCGATCAGGTACGCATCGCTGGTGTGTTCAATACCGGTGATTCGGCTGCCTTCCTGCAGGCACTGCATAAAAGTATCCCGGTGCAAGTCATCCTGCATGCCGATGGCAGTACCGAACTATCCCTTCCCCGATAATTTCCCTCGCATAGATTTTCTGCCGGAATTAGCGCATCCCCCGCTACCCCGTCTTTACGAGCCACGCAGTGGCGCGGTAATCCAGAAAACATCGTCACAACAGGAATAATGGCAACTTCATATACCACCTGCCCAAATTCCATTCAGGGTTTTATCACATTCATTCGTCTTAGCTGAAGAAGGGACAAATTTCTCTATACCGGTAGAAATCCCTTCCCGAAAAAAATCTCGGCAAAAAAGCCAACCACCTATTTCAATCAGGGGAAACTTCGTGAGATATCCATTCAAACGGGCGCGATCTACTCGTATCGTGACCTCGTTCACAACAATACCATCTGTTGCGGTTATTTTTTTCGCATGTATTTTGGTGCTTGTCACGCCCATGCCTGTTCAGGCCCAAAATACCGTAGCGATCAACATCCCTTCACAACCGCTCAGTGATGCCCTGCTGCAACTGGGCCAGCAAACTTCACTGCAGATTCTGTATACCCCTGATCTGGTCAGGGAGTTGAACACCTCCGGCCTCCAGGGAAATTACACGCCGGAAAACGCCCTGCGCCAGTTACTGAAAGGCACCGGCATCGAATACGAGCGGCAAGGCAACACAGTGACCCTGAAGCGTATCAGTGCAGTCACCCTGCCACCACTGACAGTCAGTACAGCTTCACTGAAACAAGGCACAGCGGAAGAAGGCTATCGGGTCAGTAATATCAGTGGGATTGGTCTTTGGGGAGAACGCAGTTTGCGTGATACACCGTATTCGATGAGTGTCGTCCCTTCTGATCTGATCGAAAACGTCAATGCCCAGAACATGGGGCAAATCTTCAAAATGAATCCCTTGACCCAGGAACCAAACATCCAGAACCACAATAGTGTGCCCTTTGTCACTATACGTGGATTTCAATCAGAAAACCCAGTTTATGATGGTATCCCTTTGGCTGATGGAAATGGCTCTGTGATATCTGTCATCGAAATCGATCGAGTCGAGATTCTCAGTGGAACCTCAGGTTTTCTCTATGGTGGTGGTAGAGTCGGGGGAGCTATAAACTATGTCACCAAAGGCCCAACCGATATCCCGCTTAGAAGATTGACATTTGGTAATTACGGTGGGACACAGTTCTACGGGCATGCCGATATCGGGGGGAAATTCGATGAGCGGGGCCGCTTCGGTTATCGGGCTAATCTGCTCTATCAGGGAGGAGATACTGCCATCGGTGAGCCAGTCAATCAGAAAGTCGTCAACGTCGTGCTGGATGGCCATCTTACCGACACCCTTTATGCAGATGTCAAATATACCTATAACGACTATAAAAAAGAAGCAACACAACCTACATTTAATAATGTAAGAGATAGAGCTACGATTGATACCAATAAACGCTACTCTCCCAAATGGGCATCTAATGATATAGAAAGCCATAAAGTCTATACTAGCCTACGCTGGGACCCCATTAAATATTTCACCCTCAGAAGTGCCTTTTTCTACCAGGATACTCGTGCGAAAACTAATCAGATAACTCTAAATGAACAGGTAGACAGGACCTTTATTCCCAGCATAACGAGTAATAATGCCTGGCAAAAGTATGAAAATTATGGGGGCTATATTTATCTGGATACTCGCTTCTCAACTTTTGCTGTCGACCATAAGCTGACGTTCGGCTATTCTTCTACTGTTCTCGATCAAGTTACACCTGATAATTCTCCTCGTTGGTCTGGTACAAACCTTGCACTGAGTGAAATTAGAAACATATCTAGACCGGACTGGGAAGAGCTTCCCGGAACGATGTCAACCTGGTTTACCCGATATCATAATGTCCTGCTTGGAGATGAGATTACCTTCAACAATCAGTGGTCTGCAATGGTTGGGCTCAACTATGCTACAGCGATGAATAAAGCAACCGGTTTTTATGGTGATGGCAGTAAATATGAAAAATCTGCACTGAGCCCCACTGTTTCGCTGCTGTATAAACCGATTGAAGCAGTAACCACCTATGTTTCCTATATGGAGGCACTTGAAAGAGGGACGATAGTGGGTAATACCTATACCAATCGTGGAGAAGTACTTCCTCCATTGGTGAGTAAACAATATGAAGCAGGTCTGAAATACGATATCAATCCTAACTTATTATTGAGTACCGCGCTGTTCAGAATCGAAAAAGCCAATCAGTTTTCAAATCTTGCCGCACCTATCCCTACTTATGTCCGGGATGGTTTGCAGGTGCATAACGGCGTAGAATTGGTCTTGACTGGAAAAATAACAGACAATCTGACCATCATGGGGGGCGGCACTTTGATGGATCTCAGTGTGGAGAAATCCAATAATCCTGCGCTGGCCGGCAAAAAACCAACCAATGCTGCGTCAAGGATGGGCAAGATTTATGCAGAATATGCACTGCCATGGGTTCCAGGGTTGAGTCTGACCGGTGGTATTTACTATACTAGTGAAAGATATGCCAATGCAGCCAATACCGACAAGATCCCCAGCTATACGCTGTACGATATCGGCGCACGATATAACACTCGGGTACTCGATAAAGCACTGACTGTACGCCTGAATATCATCAATCTAACTGGTAAAGATTACTGGCAGAATGCTACCTATTTAGGCGTACCTAGGACGGTAGCATTTTCCGTCAGCACGATGTTTTGATGCTGTTGTCTGAGCAAACGCTCAACAACCGCTACCGTTCATTGCGACTGCGAACGAAGTAAAAGCAGAAAGCAATCCACTGTTCGATGTAAACATCCGGGCTCAAAGAAAAAGAGCCCGGATAACCCCAACCATCCCCCGTGCCTGCAAACGACCGTGTTCAATATCGATGACAAAAGGTCGCTCCAGGGAGCGTACGCCGGATACTGCCTGGATCAGAATTTCTCCTGCGATCAGTTGCAGACAACCACAGTGCTCAATACTCAAGCAAGATAAACGATCGGGTAAGGACATAATTTTGAACCAGGTAAACAACGAACGATAACGATTCACAATTATTTGAATTTGACTATTTGGCGATAAATAATCATCGATCGAATCAATTACCCGGTCTGACAAAACAGTATGGCGACGAGGAAACCAGCTTCGGAATTTTCAACCAGAATGAAAAAGAATCATGACTGCCATATAAATGAAAAAATTTCACAACCAATTTATATAAAGTGTAGTAGTTCAGATTTGATCTGACAGCAGGTCTTGCCAAGAGGTGGGATTACCC
>ENA-UOUJ01000551-UOUJ01000551.1-activated-sludge-metagenome-genome-assembly--contig:-NODE-551-length-24290-cov-6.748009_pt1 | contig 24290 bp, 20 predicted proteins | sample MGYA00249839_ERZ747224 | MGnify/ENA primary metagenome ERZ747224 (study PRJEB28782, sample SAMN03220277) | activated sludge metagenome | biome: wastewater; feature: sewage sludge; material...
GAGGAAGGGCCTTTTTGCTGTCCCAGCGTGTCACTGCTGCCGGGGTACCGCCACGCCCGGACGCCCGGGGCCCGGGACGCGCGTCCTGGAGCCCGGGGTTACCGTGGAGGCCACGGGAACGGCACGAGAGCCGAGCCCCGGTGATGAAGGAGTGCCGGACCATGGGACTGCTGCCCGAGTCCAGGAGCAGGCCCGCCGGAGACCGGGAGGACGTGCTGGACGCTGGGAGTTGCGGATGACACCCAGCGCGGCTGAAGGCACGAGCGGCCGGCCCGGCAGGGGCCGCCGGGTGGGCTTCGCCCGCTGGCGCAGCGACCTGGCCAGTGGCGGCACCCGCTACGACGAGGAGCTCACGGCGGCCCTGCGGTCGCGGGGGCTGGAGGTTCGCGAGTATCCCGTCACGGGGAGCTGGCCGCTGCCCTCGGACGGCGACCGCCGGCGGCTGTCCGGGGTGTTCGCCCGGGAGCAGGACTGGCTCATCGGCAATATCGTCGCCTCGGCGGTGCCGGAACAGGTCGCCGACGCGGTCTCGGCCGGGCGCCGGGTGACGATCCTGGTGCACTACTTCCCGGCCGACGACCCGGCGCTGCCGGCCCCTGACCGGTTACGACTCGCCGCAGCGGAGGCGGAGTCCGTCCGGGCGGCGAGCCGGGTGGTGGTGACCAGCGCCTGGGCCGGTGCCGCGGTGGCCGCCCGGTACGGGCGCCATGACGCGGTGGTGGCCGTACCCGGTGTCGACCCGGCCGTGCCCGCGCCCGGCTCGGTGCGCCGCGGGCGTGCGCCGATGCTGTTGTGGCTGGCCCGGCTGACCCCCGGCAAGGACCCCCTCACGGTCGTCGAGGCCCTGGCCCGGTTGCAGGACCTGGACTGGACCGCCCGGCTGGTGGGTCCCGACACCGTCGACGAGGTCCTCAGCCGCCGCGTCCGTGAGCGCATCGCCCAGACCGGGCTCACCGGCCGTGTCGAGGTGACCGGGCCTCTCCACGGCAGGGACCTGGACGCCGTCTGGGACGCCACCGACCTGCTGGTCCACACCTCGCGTGCCGAGACCTACGGGATGGTCGTCGCCGAGGCCCTGGCCCGGGGGATCCCCTCCGTGGTCGCGTCCGGCACCGGTGCCGTCGAGGCGCAGGGGGCGGGGGAGACGTTCCCGGCCGGTGACGTGGGCTCCCTGGCCGAGGTCCTGCGCGCCTGGCTGGCAGACGAGCGGCTCCGGGACCGCTGGCGACGAGACGCTGCCGGCCAATGCGCCGGCCTGACGCGGTGGCCGGACACCGCGGCCCGGGTGGCCGCCGCCCTCACCAGCGGGACTGCTCCGGTGCCACCACGGCCAGCACCCGGCGCTCGACGGCCTCGACGAGGGCATATCCCGCCAGCGCCATCAGCGTGACGACCACGACCGTGGACCACAGGGAGGTGTACCGGCTCGTCGCCGCGTCCACTGCCATCATGTTGCCCAGCCCGGTCCCGGTCGCCAGCCACTCGGCGACCGTGGCGGCGAGCAGCGCCGTGGGCGCGGCGATCCGCGCGGCGGCGAAGAACGCCGGCGCCATCGCCGGCAGCCGGCCCAGCACCAGCACCCTCGTGCGCGGCGTGGCATAGGCGGCGAAGACGTCGGCCACCTGTCCGGGCAGCTGGCCCAGGCCGTAGAGGCACGAGACCAGCGTGGGGAAGAACGTCATGAGGGCCACCACGACGGCGGTGCCGAACGACCCGCGGCCCAGCGCGGCGACCAGCAGGGGCGCGATCGCGATGATCGGCACGCACCGCAGGGCGACGGCGACGGGCGTCAGGGCCCGCCGCGCGCGGACCGAGAGGGAGAACGCGGCGGCCAGCAGCACGCCCAGCGCCAGCCCGGCGAAGTAACCGGGGACGGCCACAAGGGCGGTCTGGCCGGCCGCCGTGAACAGCTCGGCACGGTGCTCGGCGGCCGCCGGCGCGGACACCAGCCACTCCCAGACGTCCCCGGGGCGCTTGGCGAAATAGGGGTTGAGGTCAAGCAGCCAGAACAGCCCGGCCCAGGCCAGCAGCACGATCGCCGCCGTGAGGGCCACGCCGCCGGCGCTGACGAGCCAGCGTCGCCACGCAGGCCGCCGGGGGTCGGACCCGGGCGCGGCCAGCAGCACCGTCGGCTGTTCCGGTGCCAGTCTCCGGGCGGTGAGCGAGACCAGGGCGTACCCGGTCATCGACACCACGGCGCTGAGGATCATCAACGCCCAGAGGCCGTCGGTGTCCAGGCTGCGCAACGCCTGGATCGAGAGCACCCCGATGCCGCGTTCGGCCCCCGTGAACTCCCCGACCAGCGCACCGAGGAAGGCGGCGGGCACCGAGGCCTGCAGCCCGGCCATCAGGTACGGCAGGGCCGCTCGTGCCCGGACGGTGACCAGCGTGGTCCAGCGGCCCCTGCCGTAGGTGGCCGTCAGGTCGAGCCAGGACCGGGGCACGGCGCGCATGCCCACCAGCAGGGGTACGAGCGTGAGGTAGTAGACGGCCAGGGCCGCCAGCGTGACCTGCGGCCCGTCCCCGAACCCGTAGGCCAGTCGCAGCAGTGGGCCCAGCGCCACGAGGGGCAGGCAGTAGACGACCAGGGCGAGCCGCAGCACCGTCCGCTCCAGGCCCGGCAACAGCACGACCAGCAGGGCCAGGGCCACGGCCGCCAGGTTGCCGGCCAGGTAACCGAGCATCGCCTCGCGCGTGGTGAACCACAGCCCCCGGCCGTAGACGTCGGCGTTCTCCACGAGTGTGCCGATGATGCCGGAGGGGACCCCGATCAGGTGCCGGTCGGCCAGGACCGTCCGGCCGACGAGTTCCCAGAGGCCGATCACCAGGACCCAGCCCAGGAGCACGCGCAGTGCGGCAGCCGGCCGGGCACGGGCGGGGCGGGGGCCGTCGCCGTCGCGGCCCGTGGCCCGGACGGCCTGTTCGCCCTGCAGGACCATCCCTCACCCCTGGTCGAGGGCGTACTCGTCCACGCCCAGCAGGGCGCCGATCCGGTCCACGAGCTCGGTGAAGCCCCGGGAGTGCAGCTGCTCCATCCGCCGCGGCCGTTCGAGGCGGACCGGCAGGTCGGCGACGATGGACCCGGGCCGGGCCGACATCACCAGGACACGGTCCGCCAGCAGGACCGCCTCGGGGATCGAGTGGGTCACCAGCAACGTGGTGGTGGTGGCGCCGGACCACAGGGGTGGCAGTTCGATGTTGAGCCTGCGCCGGGTGAGCTCGTCGACCGCGCCGAAGGGCTCGTCGAGCAACAGCAGCCTCGGCTCGGTGACCAGGCACCGGGCGATCGCCGCGCGCTGCCGCATCCCGCCGGACAGTTGCGCCGGGCGGGCCTTCTCGAACCCGGCCAGGCCGACCATGTCCAGCAACCGCGTGACCTTGCGGTGGTCGACCGGCTGACCGGCCAGCCGGCGGGCCAGGGCCACGTTGCCGGCGGCGGTCCGCCAGGGCAGCAGCGAGGCGTCCTGGAAGGCGATGGCCAGCTCGCCGCGCCGGCGCACCGCGAGCGGGTCGTCACCGTCGATGCGCACCGAGCCGCCGGCGTCGGGGTGTTCCAGGCCCGCGATGATCCGCAGCAGGGTGGACTTCCCGCACCCGGAGGGCCCCACCAGCGCCGTGACCGAACCGGCCTCCAGGGTCAGGTCCAGGGACGCCAGGACGGGCAGCGGCTCCGCCGGGCCGGGGAAGGTCTTGGCGACGGCGGTGCACAGCACCTCGGGGGCCGGCCGTCCCGCCGTGCGGGCGCTCTGCACGCCGGTCACGCGGTGGGCCCGTCCCGGTACACCTCGTCGAGGATGCTCCGGTCCCACATCTGCTCGGTGGCCCCCTCGATGCCGAGCAGGTCGAACAGCCGCAGGTTCTCCTGGACCTGGTCGTCGGTGAACCACCCGAAGCCGAACTGCTCGGTCGCCTCGGAGAACATGATGTCGAGCTGTACCGTCGCCTGTTCCTGCTGCGTCTCCAGGTCCAGGCCGGCATCGGGGTAGGCCCGGACGGCGAGGTCGGCGGCGGCCCGGGGATCGTCCTGGTAGAGCTGCCAGCCGCGGGCGTCCCCGCGGAGCAGCCGGATGACCTGGTCGCGCCGCGCCTCGTCCTGGAGACTGGAACGCAGCACGGTGTAGGTCTGGCTCATCGGGTCGTAGCCGAAGTCGGCGAGCAGCATCGAGTGCCCCTCGATGCCCTGGACGGCCAGCGCCACGGGAAGGTCGTTGTAGAAGCAGTAGAGGCCGTCGACCTGGCCGGCCGTGAGGACCGCCGGGTCGTACTGGCTCGGGACGAACTCGACCTGGTCCTGGGTCAGGTCGTTGATGGCCAGGAAGGCCTCCAGCCCGGGGGTGTCCGTGCCGGCCACGCCGATCTTCCTGCCCACCAGGTCCTGGGGGGAGGTCAACGGCGCATCCGCCAGGGACAGGATCGTCACGGGGCTCTTCTGGTACTGGGCACCGATGATGACCAGCTCGGCGCCCTCGGCATTGGACCGGGCAACACCGTCCGCCACCGAGACATTCATCAGCGCCGCCCCGCTGACCGTGTTCGCGTCCCCGGCCACGTTGGGTCCGCCGGCCGCGAGGCTGACGTCCAGCCCGAGGTCCCGGAACAGGCCCCGGTCCTGCGCCAGGTAGGTGCCGCCGAACTGCACCGAGTGCGTCCAGGACAACTGGTAGGTCACCGCCGTGGCCGGCCCGTCGGTACCGGAGGCGGAACCACCGGAGGAGGAGGCCTCGTTGCCGCACCCCACCAGCCCGCCCACGGTCAGGGCGCCGAACCCGCCGAGGACCGTGCGCCGGGAGACATCCGAACGAACCATGGGAGACCTCCCGGATCGGGGCCGGACCCGCCATCCGGGCCGGGCCTGCGGGTATTCTGTGATGGACTTCACATCCTAGTGGGGCCGCGCGCGGGATGGGGGACGCCTGGACGCCGCCCGCGCACGCCGCGCCGGACGTCCCGTCCCACCGGAGCATCCCGGTGATACCGTCCCGGGGGCCCGTGGGCGGTACATTAGGGGGTAGTCTTCCCGGCGCCGCCCGCCTCGCTGCGGGCCCCGGACCCGAGGGAACCCCCTCCACATCGGTGTACCGCCCTGGTGCACTTCCCTGACGACGAAAGCGTGATCAGTTGCCCCGTTCCTCCCGTAAGTCCAAGTCCTCGTCCTCCCTGCCGTCCGGAGGGTTGCGGATCACCCCGCTGGGAGGCCTGGGTGAGATCGGCCGCAACATGACGGTCTTCGAGCACGAGGGCAAGCTGCTCGTGGTGGACTGTGGCGTCCTGTTCCCCGAGGAGCACCAGCCCGGAATCGACGTCATCCTCCCGGACTTCACCTCCATCCGGGACCGGCTGAAGGACATCGTCGGCATCGTGCTCACGCACGGCCACGAGGACCACATCGGCGGGGTGCCCTACCTGCTGAAGGAGCGCCCGGACATCCCGTTGATCGGTTCCGAGCTGACGCTGGCGTTCATCTCGGCCAAGCTCACCGAGCACCGGATCACGCCGAAGACGGTCCACGTGGAGGCCGAGGACAAGCACCAGGCGGGCCCCTTCGAACTCGAGTTCGTCGCGGTCAACCACTCCATCCCCGACAGCCTCGCCGTGGCGATCCGCACCAAGGCCGGCCTGGTCCTGCACACCGGTGACTTCAAGATGGACCAGTTCCCGCTGGACGACCGGATCACGGACCTGCGCCACTTCGCCCGCCTGGGCGAGGAGGGCGTGGACCTGTTCCTCACCGACTCCACGAACGCCGAGGTTCCGGGGTTCACCATCTCGGAGCGGGAACTGACCCCCGCGATCGAGCAGGTCTTCGCCACCGCGAAGAAGCGGATCATCGTCTCCAGCTTCGCCAGCCACGTGCACCGCATCCAGCAGGTCCTGGATGCCGCGCACGCCAGCGGGCGCAAGGTCGCGTTCGTGGGCCGGTCCATGGTGCGCAACATGGGCATCGCCAGCGACCTGGACTACCTCAAGATCCCGCGCGGGCTGCTCGTGGACTTCAAGAAGCTGCAGTCCATGCCCGATGACAAGATCGCGCTGGTCTGCACCGGGTCCCAGGGCGAGCCGATGGCGGCCCTGTCCCGGATGGCCACCGGCACCCACCAGATCAAGCTCGGCTCCGGGGACACCGTCCTGATGGCCAGCTCGATGGTGCCCGGCAACGAGAACGCGATCTACGGCATCATCAACAAGTTCACCGACCTCGGCGTCAAGGTCGTGCACAAGGGCAACGCCAAGGTGCACGTCTCCGGTCACGCCTCCGCTGGGGAACTGGTCTACTGCTACAACATCGTCCGGCCCACCCACGTCATGCCCGTCCACGGCGAGTCCTCGCACCTGCACGCCAATGCCGACCTGGCCGTGCGGACCGGCATCGCCCCCGAGCGCGTGCTCGTCGTCAAGGACGGCACCACCGTGGACCTGGTCAAGGGCCAGGCCCGGGTCTCGGGCCAGGTGGAGGCCGGACTGGTCTACGTGGACGGCCACACCGTCGGCAAGGTCACCGAGGAGACCCTGGTCGAGCGGCGGTTGCTGCAGGAGGGCGGCTCGGTGACCGTGGTCGCGATCGTCGACCCGGACACCAACACCCTGGCCGAGCCGCTGGAGTTCATGACCAAGGGCTTCATCCAGGACCCCCAGATCTTCGACACCGCGGCGAAGAAGGTCAAGGACGCCCTGGCCAAGCCCCACGTCGCCGGCATCGACGACCTGGACCAGATCGAGAAGCTGATCGTGGACACGGTGGGCCGCCACCTGGACCGCGCCTACCGGCGGGCCCCGCTGATCACCGCCGTCGTCATCGACGCCTGATCTCCCTCCCGGGGCGCTCCCGGGGCGCTCCCGGGGCGGCGCCGGGACGAGGAGATGATGCGGGCCGGCGGGCCCGGTGGTGGAATGCTGGAGTCCATGGGTTCCACGGGATCGGCCGGCGACTGGATGGAGCGGCACCAGGTGGTGCTGTACCTGTCCGCGCTGGGCGCGGGCGCCGTCGCCGGGCTCCTGGTCCCGGCCGTGGCCGGACCCGCCGGGCAGGCCATCACCCCGGTGCTGGGGCTGCTGCTCTACGCCACCTTCCTGGCCGTCCCGTTCCGCCGCCTGGGGCGTGCTGCGCGGGACGGGGGATTCCTCCTGGCCGTGCTGGTGCTGAACTTCGTGGTGGTGCCGGTGGTGGTGTTCGCCCTCTCCCGGCTGGTCGCCCACGACGACGTCCTGCTGCTCGGGGTGCTGTTCGTCCTGCTGACCCCGTGCGTGGACTACGTCATCGTCTTCACCGGCCTGGCCGGCGGCGCCCAGGACCGGCTGCTGGCCGCCACGCCGTGGCTGATGCTGGCGCAGATGCTCCTGCTGCCGGGGTACCTGTGGGTGATGGCCGGGCCGCGGTTCGCCCCCGGACTCGACGTCCGTCCGTTCCTGGAGGCCTTCGCGCTGCTCATCGTGGCGCCCCTCGGCGCGGCGTGGCTGACCCAGGCGGCGGCCGCCCGCTGGGCCTGGGGCCGCGCCGTGGACCGGGTTGTCTCGGCGGGGATGGTCCCGCTGATGATCTCCACGCTGGCCGTCGTGGTCGCCTCCCAGGCGCACGACGTCGGCCGGCACCTGGGCGGGCTGCTCGCCGTGGTGCCGGTGTACGTGCTCTTCGCGGCCGTGATGGTCACCCTCGGACTGGCGGCCGGTCGCGTCGCCGGGCTGGACACGCCCGGACGCCGGGCGCTCGTGTTCAGCGGGGTGACCCGGAACTCCCTCGTGGTGCTGCCGCTGGTGCTGGCCCTGCCGGCGTCGCTGGGCCCGGACTACCGGATGGCGCCGCTGGTGGTGGTCACCCAGACGCTCGTGGAACTGGTCATGATGGTGGTGCTGGGGCGGCTGGTGCCCCGGCTGGTCAGCGCGCGGGGTCGAAGTCCTCGGGATCCTTCTGCAGCCGGCCTTCCAACGCCTGGCTGAGGTCCTCGTCCTCCACCTCGTACATGGGGTCGACCTCGAGCTCGAGGGCCTCCAGGGCCTCCTCGTCGTCGTCCACGGACACGAACCGGACCCGGGCCTCCGTGATCGTCTCGGCCACGTCGTCCAGGCCGAGGTACTCGTACCCGGTGATCACCCGTTGGAGCGGGAACTCGTCGTCGTCCAGGTGCATCTCGATGGCGTTGACGAGTCCGCCGTTCTGCACCGCCCCGTGGAAGGTCAGGACATCGCGCAGGGCGATGTCACCGGGGGAGGTGGCCTCAGGCAGGGCGTCGAAGTCAAGGGCGCGGTTCCACACCGCCTCGGTAGTGCTCATGCCAGCAGAGTAGGCAGAACCGGGCGCCCTGTCAGTCCTCCGCCGTCCATGACGTGCATGTTTCGCGAGCTCCCCCCGGCCGGACGGGCCGAACGGCGCATGATCGGAGTGGCCGTCGTCCCGCGCGGTGGGCTTCACTGCCGCCATGAGAAAGCTCATCTCCAGCACGTTCGTCTCCCTCGACGGCGTCATGCAGGCTCCCGGAGGGCCCGACGAGGACCGCACGGGGGGCTTCACCCTCGGCGGGTGGACCGCCCCGCTGTTCGACGAGTCCATGGGCTCGTGGATGGACCGGACCTTCGCCACCCAGTTCGACCTGCTCCTGGGACGCAGGACCTATGAGATCTTCGCCGCCTACTGGCCCCATCACACGGACTCGCTCGTGGGGGAGGCGTTCAGCCGGGCACACAAGTACGTGGCCAGCCACCGACTGCACCACCCCGCCTGGGAACACACCACGGTCCTGTCCGGGAACGTCCCGGAACAGGTCGCCGCGCTGAAGGACCAGGACGGACCCGACCTGCTGCTGCAGGGCAGTGGCAACCTCATCCAGTCCCTGCTGACCGCCGGGCTGATCGACGAGTTCCGGGTCCTGGTCTTCCCCCTGCTGCTCGGTCCCGGCAAGCGGCTCTTCGCGGAGGGGACCATCCCGGCTGGTCTCCGCCTGACCGAGCACGAGGTCTCGCAGTCCGGGGTCGTGATGGCCACCTACGCACTGGCCGGGCCGGTCGCCACGGGCAGCTTCGCCGACGATGAACCCTCCCAGGACGAGCCGGGCCGGCGGAGCGGTCCCCAGGACTGAGGGACGAGGCGGTCTGCCCCCGGGTCTCCGGCCTCCGCCGCCGCGCGAGGATGACCCATTGACTCCCTCCGAGGACCCTGCTTACGCTCGCAGCATTCCAGGTCAGTTGCATTTCGTTAACTATTTCCCTGTCCCGACATGAAATGTGGAAAATGACTCCGACTTTGATGCGCCGGCTCGTGGCCGAGATGCTGGGCACGGCGGTACTGGTGATCTTCGGCGTCGGCACCGTGCTGGCGGCCCTGACGGCCGGCAACGGTGAACTCACGTATCCGGGGGTGGGGTTCATCTCCCTGGGATTCGCCATTGCCGTCGCAGTGGCCATCTACGCGTTCCTGGCCGTGTCCGGTGCCCACATCAATCCCGCCGTGACCTTCGCGCTGGCTGTGACCCGGCGCTTCCCCTGGGCCGAGCTGGTGCCCTACGTCCTCGCGCAGCTGATCGGGGCCGCGGTCGGGAGCCTGCTCCTGGTGGCCTCGTTCGGGACCCGGGCCGTGGACATGGGCAGCGGTGCGACGGCCCTGGGCACCGGTGTCTCGTACGGCCAGGGCATCGTGGCCGAGGTGCTGGGGACCTTCTTCCTGATGCTCGCGATCATGGCGGTGGCCGTCGACCGGAGGGCGCCCAAGGGCTGGGCGGGCCTGATCATCGGCCTGGCTGTCGCGGGCGCCATCCTGGTCATCGCCCCCCTGACCGGTGGTTCACTGAACCCGGCGCGGACCTTCGGACCGAACCTGGTGCAGACCCTCTTCGGCGGTGACGTCGAGTGGTCCCAGTACCCGTTGTACGTCATCGGTCCCTTCATCGGCAGCGCGGCCGCCGCGCTGGCCTACGACTTCATCGCCCGCCCCCGAGACGTCCCCGAGCCCGAGCCGCGCGCCGACGACCAGTCGATGGCGGAAGAGCGCGGCCAGAGACCCGAACCCACCGAATAAACAATCACCGGATCGCGATCACAGCGATTGTCCTCGGTCCGCATCACGCGGTCGGGGGACAGCCATCGAGAGGAAGAACCATGACGGGAAACCGTGTAGTCGTGTACAAGGGCCCAGGCGAGGTCGCCGTCGAGACGATCGACTACCCCAAGCTGGAACTGCCCTCCGAGGTCGCCGGCAAGATGGGCATCCAGCAGAAGGCACCCCATGCCGCCATCCTGAAACTGGTGGCCACGAACATCTGCGGAAGCGACCAGCACATGGTCCGTGGCCGCACCACCGCGCCGGTCGGCCAGTCGCTCGGTCATGAGATCACGGGCGAGGTCGTGGAGACCGGAGACGACGTGCTCTTCGTCAAGGAGGGTGACATCTGCTCGGTGCCCTTCAACATCGCGTGCGGCCGCTGTCAGATGTGCAATGAGGGCAAGACCGGTGTCTGCCTCAACGTGAATCCCGCCCGTCCCGGTGCGGCCTACGGTTACGTGGACATGGGCGGCTGGATCGGCGGCCAGGCGGAGTACGTGATGGTCCCCTACGCGGACTTCAACCTGCTCAAGTTCCCGGACCGGGACCAGGCCCTCGAGAAGATCCTCGACCTCACCATGCTCTCCGACATCTTCCCCACCGGGTATCACGGCGCATTCACCGCCGGCGTCACGACCGGTTCCACCGTCTACGTCGCGGGTGCCGGTCCGGTGGGCCTCGCCGCGGCCTTCTCGGCGCAGGTGCTGGGTGCCTCGGCGGTCATCGTGGGAGACATGAACGCCGACCGGCTGAAGCAGGCGGCCAGCTTCGGCTGCGAGACGATCGACCTGAGCCAGGAGGGCGCCCTGCCGGACCGTATCGAGCAGATCCTGGGCGTCCCCGTGGTCGACGCCGCGGTGGACGCGGTGGGATTCGAGGCCCGCGGTCACGGCGCCAACGCCGCCGAGGCACCCGCCACGGTCCTCAACGACATCATGTCGGTCACCCAGGTGGGCGGTGCCCTGGGTATCCCGGGCCTGTACGTCACCGGGGATCCGGGGGCTGTCGACGAGAACGCCAAGGTCGGCCAGATCGGTGTGCAGCTGGGCACGGGGTGGGCCAAGTCCCTCTCGTTCACCACGGGTCAGTGCCCGGTGAAGCGGTACAACCGGAAGCTGATGAAGCTGATCCTGGCCGACAAGGCCAATATCTCCAAGGCCGTCAACGCCACGACCATCAGCCTGGACGACGCTCCCCGGAGCTACAAGGAGTTCGACCAGGGGGCGGCCAGGAAGTACGTGATCGATCCGCACGGGATGATCCCCGCCTAGGACCGCACGCCGCCCATGCGGTGGTGGGTCGCCGGGTGCCGGGCAGTCGCCCGGCACCCGGCGACCCGCACGACCGGGCGCGGACGACGGGATTCGGACGACGGGGGTGCGGAGGACGGGGGTGCGCAGGACCGCTCAGTTCCCGACCGGGTAGATCGAATCGACCAGCGTCCGGGCGATCGTCGTCGCCGGGTCCCGCCCATCCGGCGTGGGTGCGAGGTTCGCCCACACCACCAGGGTGATGTCGCGGTCCGGGTCGTGGCCCATGAAGGAGTTGTAGCCCGGCAGCTCTCCCGTGTGACCGTACAGTTCGCCGAACTTCGCGATCGCCAGTCCGTAGCGGGCCGACCCCGGCTGGTCCCCGCCCGTGGAGCGGGGACTCTCCATCCTCAGCCGCTGGAACTCCTCGTCGAGCAGTCGGCCATCGGTCAGGGCCTCGGCCCAGTCCGCCAGGTCGTGGGCCGTCGAGATCCCGCCGCCGGCGGCCCAGCCCCAGGAGGGGTTGTCGAACGTCCGGTCGACGGGGTCGAGGGCCCCCGACCGGGCCTGCTCCTGCATCCGTTCCGGTAGTGCGGGGGGCGTGCCCATCGTCAGGACGTTGGAGCCGAACATGTACCCGTGCGCGTAGGGCTCGGGGATCCGGTTCGACGACCGCGCCGGGAACAGGGTGTCCGCCAGGCCCAGCGGCGTGAAGAGCCGGTCGGCGAAGATCCTCTCCAGCGGCTCGCCCTCCAGCTGCTCGGCCACGAGTCCCAACAGGACCGTGTTGGTGTTCGAGTACTCCCAGCCCGCACCGGGGGCGAAACTGGGCGGGTGCTCCCACGAGATGGCCAGCAGGTCCTCGGGGTCCCAGGCCCGTTCGGGGTCCTCGTCCATCGCCTGGTTCAGGCCCCGGTCGAGCGTGTAGTTGTACAGTCCGCTGCGCATCGACAGCAACTGCTCGATCGTGATGTTCTCGCCGTTGGGCACGTCTGGCCGGTAGGCGGCGATGGGATCGTCGAGGTCCAGCACGCCCTCCTGCGCCAACTGCAGGATGACCGTCCCGGTCCAGGTCTTGGTGTTCGATCCCACCCGCAGATGATGGTCGGCTCGGGGCGGCAGCGTCTCGTCCGCGCTGACGGTGCCGTACGAGCCGAGGACCTCCCCCTCCGGGGTGCGCAGGAGCATGAACGCACCCGGGACCTCCAGCGCGGCGGCCGCGTCCTGGAAGGTGGACTGGAGCTCGCCGGCGTCCACGCCCGCCGTGTCCGAGGCTGCCGTCGGCCCGGGGGAGGGGGCGGAGCAGGCCGCGGTCAGGCCCAGGACAGAGGCCAGGGCCGTGACGGTCAGGACCGCGCGCTGTCGCCGGCGGCGTCCGGGCGGGAGGGGAACGGCGGGACGCGACATGGCGACTCCTCACGGCAGTGGCATCCTCGTCCGAAGCCTAGTGACGCACCCTGACGCCGGCCAAGACTCCATCGGTCCGCGCAGTGTCTCTCACTCCGGCGCCGCGTCCTCACCCGCCGCCGCCAGCGTGAAGATGCCGTAGCGCATCGCCCCGGTGCGGTAGGCCTGGATCAGGCGGGGCACGGTGACGGCGAAGACACGATGGCGTCCGCGCAGCGCGAGGCGGCGGGCGTCGCGATCCATGGCCAGGGCCTTCAGCAGTCGGCGGGCGCAGATCGTCCAGGTGCGTGCGACGCGCCGGCTGACGTCCTCGTAACCGGTGACCGTGAACCCTGCTGCCCGTGCCATGGCCTCGTACTCCTCGCGCGTGCCCATCGAGGGCAGTCGCCCTTCGCGGCAGACCGGCTCCAGCAGGTGGCGAACCGTCCACTCGCTCGCGGCGGGATCGGCGAGCCAGGCGCAGACGACGAGGCGGCCGCCGGGTGACAGCACCCGATGGGCCTCGGCGAAGAACCGGGGCTTGTCGGCCATGTGCTCGGTCGACTCGATGGCCCAGGCGGCGTCAGCCGATCCCTCGGGCAGCGCGTTGGCGAACCAGTCGCGGTGGTGGATCTCCACGCCGGGCGTGGGATGCGCGGCGGCGTGGCGGGCCTGTCCGGCGGACAGCGTGAAGCCGGTGACACGAACCCCGCGCCCGGCGGCCAGTTGCCTGGCGGTCGCCCCGTAGCCGCAACCGATGTCCACGCACGCCTCGCCGGGCCGGAGGCGCAGGCGATCCCCGACCGTCTCGACGAGGGCCTCGACGGCCTGGGCGGGCGTCTCGCGACCCGTCTCCCACAGCCCGTGATGGACGTGCTCACCCCACACCCGGCGATAGACCGGATCCAGTTCGTCATAGTGGCCGGCGACCGCCACGGCGTCCTGGGGGGTCTGGGGCACGATCACGCCGTCACGGTACACCGCCGCTCCCCGCGGGCAGAAGGTCTCGGCTGGCGGGCCGGAGCCGTGCGGGCCGGAGCCGCGGGTGCCGGCGTCGTGGATATTGTGCGGTCCGGCCGGTGGCGCCTAGGGTGACTCCACGATCGAGTCGCGACCGGCCTGCTTCGCCCCTCGTCCGGGGGCAGAAGGCGGATGTCCGGTGCCGCGAGTGGTGCAGACAACCCGTAGGGGGACACGGTGCAGGGTTCGCAACAGATTGTGGTCGGCGTCGACGGGTCCGAGGCCTCGCTGCAGGCCCTGCGGGAGGCCAGGACCCTGGCCGAGTCGCTGGGGTGCACGCTGAAGGCGGTCACGGCATGGGAGATGCCGGTCACGGCCGCCGAGTACCCCTACCGGCTCGAGTACAACTTCCAGGATGACGCCCGGGAGCAACTGGACGAGGCCCTGCGGACGGCGTTCGGTGACGACCGTCCCCGGGGCCTGGAGACCGAGGTGAGGCAGGGCCCGCCGGCCCGGGTTCTGCGGGACCTCGGCGAGGGGGCCCGGATGGTGGTGGTGGGCAGTCGGGGCCGCGGCGGATTCGCGGGCCTGTTGCTGGGCTCGGTGAGCTCTGCGGTGGCGGCCCATGCCACGTGCCCGGTGCTCATCACGCACCGCAGCAAGGACTGAGGGGAGCACCGGCGCGCGGGGAACGGCACCCCGGGAGCGGACCGGTACCGGGGAGCATCAGCCTCGCCTGCGGTGCCGGAACGTCTTGTGGAGCCCGTCCACGACCAGGAGAGCCGGGATGGCGGTGAGGGCGATCAGTGTTCCCACCGGTGGCGGGGGCGCGTGGCCCAGTGCGCCGGCCACCGGCGGGATGAAGAGAAAGCCCAGGAGCAGGACGCACTCGGCGGCCACGGCCCAGAGCAACAGGTGGTTTCCCGTCCAGTCCAGCCGCCAGGCGGGCCGGGTCGCACTGCGGCACCCGAACGCGTTGGCCATCTGCGCCAGCACCACGGTGGTGAAGGCCGCCCCGGAGGCGGCGGCCAGGAGGGCGGGTGCCGGCTCGGCCCCCCAGGTCCACCCGGCGGACCCGAGCACCACCAGGAACGCGAGCATCTGGATGAGGGCCTGGGTCGGCCCGAGCACCCCGAAGACCCGGACGAGCAGCGGCGCGTCCATCAGGTGGCGTCGTTCGGGCGGCTTGAGCAGGACCCGCTGCCCGGGCTTCTCCGCGCCCAGGGCCAGCGCCGGAAGCAGGTCGGTGCCGATGTCCAGGCACAGGATCTGCAGGACGCCCAGTGCCAGCGGCACGTTTCCCCCGGACAGGGCCCAGACGACGAAGGGGGTGAGCTCTGCGACGTTGTCCGTGAGGTGGTACGTCAGGAAGCGGCGGATATTGGTGTACGTGGCCCGGCCCTGTTCGACGGCGGTGATGATGGTGGCGAAGTCGTCGTCGAGCAGGACCAGGTCGGCGGCCTCCCGGGCGACGTCCGTTCCGGATGCACCCATGGCGACGCCGATGTCGGCCTCGTTGAGCGCCGGGCCGTCGTTGACCCCGTCTCCGGTCATCGCGACCACGTGTCCGCGGTGCTGGAGTGCGCGGGCGATGGCGAGTTTCTGTTCCGGTGAGACGCGGCTGACCACGATGCCGTCCCGGTCCAGGAGGACACCGAGCGCCCGCTCGTCCTGGGGCAGGTCCTTGCCCTCGACGACCACGGGGGTGTCCAGGCACAGGCCGGTCTGCCGGGCGATCGCGAGGGCGGTGACCGGGTGGTCCCCGGTGATCATGGCCACCTTGATGCCGGCCTGGCGGGCCTGGCGCAGTGCCGGGGGGACACTGTGCCGCGGCGGGTCCTGGAGGGCGATCAGGCCGACGAGGGTCAGGCCGTGCTCCAGCTCTGATGCGGTGGTGTCCGGCCCCGGGGCCTCCGTCCGGCCCAGGGGACGCCGGGCCACGGCCAGGACGCGCAGGCCGCGGGCGGCCATGCCGGACAGGACCCTCGAGGCCAGGCCCACCTGGTCACGGTCGAGGCACAGGGTCAACACGTTCTCCGGGGCGCCCTTGACCAGGAGGTCGCCCCCGACGACGACCGACTCCCGGCGCCGGTCCGGATCGAAGCCGAACCGCCGGGTGACGGAGGTGGCGTGCACGCCCTCCGGGCCGGCCAGGCGGTGCGCCAGGGCATCGAGTGCGGCCTCCATGGGGTCGCCGTCGGGCAGCCAGTCCTCCTCGTGCTGACGGATACGTCCCCGGGACGCCGCCCGGGCCGCCCACGCCGCATCGGTCGCGGCGGCACGGGCCGGTGGTGGTCCGTCCACCGTCGCCACGGGGTGATATCCCTCGCCGTCGATCGAGACGGTCCCGGCCGGGGTCCAGACCTCGACGACGTTCATCCTGTTCTGGGTCAGCGTCCCGGTCTTGTCCGTGCAGATGAACGTCGTCGATCCGAGCGTCTCCACCGCCTGCAGGTTCCGCACCAACGCGTTGCGGCCCGCCATCCGCTGGGCTCCCATGGCCAGGGACAGGGTCACCGTGGGCAGCAGTCCCTCGGGGATCATCGCCACCGCCACACCGATGGCGAAGAGGAACGCGTCCCTCAGCGGTGTTCCCGCCAGCAGCGAGACGACGCAGAAGGCGGCACCCAGGCCCAGGGCCACCGAGGAGAGCATGCGGACGATGCGGCGCAACTCGCGTTGTAGCGGCGTGGGTGGCGGAACCGCCTGGCCCGTCAGGGTGGTGATGGCCGCCAGCCGGGTCGCCGACCCTGTCGCGGTGGCCTCGGCCTCGGCGGACCCGTTGGCCAGGAACGTGCCCCCGAAGCCATCGCTTCCCGTGCCCTTGACCACGGGCATGCTCTCCCCGGAGAGCATGGACTCATCCACCGTGCAGCTGTCCGCCTCGACGAAGCGCACGTCGGCGGGCAACCGGTCACCGGCCGTGAGGATGATGATGTCACCGGGCACCACCTCGGAGGCGGGAATCGGCATGCGCCGGCCATCACGACGCACCGTGACCTGGGCGGGCAGGAGCTCCCGGAGCCGCGCGGCGGCCTGGGCTGCCCGTTCCTCCTGGGCGAAGGCGAACACGCCGTTGATCACCACCACGGCGATCACCGCGATCGACAGTTGCGGCATGCCCGCTATCCACGCCAGCCCGGCCGCGCCCCAGAGCAGGACGGCGAAGAAGTGGGTGAACTGGCCCGCGAACCGCCGCCACCCGGGCACCTGATGGATGCGGGGGAGCTCGTTGGGTCCCGACTGCCCCAGCCGCCGGGCAGCCTCTGCCGAGGTCAAGCCCGGAGGTGAGGCCTCACGGTCCGCGGTGTCCATGGGGGAGGGGCCTATCCGCGAGCCCTGCGCCCGGTGCACGGGCCGTGCGTTGAACGCTGCATCGTGATCACGTCAGCCCGGGGTCGTCCACCGTCGGTCCCCGCGGCCTCAGGCGTGCTCGGCGACGTAGGCGATCAGGGAGGCCACGGTGCCGACCCGTCCGTAGTCACCCTCCGGGACGTCCACGCCGGCGTGACGCGCCAGGTGCTCCACCAGGGCCAGGAAGTCCAGTGAGTCCAGCTCCAGGTCCTGACGGAGCCGGGAACGGTCGTCGAGGCCCTGGGTCTCGACGTCGGGGGCCACCTGCGTGATCGCCGCGTACACCGCCGCGCGTGCCTCGTGCTCGTTCATAGGTCCTCCGGTCTCTGCAGCATCTCGTCGACGAGGTCGAGGAAGCGCCCTCCGCGCAGGCCGTCGCTGACGCGGTGGTCGGCCGAGAGGGTGGCGGTGACGGACTGGCGCACCGCGAGCATGCCGTCCTGGGCCCAGGGCCTCTCCCGGACGCGGCCGAAGCCGACGAGCGCCACCTGCGGGGGGTAGATCACCCCGTACACGGTGTCGACGCCGAGGTCGCCCAGTGCGGTGACGGTGAGGGTCGGGTCCGCGATCTCCGCTCGGCGCAGGCGTCCGGCGCGGGCCCGGGTGACGACGTCACGCAGTCGTTCCATCAGCTGGTCCACGGTCAACGTGTCCGCGTCGTGGATCGCCGGGGCGACCAACCCGCCCTCCCGCAGCGCGACGGCGACCCCCAGGTGTACGGCCTGACTGGGGCGGAACCGCGCCTCCGTGTAGAAACCGTTGACCTCCGGCACCTGACGGGCGGCCAGGGCGCAGGCCTTGAGCAACAGTGCCGCCGGGACCAGCCGGGCCGAGACGGGCCGCTGCGCGTTGACCGCGCGCATCCATGCCACGGCGGCCTGCAGGTCGACGGTGGTCCCCAGGTAGTAGTGGGGGATGGTCTTCTTCGAGCGGGACATCAGCGCCCCGATCCTGCGGCGCAGCCCGGTCGCGCGCTGCCCCGTGTCAGGGGGTGCCGGTGCCGGCGCAGTCGCCGGTCCCGGGCCGCGTGGTGCCCCGGGGTGACTCTCGACGTCCGCGGGGGCGTTCCCCCTGACCGCGCGGAGGACGTCCTCTCCCGTGACGGCTCCTCGCGGGCCGGTGCCCGCCACGGTGGTCTGGTCGACGCCGAGCTCACCGGCCAGCCGGCGCGCTCGCGGTGAGATGCGGACCGGCCGGACGGAGCCGGATCTTCAGCTCGGCGACGGTCGCCATCGATCACCCCATGTAGCTCGAGCGCAGACTGCGCCGGCGCAGCAGCTGCCGCACCGGCCGGACGGAGCCGGCGTCGGGCCGCTGCCGGGCCGCGGCGCGCTCCACGTCCGTCCGGGTGATGTGACCGCCCCTGCCGGTGCCGGTGATCCGGGTCAGGTCCAGGCCCAGGCCGCGGGCCAGGCGGCGGACCGGTGGTGTGGCCGACGGCGCTCCCGACCCCGGTGGTGGGCTCGTGTGCTCCCGTTCGACACCCGCCTCCGCCGGGGCGGCGGGTGTGCCGGCCGGAGCAGTCACCGGAGGGGCGGTGACGGTGGCCGGCGTGGGCGTGATGCGCGCCATCGGCGCGCCGACGGCGAGCGTCTCACCGGGTGCGGCGAGCAACTCGGCGATGACGCCGTCCTCGAAGGACTCCACCTCCATCACGGTCTTCTCGGTGTCCACGGTGGCCATCACGTCACCCCGGTGGACGTAGTCACCCGGTGTGACCAGCCATTCCACCAGCTTGCCCCGCTCCATGTCCGCCCCCAGCGAGGGCATCCGGAACTCACCCACCGCCGCCCACCGCCTCGCGGGCCGCGGCCACGACCCGCTCCGCGCTGGGCAGGGCGGCCAGCTCGAGGTCACGGGCGTAGGGAATGGGGACCTCGGCGCTGCAGACCCGCGCCACCGGGGCGTCGAGCTCGTAGAAGGCCGACTCGGTGATCCTGGCGCTGATCTCCGCGGAGAGACTGCCGCTGCGCCAGCCCTCGTCCACCACGACGGCCCGGTGGGTCTTGACCACGGTGGCCAGGATCGCCGCGTCGTCCAGGGGGCGCAGCGTCCTCAAATCCAGGACCTCGGCCTCGATACCCTCGGCGGCCAGTCGATCGGCGGCCTCCAGGGTCAGCGGCAACGTGCCGCCGTAGGTGATCAGCGAGACGTCACCGCCCTCACGCCGGACCGCGGCCGCATGGATGTCGACGGGGCCGGCGTCCTCGGCGAGCTCCCCGGACAGGTTGTACAGCGAACCGTGCTCGAAGATCAGGACGGGGTCCGGGTCCTCCAGGGCCGTCCACAGCATCCCCCGGGCGTCCTCCACGGTGGCCGGGGTGAGGATGCGCAGGCCCGGCACGTGGGCGAACCAGCCCTCCAGGCTGTGGGAGTGCTGGGCCCCCAGCTGGCGTCCGGCCCCGGTCGTCATGCGGATCACCAGGGGAACGTTGAACTGCCCACCGGACATGTGCAGCAGGGTCGCGGCGTTGTTCACGATCTGGTCCAGGGCCAGCAGGCTGAAGTTGACCGTCATGATCTCCACGATCGGCCGCATCCCGTTCAGCGCGGCCCCGATGCCGGCCCCCACGAAGGCGGACTCCGACAGGGGGGTGTCACGGACCCGTTCGGGACCGAACTCCTCGAACAGTCCGAGGCTGACCGCGAAGCAGCCGCCGTAGGCCCCGACGTCCTCACCCATCAGGAAGACCCGGTCATCCTGCAGCAGCGCCTCGCGGATGGCGGTGCGCATGGCCTCGCGGTAGGTCGTCTCCATGTCCTCACCGCTCGCTGTAGACGAAGCGTTGCAGGTCGTCCAGGGGCTCGGGGGCCCCCGCCTCGGCGAACCGCACGGCCGCCTCCATCTCCGCGGCCACCTCGCGGTCCAGCGCGTTCCAGTCGTCCTCGGAGAACCGGTCCGTCGCCTCCAGGGAGCGGCGGAGTGACAGGATGGGATCCCGTTCGGTCCAGCGGGCGACCTCCGCCTTGTCCCGGTAGCGTTCGGGGTCGAACATCGAGTGGGCCCGGAACCGGTAGGTGCGCAGTTCCAGGAAGTGCGGGCCGCCGCCGGCCCGCACAGCGTCCACGGCCCGACGGGCCGATTCCTCGACCGCGAGCGCGTCCATGCCGTCGACGCTCCAGGCCGGGAGCTCATAGGCCGCGGCCTTGAGGGCCAGGTCCGTCTGGGACTGGGACCGGGCCAGCGCCGTGCCCATGGCGTAGAGGTTGTTCTCGCAGCAGAAGAGCACGGGCAGCCGCGACAGCGCGGCCAGGTTCAGGCTCTCGTGGAACTCGCCCTCGGCGGCCGCGCCCTCGCCGAAGAAGCATGCCGTCACCCGGGCCCGTCCGGCCATCCTCTCCGCCAGGGCCATGCCGACCGCCAGGGGCAACCCCCCGGCGACGATCGCATTGCCGCCGTAGAAGTGCGTGGCCGCGTCGAACAGGTGCATGGAACCACCCCGTCCGCGGCAACAGCCCTGCACGTGGCCGTACATCTCGGCCAGGATCGCTCCGGCCGGGACGCCGCGCAGCAGCGCGTGTCCGTGTTCACGGTAGGTGGCCACCACGGCGTCCTCGGGGCCGAGCGCGGACATGATGCCCGCCGCCACGGCCTCCTCGCCGATATAGACGTGGAGGAACCCCCGGATCCTCGCCGCGCTGTAGAGCTCGACGCACTGTTCCTCGAGACGGCGGACCCGCAGCATCTGGCGCAGCAGGTGTCCAGCGGCCTCGGGGACGCCCGGCGACCCGGTGGGTGGCGTGCGGTGGGTCATCCCTGTACCTCCACGGTCGATACGTCGCCCTCTGGCAGGCCCAGTTCGCGGGCCCTGAGCAGCCGGCGCAGGATCTTGCCGCTGCGGGTCCGGGGGAGCGAGGGCGTGAAGTCCAGGAGTCGCGGTGCCACGGCGGGGCCCAGCCGCCGGCGGGCGAAGCCGATGATGTCCCTGCGCAGGTCATCGCTGGGGTCGTGGCCCGGACGCAGCTCGACGAAGGCCTTCACCACCTCACCGGCGACCGCGTCCGGCAGGCCGATGACCCCGGCCTGGGCCACGGCGTCGTGTTCCATCAGCAGGCTCTCGACCTCGAAGGGGCCGATCAGGTGACCGGAGGACTTGATCACGTCATCACCGCGGCCCACGAACCAGTAGTAACCGTCGGCGTCACGGCGGGCCAGGTCGCCGGTGAGGTACCACCCGGCCACGAAACACCTGCGGTACCGCTCCTCCTCGCCCAGGTACCCGCGGAACATGGACGGCCACCCCGGTCGCAACGCCAGTTCGCCCACGGTGTCCGCGTCGTTGACCAGGGTGGCCCGGCCACCGCGCAGCACCGGCTCACCGTGCTCGTCCCGCGCGATGAGGGCCGCCTCGACACCGGGCAGGGGCCGTCCCATGGAGCCGGGACGGATGGGCAGGGCCGGCAGGTTGGCGATCATGATGCCCCCTGTCTCGGTCTGCCACCAGTTGTCGTGGACGGGATGACCGAGGACCTGCCGGCCCCAGACGACCACTTCCGGGTTCAGCGGTTCCCCGACGCTGGCCACGAACCGCAGCGCGGACAGGTCCTGGCCGCGGGCGGCCTCGTCGCCGGCCTTCATGAGCATCCGCAGCGCTGTCGGGGACGTGTACCAGACCGTGACCCGGTGCTCCGCCAGGATCCGGTACCAGCGCAGCGGATCCATCTCCTCCTCGTCCACGACGGTGGTGATGCCGTGGACCAGCGGGGCGATGATGCCGTAGGACATGCCCGTGACCCACCCCGGGTCCGCGGTGCACCAGTAGACGTCCTCCGGGTGCAGGTCCAGGGCGAAACGCCCCGTGGCGTGGTGTGCGACCACCGCCTCGTGGACATGGACGGCCCCCTTGGGCCTGCCGGTGGTGCCGCTGGTGAAGTGCAGCAGGGCCATGTCCTCCGCCCGCGTCCTGGCGGTGCTCCCATAGGGTGGCGCCCGGTGCATGAGGTCCTGCAGGTCCAGGGTGCCCGGTTCCGCGTGGCCGTCGGCGTCCACGAGCAGGACGTGCCGGAGTCCGGGCAGCGCCGCGCGGACCGGGGCGACCTTCTTGCGGTACAGGGCGAGGGTGGTCACCAGCACGCGGGCGTCGCCGAGCTCCAGGCGCATCCGCACCGGTTCCGGGCCGAACGCGGAGAACAGCGGGCAGAAGACACCGGCGTGCTTCAGCGTCCCCAGCACGGACGCGTACAGTTCCGGTCGGCGCCCCATCAGGGAGAACACCCGTTCCCCGGCGCCGACGCCCAGGCCCCGGAGCACACTGGCGAAGCGATCCACGACCTCGGCCAGGGCGCTGTAGGTCAGCGACCGGACGTCGCCGTCCGGACCGACGAACCGCAACGCCTCGTGGCCGGCACGCGCACCCGCCGCATGACGCTCGACGGCCTCGTAGGCGATGTTCAGGCCTCCACCCGGCACGCCGGACAACTGCTGGCGGGCCTGCTGCCAGCTGAAGCCGGCGCAGGCCGCGTCATAGTCCTCGAGGTTGGGCCGCACGGTCCAGGACAGGGGGTCCTTGGGGATCTCCTGCCATCGCGTGACCGGCCCGGGTGGTGCAACCATGGTCTGGACGGCTTTCCGAAGCAGAACGGGAACTGGCAGACGGTGGGACTGTCCTGGTCCATAGGGTGGGGGCTGGGATGCGCCGCGTCAAGGTTCCGCGTCGACCCGTCAGGATCGGTCCCCGGTGGTGTCCGCGGGCGGTGCCGGTGGTCTCGGCGCCAGGGGGATGACCGTGCGGAACTTCCCGCCGGGACCCTGCTCGGGCGGCTCGGTGTCCTGCTCCACCGTCACGTCCGGCAGGCCCAGGTCGGTCAGCAGCCCGGTGAGCCCGGCCAGCGCCGACGCCCAGGCCTGGACGGGATCGGCACCGGGGGCCGGCAGCAGGCGCAGCGACAGGCTGGTGGGAGTGGTCCGGAGCACCTGGAACAGTTCCACCCCGGGGATGCGGTCGATGACGGTGCCCAGGGCCAGCGGCGGCACCGCGATCACGTCCTCGCCGCTCGCCGTGCGGAAGGTCAGGACATCCGAGGCCCGCCCCTGGACGCGTATCGCCGGGGACGGATTGCCGCAACGGCAGCGGTCCGGACTCACCAGCAACCGGTCGCCGACGTCGTAGCGGATGACCGGTTGGACCCGGTTGGCGAGGTTGGTCATCAGCACCGTGTGCGAGACGACTCCCGGCGGCACCGGGCGGTGCTCGGCGTCCACCGGCTCGACGATCACCCAGTCCTCCAGCAGGTGCAACCAGCCCTCCGCGCAACCGGACGCGGCGTAACCGGACTCCGTGCACCCGTAGACCTCCCGCACCGGCGCGCCGAAGGCCCGCCCGATCCGGATCCGTTCCTCGGACGTCAGGCCCTCGGCGGTGCTGAGCACGAGCACCGGACTCACCCGCAACCGCCCCGCCTCCTGCTCGGTGGCCAGCAGGCGTAGCATGCTCGCATAGCCCCCCAGCAGGAGCGGGCCGAACCCGTTGAGCTCGGCCACCACCTCGGGCAGGGGACGGTGGATGGACAGTATCCTCAGTCCCCGGTGGCGTCGCGGTCTCTCCCGCTGCTCGCGGGTGCTGGCTGCCACGGACAGGAAGTGCCCGCCGGTGGCGACGACCCCCGCGAACCGCCCTCCGTGGACCATCAGTGCCAGCACCTGGCGCGCCGACAGCCAGTCCTGGGTCAGTTGGGCCATCAGTCCGGAGGTCGCGGCCCAGTAGCGGTCGTCCAGCACGAACATCCCCCGGGTGCCGGTGGTGCCGGCCGTGGTAGCCACGAGGTACTGGCCGAGGAATCGCTCCCCGATCCGGGCCGGGTCCGCCACGAAGGCCTCCACCGCCTCTCGGGTGACCGCCGGGTCCGTGGCGACCTCGTCGAAGTTGCGCATCAGCGCGGTCTTGTCCGACACCGGCAACCGGGTGACCTCCTCAAGGGGGTCCGGTAGGCCCCGGTAGAGCCGCCGATAGTAGGTGGAGTGCTGCCGGGCATAGGCCACCAGTTCGGCCAGCCGCTCCCGCTGGCGGGCATGCAGCGCCTCGGTCCCCTGCCGATGTGCCCGGCGGGCGTCCCACCAGACCCGCAGCGTGTCGCCGCGCCGGCCACGCAGCACCCGAGTCCCCGGCGTTCCCATGAGGCCACTGTAGGAAACGTCGTGCTCGCCGGGACAGGTTCGGGGCACCCCGGGTGCCCGGTCCTCGACGCCGGCTGCCCGGCACCTCGTCCGCCGGCTCTGGTCCGGCCCGCGGCAGGCTGGGATGATGGCGCCATGGGCACGCCTCGACCGGCCCCGGAGGACCGGCCCGCGGACCGGGAACCGGCCCGCCTCGATC